>ERZ1106939.2380-NODE-2380-length-11741-cov-23.059045_pt1 | contig 11741 bp, 11 predicted proteins | sample MGYA00403669_ERZ1106939 | MGnify/ENA primary metagenome ERZ1106939 (study PRJEB35170, sample SAMEA104062447) | human gut metagenome | biome: human gut; feature: human-associated habitat; material: faeces | place: Denmark | collected 2012-09-28 ...
CGCACGCGCGGGCAAAGAGTATACGCCGTTTTTCGATGCCGCTACGTTCGGCGTGGCGCTTTTGCGCTTTTTCGGCGCGCCGTTTGCAGGGATAGCGTTAAAAATTTTTCACTTGCATTTTAAAAGCATTTTAAAAGCTATTGACTTTCCGCCGCAAATGGCGTATAATGTTATAGCCGCAGGTGCTTATTTCCGCGCGGCAAGGAGCTTTTGTCAAGAATTCTGAAGGCGCTTGCCAACTCACCGACGGGAGAAGCGGATTTTTTGATCTCCATCGGGTGAAGCTCCCCGTCGCTTTCCAGCACAAGGTCAATCTCGTTGGATTCTTTGTCGCGGTAATAGTGCAGAAGCGGTTCTTTTGCGCAGTTGTGATAGGTTTTGATGATTTCCGCAACCGTATAGTTTTCAAGGATTGCACCGTTGATTGCACCGTTCATGAGGATTTCCGGACTGGAGTATTTGGTGAGATAAGCGACAAGCCCCGTGTCAAAGAAATACATCTTTGGCGTTTTGATCGTTCGCTTCAGCAGGTTGTTGGAATAGGGGCGGAGGAAAAAGATGATCTCCGACTTTTCCATGATTGTCAGCCAGCGTTTCGCAGTGTCGTCGCTGACACCAACATCTCCTGCAATGTCGTGAATATTCAGCATCTGACCTGCGCGGCAGGCGGCAGCACGGATGAAATCGGCAAACATCACTTTATCCACGCCGGGAATATCGGTGGTCACATCCCGGTCGATATAGGTCTGAATATAGCTGCTGTAAAACACATTCCGGTCTTTATACTTACCGCTCCTGTGGCCGGGGAGTGCGCCGTCCCAAATCCTCTGATAGATCTCATTCGGTGTGGCAGGGGAAAGCAAAGCCTTGCGCTTCTGCAATTCGTCAAGCTCCAGCGAAAAGGGTGAAACCTCCATTGCGCCGCAAAGCTCCGACTGTGACAGTGCCGACATATGGAGAATGGCGGTTCTTCCGGCCAGCGACTCCTGTGCCAGCTCCATCAGGCGATACGCCTGAGAGCCGGTCAGCCAATAGGAGCCGGGTGCAGCGCCGTTATCCACGGCGATCTTGATATACGAAAACAGCTCCGGTGCATACTGAACCTCATCGATGAGAACCGGCGCGGGATGCAGCTTCAAGAACATTGCAGGATCGGTTTTGGCAAGCCTGCGCTCCTCCAAATCGTCCAGCGAAACCTCGGCTCGTGCCGTCCCCTCCATCAGATGCCGCAGCATGGTGGATTTTCCGACCTGACGCGGGCCGGTCAGCAGCACACAGGCGTACTCCTCATTGATTGCAATAAACTTCTTTTCAAGCTGTCTCTCAATATACATTGCTCCGCCTCCTTTAGGCTAAAATACGATACACCTTTATTATAGCCTAGGAGCGAGAAAAAATCAATAGTTTTTAAGCCAAAATACGATGCACTTGTATTTTAGCCCGCGAAGGCAACGATTATGCGTGTCTGCAACAAGATTTCACCATTCACGCAAAAGCCGCCCGATTTCAAATCAGGCGACTGAGCAGACGGCACTTGTCATTCCCCCCATCAAAGAGCGTCGGGATTTTCTTCATGGTACCTTGCATCTCCTTCTATAATCTCATCCAGCGTTCTCGGCGTGTAATCCATATACGGCATCATGCAACCGACATTGATGAAGTTACCGTTCGGCGTGCCGTAACCGGTGGAATTTGCCTTTACCTCACGGCGCAGCTTTGCGATATACTCATATTCAATCGTCTGATGGACATGCCCGTAGAGCATGAACGCTGTCGAAGCGAAGCTGGCACGGAAGAAGGGAATCGGATAATGACACATCACAACATGCTTGCCGCTGTCCTTGATTTCCTTCAAGTCCGTAATTTCTTGGAACATACGCTTTGTGGCAGCGCTGAATTGCTTGGGATCGTGATTGCCCCGTACCCGTGTGCCGTCCGCACCAAACTCCGCCTCATATCGGTCAGTCTCTCGCGCCGCTTCCCGGTCTGCCTCTAAAGATAGAATATCCTCGTGAATCTTCAGGAGGTTTTCCGGCGTGAACTCGATATAATCGCAGTCCATCTCATAGTCATTTTCAGCTTCCATGAAGAACGGAGTATTGATGTCCGCAAGGAACTGATCCGACATTTCTTCAAGGTCATTTCGGAAGTCGGCGGCGTTTTCCGGATGGCTGGCAATGTCATACTGCTCGACAAGCTCTTCAAAAACAGAGAAATCAAGATCACCGGAAACATACTGTCCGCCTGCATCTGCATCGGGATTGAAGTAGATCCAGTGAACCTTGTTGCTGCCGGTGTCAAGGGATAGGCGATTTGCTCCAGCAGGGCGCTCTGTTCCTCTTTTTGCAGGTACGAAAGCTCCACCGCCGGTCGGAACGCAATGCGCCCCTCGTCAACAAAATCCAGAAGCTCCGGAATAAGCTCCGTGAGGCGGATATAGCGATCAACTTGTGCTCGACTGTCTCCCGAATTTTGAGCAATCAACTCGCTGCTTCTCAACTTTGTCTCCACTGGAGACAAAGTTAAATCTGTCCGTTGCCCTTGCCTCTTCATGGCTTCCAAGCGCAGCTTATACGAAAAAGCTTTTTCGGTTGATTGTAAAATCAAGTTGGACACTTGAGTAAAAAATCCATAGTGATTTCTCTCCCCGTGGTAGAATGAAGTTACCACACAACTTCTACAGAGGGAGGGCAATCACTATGGACTGCCATCATTGTATCACAGAATCCGCAGAACGCAAGAAGGGACAGCATCTTCGCATGGAAGACCGAGGAGCCATCAAAGTCCTCAAGAAGCAGGGCCTCGGCCCTCGTGCCATCGCCAGACAGATCGGCTGCGCCCCATCCACCGTTACGAATGAGCTGCGGCGAGGCACACCGGCTCGCAAGAGCAACAAGGGGAAAGCTCCCGGTTATTCCCCCAAGCTGGGAGAAGCTGTCTACAGAGCCAACAGAGCATCCTGCCACAGGCATCCGAAAGCGGGCGTCTGCAGCAACTTCACCAGTTGGGTGGTTCGGCAGATCCGGGAACACAAGTGGTCCCTGGATGCCTGCTGCGGATATGCCAAGCGACACGACCTGTTCGAGCCGTCTGAGATGGTCTGCTCCCGTACCCTTTACAGCATGGTCTGGAAAGGGCACCTCTCCATCCAGCCAATGGAACTGCCCGAAGCGTTAAAGCGCAAAGCGAAGAAGCATCGCATGGGAGAGAACAAAAAGCGCTACGGCACAAGCATTTCCAGCCGCCCGGAGATTGCATCTCTTCGTCTTGAAGAGGGCCACTGGGAAGGCGATACCGTGGTCGGCAAGCGAGCGGGTAAGGAGGCTGTTGTCTTTTCCCTGTTGGAGAAGAAGACGGAAACCTACCTTGCGTTCCGTATCCCTGGCAAAACCAGTGAGGCGGTGATGAATCTCATGAACGCCCTCCATGATGAGTACGGAGAACACTTCTCTCAGGTCTTTAAAACCATTACTGTGAACAACGGCAGCGAGTTCGCTGACTTCGCCCAGGTGGAGAACTGGGGCAGCAAGGTTTTCTTCGCCCACCCGTACACCTCCTGGGAGCGTCCTCAGAACGAGCGACACAATGGCCTGTTCCGGGCCTTTGTCCCAAAGGGAGCTTCTATTGAGGGCTTCACCGACGAGGATATCCTCACCGCTGCTGACGAGCTGAATGGACGCCCACGGAAGAAACTCGGATACTGCACCCCGGAGGAACTCTTTGAGGCTTTTCTGGATGCTGTCTACGCAGCCTGACGGCTGCGGCAACCTCGCTCACGGATAGATCCTCCGGCTCCATCCGTGACCAAGGTTTTTACCACGGGGTGTCCAACTTGTTATTGCAATTTGCGGAAAAAGCTTTTTCACTGGGCTGTATCACAGAGCGCTGCAGGTTCGATTCCACCATTAGAATGATGGCCTCGTCTCGGGTCATCTCCCGCACCTCGGCTTTCACGGTATCAAACCCGGCAAGCTCGCAGGCCTTCTTTCTGCGATGCCCTGATACGATTTCGTACCGCCCGTCCTCCTTCGGTCGGAGGGTGACAGGGGTGATGATCCCGCGCTCCTTGATGCTCTGAACAAGCTGATCCATGTCCTCATCCAGCTTCACCTTGAAGGGGTGATCGGGGAAATCGTCGATCTCCGAGAGGGGAATGTCATAAATGCGCGGGAGTTTATTTTCCTTTCGCTCCGCGTCATTCATGAAAAGCTCATCGTACCCGGTCAGGCCCAGATCGATTTTTTGCACGCTCTTCAATCTCTGTCACCTCCTTTGTGAGTGCCTCATACGCTGCTGCGACCTTGCCGTTCCTGTCATGGCAGAAGATGCTTTCTCCGGAAAGACTGCACCCCGCAGCTCTTACCGAAAAAGGAATCTCGGAACGGAACACGCGGATGTTCTCTCCCACGGTGGAACGAAGCGAGGAAATAATCGCCTTGGCGTTGTTGGTGCGGTTATCCACCATCGTCAGCAAAATGCCGTCAATCTTTAATCTCGGGTTGATCTGCCGCTTGATCTTTGAAATGGAGTGCAGAAGCAGGTTAAGACCTTTGGTTGACAGGAAGTTCGGCTGAGACGGGATAATCACACTGTCTGCCGCAACCAGCGCATTGACCGTCATCATGCCCAGCGAGGGCATACAGTCAATCAGAATGTAGTTGTAGCTTTTTCTCATGCCGTCGATGGCGTTCTTCAGAACATACTCGCGGCTCATGGCATTGAACAGGCCCGTTTCCATACCGGAGAGCTCAATGTTCGAGGGGAGCAAATCCACACCCTCCTGGTGCCGGATAATTGCACCCTCTGCAAGCGGCTCATCATCAATGACCGACTGCATAAGGGAAGACAGCGATACATCCAGCTCGTCTGGGTTCTTTATGCCGAGGATCACCGTTAAGCTGCCCTGCGGATCAGCATCTACCAGCAGGACCCGTTTCCCGGAGCTTGCAAGTCCCACGCCAAGATTGACTGCGGTCGTCGTTTTGCCGACGCCGCCCTTCTGATTTGTGATGGCGATCACCTTACAGTTTTCCATGGGGTTTTCCTCCTTTCTCTTTATTTGAATCATTTCTGATCCACGAAAGCCTCAAAATACCTTTTGGGGCTTTCGTCGCTGCATTTCATTTTTCCTCGAACCCAAAATGCAGAAAAGGAAATCAACAGGCGTTCGGCTGCTGACCGAACTCATAGGAATCTCACCTCTGCCGGGTACTCCGCCAGCCCCATAGGGAAGTATCATTGTCCCTGAATCGTTTCATCGCCTTATCCGTAGCAAGCGGATATTTCAGAATGGTTCGGAATCGCTACCAACCTTGCTTTCCGTGATAACCCTTATGGGCAGGAAGTTCGTGGCGCACCTTCATCCGGCTGGGGCTTTCGCCCCCGATCAGGAATGTACCTGTTGAATGTGTATTCGGTTTTCAAGGTTCACGAGGGCGATTGTTTTGTCCCTCACTTGGTAGGCAACGAAAACGGGCAAAAATTAACCCCCCTCCAAAAAATTTTTCGTTTTTTTGAAAAACGCAGATTTGCGAGTCCGCACTTGATTCTGAGATAATAAAAAAGCACCCTTGACGGGTGCGGAATACCTATAAGGAATGTCGATAGGTTGTCTGTCTCTCTGGAACAAATTCCAAAGTATCAAATTGATACTTTGGAATGCGCTACTTGATACTTTGGGACGCAATTTTGCCTTCGTAGCCAATGGGCTGATGGCTAAAACAAAAAAGGACGAGCCACCCAATATGGATAGTTCGTCCTTACCTCATTTTGATTGTAGGCTGTCTAAGTACTTCCAGCGTCGATAGTTTTGCAGACTGCTGATGTGCCACTCGCTCTTTCGGGGTATCGTCCTGAATGCGTTTGAACAGAAAAAATCAATCAGGTATATCTTGGGGATCATATTCATCGCCCTGATGGAAAAGTACTTCACCTTGCCGGTTCTGCACCATCGGCTAATTACCGGAATACCATACCCGGTGATCTCACTGACCTTTTTAACTTCAAGAACATCTGGGTATTCTTTGAGGAGGAACCGATAATACTCATGCAAATCTTCGCCGTCGATTTTAATTTCTGACGAATAATGTTGCCGAACCGTTCTTCCGCTTTCTTTGTACCATCCCTCCGGTACAGCGTAGAACTCGGGATGGTTCTCCCAATCTTCTATGAAAGCCATCAGATCTTCTTTTCGGATCTTATAGCACCGGGTTTTCTTCCCCGAATAAATGCACGGCAGCTTTCCGCTTTTCAGATAATAGAGCGCTGTTCGTTTGCTGCAATGGCAAAGCAAGCGCACCTGTTCCCTAGCAAGAATATCCGGCACTTTCGACCAATCAATGTCATTGGTTTTCATAACATACACCTCTGTCATTTGTTCGGTGGAAGACACCTGTGTATGCTATGCTGTTCTAACATCGTTCTAACATTTCTAACGCGAATTCTAACAAAACTGCCAAAATCGGCTCATTTTTGACTTTCATTCGAACCCCTTGAAAAATCAAGCTTTTTCAAGGGTGAATGCCAAAATACCTTGATACAGCTATGGTTTTGGGCGGACAAAACAGCCTGAAAGCGATACGAAAAAACCACAAAAGTCATAATGGTTGAAAAGACTCGAAATCAGGTGTACCGGCAACGGTACCGTGGGTTCGAATCCCACCCGCTCCGCCAGAAAAAAGCCCATCCACCCGGATGGGCTTTTTTCTGGCATTATGACCCTGGCGCGGGTGGGATTCGAAAGGCGGCTCTTGGCGGCATGCCGGTGGCATGCCGCAACCGCCGTAGCTTTTCCGCAGAAAAGGGATCCCACCCGCTCCGCCAGCTCATCGCGAACTACGCAGGTTCGCGACGACTTTTTTATGCTGCGCATGAAAAAGTCATCTCTTACCTGCTCCGCTGCTCCTTGCTTCAAAATCGTGACCGCTTTGCTGGGTCACGATTTTGTTTTTGCGGCCGGGACCGGCCGCGATGTTCACGAAAAAAGCCCATCCGGATGGATGGGCTTTTTTGGTGCTGCGGCGCGGGTGGGGGAAGATGGAGCGGAGATTCGGCGGCGGAGCGTTTACACCGATGCGGCTTCCTGGTCGAGGAAGTCGTGGATGACGTCGAACAGGTGGACGGGGTCGAGCTGCTGGGCGGTGCAGAGCTTCGCCAGACGCTCGACGGCGGCGCGGTCGTCGGAAAAGGGAGAGATGACCGCGAGGGTCGTCCAGCAGCCGCTTTGCCGCTGCTGGCCAAGAAGACCATAGGAGCAGCGCATGCGCGCCGGCTGCCAGGTCTCCTGCAGAAAGTATCGGTAAGTGCCCTCCGGAGCGTCCTGCTCGGAGGCGTGCGCATCGATGCACATCAGCTCCTGCGAGACGCGGAAGGCGGTCTGCAAAAGCGCGATCGCGTCCTTCGCCAGCCGCTGCGCCTGCGGGTGCAGCGCCGGGATCTGCGGCAGGAGCGTCTCGAGCCGGAGGGACTCCGCAGCGGCGTCCTCCGGGCCGGAGATGAGCTGTGCCGGGGTGATATTGAGGCCTTTGGCGATCTCTTCAATGGAATCCGACCGCAGGCAGTTTTCTCCTTTCAGATAGCCCTGAAATGTCGAGCGCGGAATGCCGAGCTCTTTGGAAAATTCCAGCTTGCTTTTCTTCTCCGCTTCCATCCTGTGCCGCAGTGTGGCTGCAATGTTTTTCTCTATCTGCACAAAGCCACCTCCCTCAATAAAAAGATAAGAATGTGGGCGCAGCTGGTAAATGCCAGCTTACCGGCAAACAGACCAGCTTTTCGCCACATGCGTCGCGGGCAGGAAAAATTATGTATCTACCATTATAAGCGGCGGGGAAATCGGAGTCAATCGGAAAAGGAAACAGGGAGATCTCCGTGGACGGAGATCTCTCTGTTTTAGTCTGGATCTAAAGTTATTCGGCAGCGATGCGCCAGCCTTCGGCCTGCTCGCGGATGGCGGTGAAGCGCCGGTACAGGCCGTCCTGCTGCACGAGCTCGGCGTGCGTGCCGTGCTCGGCGATCCGGCCGTCTGCCACGACGAGGATCTGGTCGGCGTTCTGGATGGTCGCGAGGCGGTGGGCGATGGAGATGCGCTGCTTTTCGCCGCCGGAGAGCGTGCCGCCGCCCTCGCCGACGACGGTGTCATAGCCGTCCGGCAACGCCATAATGAAGTCATGGCAGCGGGCCTTCTTTGCCGCTTCGATCATCTCCTCCTCCGTGGCGTCCGGCTTGCCGAAGAGGATGTTCGCGCGGATGGTATCGTGGAACAGATACACGTTCTGGAACACCATGGAGATGTTGCAGAGCAGACTGTCGCAGGTGAACTCGCGCAGATCGTGCCCGCCGACGCGGATCGCGCCGCGCTGCGGGTCTCGAGCCGGGGCTATATGCTCGGCTACCACGACCTCAAGGATCCGTCGGTCTCCGGCTTTTTCCGCTTTCTCGCGCGCGTGGGCGACAACCGGATGCGCATGCAGATCGTCCGGGTGGAATTCGGCGAACAATAAAAAGAAAAACGGTGCAGCCCCCCGGGCTGCACCGTTTTTTCTTTATTCGTCCAGAAGATCGAGGATATCGTCGAGCGCGTCCTCCAGCGCCTCGTGGCGCGCGGCCCAGCGCTCGTACTGCGCGCTCATCATGTCCGCGGGCTCGCGCGCGTCGAGGTCCGCGATTCTCTCCCGCAGCTCCTGCGCCTGCGCCAGCAGCGTTTCGCGGGAGAGCGTCTGCGGGTCTTCTTCCTCCGGCATGGCCGGGAAGGGGATCAGGTCTGTCATCGCATTTTCATCCTTTCTGTGCTTCGATCACGGCCTCGGCCGTCAGAATGCCGTCCAGCGCGGCGGAGGTGATGCCCCCCGCATAGCCCGCGCCCTCGCCGCAGGGATAGAGCCCCCGCAGCTGCGACTGCCGGGTCTCGTCGCGGAGGATGCGCACGGGCGAGGAGCTGCGCGTCTCCGGTGCAGTCAGGACGGCGTCGGGCGCGGCAAAGCCGTGCAGCTTCCGGTCCAGCTCCGGCAGTGCCTGCTCCAGAACGGAGGTGATCCGCTCCGGCAGGACGGTATGCAGCTCGCAGAGCGTCACACCGGGGCGGTACGTCGGCTGCACACCGCCGAGCGTCTGCGACGGCCGCCAGGCCAGAAAATCGCCGACGAGCTGCGCCGGGGCGCGGTAATTGCTCCCGCCCGCGCGGAAGGCCGTCTGCTCCAACTGCCGCTGCCAGTACATGCCGCCAAGCGGCGATCGGTCCGGGAAATCCGCCGGGTTCAGCGTCACGAGCAAAGCTGCGTTCGCGTTTTCGCCGTCACGCGCGTGGTCGGACATGCCGTTCGTCACCACGCCGCCTTCCTCCGAGGCCGCCGCGACGACGTACCCGCCCGGGCACATGCAGAACGTATAGGCCGAGGATCCGTCCGGCAGCCGCACGTTCAGCTTGTAATCCGCCGCGCCGAGCCCCGGCGCGTCTGCGAACGGGCCGTATTGGCTCTCATTCACCAGCCGCTGCGGATGCTCGATGCGCACGCCCATGGAAAACGGCTTCGGCTCCATCGGCACGCCCTGCGCGTGCAGCGCCTCAAAGGTGTCGCGGGCACTGTGCCCGATGGCGAGCAGCACGCAGGAGGCGGGGATGACGGCCTCTTCGCCGCCCTGCGCCGCGCGCACGCCGGTGACGCGGCCATCCTCGGTCACGAGCCCCGTGACCTTCACGCCGAAGCGGACCTCGCCGCCGTAGCGGATGATCGTCTCGCGCAGATTCTGCACGACCGTCACCAGCTCGTCCGTGCCGATGTGCGGCTTGGCATCGTAGAGGATATCGGCGCTCGCACCCGCCCCGGCAAATTGCTCGAGGATCCAGCCGATGCGCTCGTTTTTGACGCCGGTGTTCAGCTTCCCGTCGGAGAACGTCCCCGCGCCGCCCTCACCGAACTGCACGTTGCACTCCGGGTCGAGCGTCCCGGTCTTCCAGAATTCCAGCACGGCTGCGTGCCGCGCCTTGGCGTCCTGCCCGCGCTCGAGCACGAGCGGGCGCAGCCCCGCCATGCTGAGCACCAGCGCGGCGAACATCCCCGCCGGGCCGAACCCGACGATCACGGGCCGCTGTGCCGGAATGGACCGCGGCTGCGGAACGTGATAGACCGGGTCCTGCGCGAGGGAAGCCCTGGCGCAGTGGGCCATCTTGAGGATCTTGTCCTCCCGGCCCTTGACCGCCACGTCGACGGTATAAATGATGCGCACGTCGTTTTTCTTGCGCGCATCGACGGACCGCCGCTTCAGATCCAGCTGCTTGATCTCATTCGGGGAGATGCGCAGCTGCCGCGCCGCGGCCTGGACGAGCCGGGCCATATCGCCGTCCGGCGGCAGAGAGATATCACGGATGCGGATCATCTGGGTTCCTCCTGTTTTCCAAGCATACCGGCCACATAGCCGGACGACCACGCCCACTGCAGGTTATACCCGCCGCAGTCGCCGTCGATATCCAGTACCTCGCCGCATGCGAACACGCCCGGCGCGAGCCGGCTTTCCAGCGTGTCGGCACGGAACTCCGCGGTCCGGACGCCGCCCGCCGTCACCTGTGCGCTCTCAAATCCAGAGACGCCGGTGACCGGCAGGGCAAAATTCTTGATCTTCTTCGCCAGCGCGGCCAGCGCTTCGTCCGGGACCCCGGCCAGCGGCTGCTGCCCGAGCCCGCAGGCGCGGCAGAGCGTCTTTCCCAGCCGCGGATGGAGCATCCCGGCCAGCGCGTCCTCGGCCGGCAGCTGCGGGAGGGCGGCTTTCCGCGCGGCGAGCAGCGCCAGGACCTGCGGCTCGGGATAGGCCCGCAGCAGGTCGAGCAGCAGCTCCGCCGCCTGCGCCTGCCCCGCCTGCCGCGAGAGGGTGAACGCAGCCGGGCCGGAGACGCCCGTCTCCGTAAACTGCGCTTCGCCCGCGTCCTCCTGCACGGTCCTGCCGCCCGCGCGCAGGCGGATATGGCAGTCGGCCCGCACGCCCTTGAGCCCGCGGATGGGGGCCGGTTCCGTGCGGATCTGCGTGAGGCTGGGGTGCAGCGGCGTGCGGCTGTGGCCGAGCTGGCCGAGCAGGTCATAGCCTGCCATCGTCCCGCCCAGCGCCTTGCCCGCGCAGCCGCCGCAGGCGATGATGAGCCTGTCGGCAAAGAATCCTGTGCTGTCTGCGGCGGTCAGCTGGTAGCCGCGGGCCTTTTTCCGGACGCTCTGCGCGTCAAAGCCGCAGACCGTCTGCACGCCCGCCTGCTCCGCAGCGAAGCGCAGCACGTCGAGCACGCTGTTGGCCTGGTCGGACAGGGGGTAGACCCGGCCGGAGTCCTCTGCCACGGTCAGAAGCCCGAGCCCGCGGAAAAATTCCAGCGTGTCCTGCACGCCGAAGCGCGTCAGGGCGGCCTGGGCAAAGGCGGGGTCCTGCCCGTGGTAGCGGGCGGGGGAGCGCTGCAGGTTGGTCAGGTTGCACCGGCCGTTGCCGGTGGCGAGCAGCTTGCGGCCGACGCGGGACTGCCGCTCAAGAATGGTGACGGTATTCCGCGCGTCCCGCGCGGCCGAAAGCGCCGCCATCAGCCCGCTGGCCCCACCGCCAAGAATGATCACTTTCATATATGGTCCTCTTTCCAAGAAGTCTTCTGTCCAAAAGGCTCCCCTCCCAGGGGAGCTGTCACCGAAGGTGACTGAGAGGTCGTCGCAAATTTGCCATGAAACCCAAACCGCAAATTCAGTTTGCGGTTTGGAAAGGAAGAAATGAGCACAGAG
>ERZ1106939.2381-NODE-2381-length-11735-cov-4.920120_pt1 | contig 11735 bp, 8 predicted proteins | sample MGYA00403669_ERZ1106939 | MGnify/ENA primary metagenome ERZ1106939 (study PRJEB35170, sample SAMEA104062447) | human gut metagenome | biome: human gut; feature: human-associated habitat; material: faeces | place: Denmark | collected 2012-09-28 ...
CGCAGGCGCGGGAACTCCTTGCGGGCGTCGACATAGGTGTCGTATTCGTACATCATGCAGCATTTGAGCTTCGAGCACTGTCCGGCCAGTTTCTGGGGATTGAGCGAAATCTCCTGTGCACGGGCGGCACCCGTCGTGACGCTCGAGAAGCTCGACATCCACGATGCGCAGCACAGCTCGCGCCCGCAGGCACCCAGCCCGCCGATGCGCCCGGCTTCCTGGCGTGCGCCGATCTGCTTCATTTCGATGCGGATGTGGAACCGCTCGGCGAAGACCTTGATCAGTTCGCGAAAATCGACACGCTCGTCGGCGATATAGTAGAAAATAGCCTTGATCTTGTCCCCCTGGTATTCCACGTCGCCGATCTTCATGTTGAGTCCCATGTCGGCGGCGATCTGGCGCGATGCGATCATCGTTTCATGTTCGAGGGCGATGGCCTCCTGCCATTTCTCGATGTCGTAGGGCTTGGCCTTGCGGTAAACTTTCTTGAACTCGCCGTTGTAGGGGTTGAATCCCGTGCGGCGCATCTGGCGTGCTACCAGGTCGCCCGTGAGCGAAACGACGCCGATGTCGTGTCCGGGCGATGCCTCGACCGCCACGATGTCGCCCCGCTTGAGCTGCAGGTTGTTGGCGTTCTGGTAGAACGAGCGGCGCGTGTTCTTGAACCGCACCTCCACGATGTCGGTTGGGATATTCTCGGGGTACTCCTCGAGCCACGCCGTTTCGTGAAGCTTGAAACACCCGTCGCAGAGCTTCGCCTCGCACTCTGCGCCGCAATCGCAGAAACTGCATCCGCGGCCTATTTCGGGTTTACACTTTTTCGTATATTGTTTTTCGGTGTCCATTTGTGGGCATAATTTGCGTAAAGATACGAAATTTTTTTATCCGGCGGCCACTCTGCCTAAATCGTTGTCTCAATTGCCCAGGCGGAGCTTGCGGACGCTGCGCCGGATGCGGACGATCATCATCACGGCCGCGGCCGACAAGCCGAACGAGAAGCCGAGGAAAAGCCCCGTCGGACCCATGCCGAGCGTGAAGCCGAACAGGTAACCCACCGGCAGGTTCAGCAGCCAGTAAGATACGAAGGCGATCGGCATGATGATTTTCACGTCCTGTATGCCGCGCAGGATGCCTACCGAGACATTCTGGATGCCGTCCGAAAGCTGGTAGAGCGCCGCGAAGACCAGCAGTTGCGAAGCGATGGCGATCACCTCGGGGTTGGTCGAGAAGAACGTCGGGATGATGTTGCGCATGGTGATGAAGACCAGCGCTGCAAAAGCGTTCCAGGCGAGCACCAGGTGGTACGACGCCTTGGCCGCCAGCGACAGCTCCCCGATGTTGCGGGCGCCGTAGCAGTGCGACACGCGGATGGTGGTGGCCGCACCGATCGACATGACGATCATGAAGGCGCAGTTGCCGATCGTAACGGCGATCTGGTTGGCGCTCATGGTCTCCTTGCCGAACCAGCCCATCATGATGCCAGTGCCGACGAACGCCGAGGCTTCGAGGAACATCTGCATCGAGATCGGGAGCCCCATGTGCAGCAGGTTTTTCACCGTGGCCCACGAATAGTTGCGGGGCGAGAACCCGTCGAGGTAGCCGCGGTATTTGTGGCGGTTGTAGAAGTAGCCGATCATCAGGATCGGGGCGATGATGCGCGAGAGCAGCGTACCCAGCCCGGCACCCTCGGCACCCATTTCGGGGAGCCCGAAGCGGCCGTAGATGAACACCGCGTTGAAGCCGATGTTGGCCATGTTGGCGATGATCGTCACGACCATCTCGACCTTGGTGTTGCCCACGCCTTCGAGAAATTGCTTGAATGCGAAGAAGAGCATGACGAACGGCATGCTGAATACCAGCATCTTGTAGTAGGGGATGGCCATGTCGACGACCTCGACCGGCTGGCCGAGGTCGTACATGAGCGGGATGACCGCATATTGTACGGCGGCCATCGCGAACCCGAGCAGCGTGTAGAACAGGATGCCGTTTTGCAGCAGCCCGGCCGACTTCTCGCGGTCGCCCTGCGCGTAGAGTTCGCCCACGAGGGGCGTCATGCCCAGCGCGATGCCGATGGCGGCGATGAAAAGGATGAAGAACACCGCCCCGCCGAACGATACGGCGGCCAGCGGCACGGGATCGTCGCCGCCGTAGCGGCCGACCATCAGGTTGTCGGCCACCTGCGTGAGGATTTGTCCCAATTGCGTCAGTACGACGGGCAGGGCCAGCCGCAGGTTGGATTTGTACTGGTCTTTGTATTTCGAGAAACTGTACATCGGTTTTCCGGATTAGGGTGCAAAGATAGCCATTTATGTCCGGATTGCAATCCTCGGGCTGTCCCGGGATGAAAAATCCGCCCGTTTCTGGGCGGATTCCATGCCGGAGGTCAGTACGGGAGCGTGATTTCGATGCAGCAGCCCGCGCGGTAGTCGGGGCATACGCGGATTGCACCCCCGAGCCGGGTGACGATCAGGCGGCAGAGGTACAGGCCGATGCCCGACCCGGGTTTGAACGAATCTACCTTGGTGAAACGGTCGAATACCCATTCCTGCTTGTCCGGGGCGATGCCTATGCCGGTGTCGGTTACGCGGATGCGGAGTTTGCGGGTGCGGTCGTCCTTGTCGCAGCAGACCGTGACGGAACCCGCAGCGGTGAATTTGGCGGCGTTCTGCAACAGGTTGTCGATCACGCGCGTCATGTAGGTTTCATTGGTCGGGATGACGCAAGTGCCGCGACCCCCCCCCTTGAGGACGTACTCTACCGACGGGTTTTGGGAAAGTTCGCGCTGGATTTGCAGCCGCTCGGCGCACAGCAGGCCGAGATCGGTTTCGGCGAGCGGCAGGGGCTCTTCGGAGCTGACGAGCCGCGACAGTTCGAGCATGTTCTCCAGCAGGGTGGTCAGCGCGGTCGTGCTGGCCCATATCTGTTCGCGGAATTCGCGCCGCGTATCGTGGTCGTGGTCGCCTTCGAGCAGTAGATCCGAAAACCCGTTGATGGCGTTGAGCGGCGTGCGGATTTCGTGACACATCGAGTTGATGAAGGCCGTTTTCATCTTTTCGCTCTCCATGGCGCGGCGGCTTTGGCGGGTTATCTCTTCGTTGGCATCGGTCAGTTGCCGCCTTATCTGCTTCAGCTGCCGAACCATGACGTACTGGTAGACGCTCCAGCCGATGAGCAGCAGCACCAGAATGCCGCCCGCAAGCAGGGCGATGAATCGTATGCGGCCGGTCAGCCGGGACTTTTCGAATTCCAGCCTGCCCACCTCGAACAAGGTCTGCATTTCGGCAAGACTGCTCTGCGCCTCTTCTACCCGCTCGTTGAAGCGGATGTTATTGGTTGTCCGCACCGCTTTGAGGGCGTTTTTATAATCGCCCATTTTTTCGTACAGATAGGATTGGGTGGCATAGATAGGGGCTAAGTCCGCTTTTATGCCTTTGCTTTTGTAGGCGGTTATGGTCGAGTCGATGTAAGCCACGGCCCGTTCGTAATCCCCCGTACACTGATAATACCGGGCGCTGGTGCTGTATATTTCCGCCATGTCGCCTCTGGCGCGGGCCAGCCCGATACATTTTTGGTAATACTCGTTCAGCTTATCTCGGGAGATCAGGTCGCGCAGGTATACCATTTTGGCATAGGCGCGCATCATGTAGCCCGTCGTGTCGCGGTGGGGCCGCTCGAAGCGGTCGTCCATCGCCAGCCATTTGCGGTGCAGGTCGATACATTGTCCGATCTGCTCTTCGGCGCGCTTGTCCTTGCAGAGCATATAGAGATCGGAAAGTTCGTCGTGGCAAATCTTTTCCAGGTGGAGACGCTCTTCGAGCGGGTATTTCCTGAGGTTTTCCAGCGCTCGCTCCACATAGGGGATCGCCTTGGCGATGTTGTCGTAGGCTTCGGTCGTGACCGACGAAAAGTCGATGGCCAGGCCTGTCAGGAATTCCCATTCGATGCGCTCCTCGGGCGTGAGCCGATCGTAGTTTTTGCCTTTGAGTTCTTCCAGCGCACGCGTTACCGTTTCGATCGAATTGTTGTCGTTCATCTGTTTCCAGAGGTAGTAGGCGTAAAGCGACGAACGGAACAGGGCGTGGCGGGAACCCGGGAGAATGCTGTCCGAGAGGGCGATGTATTTCTCGGCTCGCCGGGTGTCGCGGTCGGCGAATTTACGAACCAGAAAGTCCAGCGCATCTTTGCATCCGTAGGTATCCCCGGCCTTGTGCGCTTCGGCGAGTGCCGCTTCCCAATAGGGTGCGGCCAGTTCGAGGCTGTCGCCGCTCAGATCGGCCAGTTGGACGTATATTCGTCCCCGGTCGGCGGCATCGGGTGTTTTCGGTAAGAGCGTAAGCAGACTGTCGGTTTGTGCCGGCTTGGGGGGCGCCGATATTGCAGCGTACGGAAACAAGGACATAATTAGCCCTGACGCAAGGGCTTTCAGGAGAATATGATGCATGTCGGTGTCGTGAAACAATATTAAATTCGGACAAATTTATGAAAAAAATCTTTCGGGGAATTATCATTTAAAAAATAGCAAACATAAAAACAGAGACCGGTTGCAAGCCGGTCTCTTTTAACGGGACGGGTTTGAACCGTCCGGGAGTCATGCCACCCGCAGCTTTACGCCGTGCGATTTGTCCGACTCGACGACGACCGTGTCGCCTTCGTGGAGTTTGCCGTCGATGATCAGCGTCGAAAGCGGTTCCTCGACGTTGTCCATCAGCGTACGTTTGAGCGAGCGGACTCCATAGCGCGATTCGTAGCCCATGGCCGCCAGGCGACGCTTGGCTCCGTCGGTGATCTTCACCTTGTAGCCCAGGCGGCGCGTGCGTTCGAACAGCCCTTGCAATTCCAGTTCGATGATCCGCTCCACATCGCTCAGTTCCAGCGTGCGGAACAATACGATGTCGTCGATCCGGTTCAGGAACTCCGGGGCGAAGGTCTGCTCGAGTGCCTTGCGGTATTCGCACCGGGGCGTCGCGGAGGCTGTGGCACTCTTCGATACGGTGCTGTAACCTACCTGCACCGATTTCTTGACCACGTCGCGCGACCCGACGTTCGAGGTCATGATGATGATCGTGTTGCGGAAGTCCACCTTGCGGCCCGAGCCGTCGGTGAGGTGTCCCTCGTCGAAGATCTGCAACATCGTGTTGAAGACCTCGGGGTGTGCTTTCTCGATCTCGTCGAACAGGATCACGGCATAGGGCTGGCGGCGTACCGCCTCGGTGAGCTGTCCGCCCTCGCCGTAGCCGACATAACCCGGGGGCGAGCCGATCAGCCGGGCGACGTTGTGCTTCTCGCTGTATTCGCTCATGTCGATGCGGATCAGTCCGCGCTGTTCGTCGAAGAGCCATTTCGAGACCTCCTTGGCCAGCAGCGTCTTGCCTACCCCCGTGGGGCCGACGAAGAGGAATACCCCGATCGGACGGTTCTCGTCCTTGAGTCCGGCCCGCGAGCGGCGGATCGTGCGCGAGATCTTCTCGACGGCCTCCTGCTGCCCTACGACCCGCTGCGAAAGGTGCTGGCAGAGGGTTTGCAGGCGGGTCATCTCTCCGCCCGAAATGCGCTCGGCGGGGATGCCCGTCATCGAGGTGATGACCTGCTGGATATGCTCGGCCGTGATCTCCACGGGGTTGGTTTCGAGCGACCGCTGCCATTCGTTGCGGCTTTCGCCCAGTTTCGAACGGAGTGCGATTTCGCGCAGGCGTGCCGAGGCGGCCTTTTCGTAGACCAGCTCTTTGACCGCCTCGCGGCGTTCGCGCCGCACTTCGTCGAGTGCGCTCTCCATCTGGCGGAGTTCGGCCGGTTCGCGCGCCGATTGCAGGTGTATGCGCGAGCCAGCTTCGTCCATGACGTCGATGGCCTTGTCGGGGAAGAAGCGGTCGGTGATGTAGCGGCCCGTGAGGGTCACGCACGCCTGCAGGGCCTCCTCCGTATAGCGCACCTTGTGGTGGCGTTCGTAGTGGGGCGCGATGTTGCGCAGGATTTGGAGCGTCTGATCGGGCGTAGTAGGCTCCACTACGACCTTCTGGAAGCGGCGTTCGAGGGCCGAGTCGCTCTCGATGTTCTCGCGGTACTCGTCGAGCGTGGTGGCGCCGATGGTCTGCAGTTCGCCGCGCGCCAGCGCCGGTTTGAGGATGTTGGCCGTGTCGAGACTGCCCTGCGTCGAGCCTGCACCCACGATGGTGTGTATCTCGTCGATGAAGATGATCGTATCCTTGGCCTTGCGCAGTTCGTCGAGCAGCTGCTGCATGCGCTCTTCGAATTCGCCGCGGAATTTCGTGCCGGCCACCAGCGACGAGACGTCGAGCGAGAAGAGCGTCTTGTCGGCGATGGTGTAGGGCACTTCGCCGCGTGCGATGCGCAGGGCGAGTCCCTCGACGATGGCGCTCTTGCCCACGCCGGCTTCGCCGATCAGGATCGGATTGTTCTTCTTGCGGCGCGAAAGAATCTGGACTACGCGCTCGATCTCCTGCTCGCGCCCCACGACGGGGTCGATTTTGCCTTCGCGGGCCATGCGCGTGAGGTTCACGCCGAATTTGTCGAGCAGGTGCGACGAGGTTTTCTCTTCGGGCTTGTTCTCTTCGTTGAAGTCGAGCATGTGCACCTGAATTTCAGTGCGGAAGTCGTCGCCCACGGCGAACTTCTTGAGGTCTTCGTCCACTACCGTACCCGTTATGCCGTACATCTCCAGTACGCGCGAGGTAGCCGTCGTGCGGTCGCCGACGATGGCCCGCAGCGCGTGGGCCGTCGAAACGCTCCGTGCGGCGCCCGAACAGGCCCGCAGCTCTTCGGTGAAGGCGCGGTAGTACTCTTCGGGGGATTGGGGCACGTTCTGCTGTCCGGCGAGCATTTCGCGTTCGATGCGCAGGCGTATCTGGTAGAGTTCCCAGTCCTTGAGACGGGAGGATAAAAGCTGGTAGGCGAGCGATCCCTCCTCGCGGAGCAGCTCCAGCGTGAGAAAGTCCTTGAGCGAGTGGTCGAGACCGGCCTTGGTCGTATTAAATGCCGCCCGGGCTATAATAGCCTCGAGCGTCTTCGAGATCTTGATTTGCATGTTGCGTCGTCATAAAATTAATAATTTCAACTTCTGATTCTTCGACTAACTAACGACGTACATGTGGTAAATATTATGTTAAGTTATTTGGCCTTCCATATTCGGCTGTCTCTGAACGTCTTGCCCCTGAAAAAACACGGACCGTTCCTGCCTGAAACGGTCCGTATCGTGTTCTGAAAGGGTTTTTACTCTTTTACGCAGCGCATCGACATGCCTTGCGAACGGGCGTCCTTGCTCACTTTAAAGGTCCGTTTGCCGTTGACGATGAACATGTACTGGCCGTAGAGTTCGGGGTATTCCTCGATGTTGGCGCTGGCTTTTCCCGCGGTGCCGATCCACATGCCGCCGTAGGGATTCAGCTCCTGATGGTCGAGTCCGCCCGATGCGTAGACGCGCGTGCCGGCGGCGGGGAACCACTGGCCGTTTTGCGTGGCGCCGTGGTTGGTGTCGTCCCACGTCATGTCGGCGTAAACCAGCCACGCGTAGGGCGTATTTCCGTCCTTGTCGCAGGTCGGCACTTTGTAGCCGACGGGGCAGGGGTCGTAGATGGTTTTCTTGCCCGATACGCCGCCCCAGTAATCGTCGTTCGAAACGTCGGTCCAGTCTTTGGTCCGGTAGTCGTTCAGCACGATTTCCTGTCCGTATTCATCCGTTTCTCCGGTGAAATTGTAAGTCATGGCATAGAATACCGCCGGGTTGCGGAGCGACTTTGCGATCGTTCCGTGGTATTCGGCGCGGGTGCGCATTTTGGGAAGTTCTTCGTTGAGGATGTTGTAAATGGGGCGTTCGCCGTCCACCTGATAGCTGTAATCCTCGTTGATTATGGTGAACGTTCCGGCCGAGGTGAAGGGGTCTTTGCGTCCCCACTGGTAGATCATGCCGTGGCAGTCGAAGCTGTCGGGGGCGTTGGTCGTGGCGCCGACGTTGCGGTCCATGAAGGTCCATGTCGTGCCCGAAGCGTTGGCCGGGGTGGTGTAGAGCGATGCGGCGGGATCGTAGTCGGCGATCCACAGGTGCCAGCTCCAGAGTATCTCTCCGTCGGCGCCGCAGGCCGCGACGACGGCGTTGCCGCTTGTGCCCGGAGCGGTCACGGCGACGATTTTTTTCTCCTTGGAGACGTAATAGATGTCCTGAATCAGATTTTTGGCGTCTTGCCAGACGAGTTCGGCAGTGACGGGATCGCCGATGCTTTCGGTCGTGGAGTTGCCTTTGTACTGCGCGTCGAACACGACCGTGCCGCCCGGTTTTACGATGTAGCAGTTTGCGGTTCCGGCGGCGGAGAGATCGACCGCATTTTCGGGGACCTTTACCTCAGATTTCCCCCCCCCTCCTTTTCCGGGGTCGTCGTCGCTGCAGGCGGCAGTGATACACATGCTCAGGAGAGCTGCGAATTTGAAATAGGATTTTCTTATCATACCGATATTGGTTAAATAAATGATGATCCCCTACCCTTCGGGATCGAATCGGGTGTTCCGGGGACGCGGGGATGCCGGGCGACATCTGTAATTCCCCTGCGGTAGCAAGATGAATTGTACGGAATAACCCGGCCGTCCTCCATGCCTGTTTGCGCAGGATGTGGCCCAAATATAATAAATTTTTGCCGGAATATGCTTTTCGGACGTTAAAAGCGGCAAAGTATCCGATAATTATAATATATTTGTATATCCCATCAATCCCTCTTGAAAATGATAAAGTTCTTTTTTGCGTTCTTGTTTTTGTCTGCGGGCTGTGCGTGTATGGCTCAGGACCGGATTCACACCAAAGACGGCCGTGTGATCGAATGTAAGGTTTCCGATTCGAGCAACCGGGCCGGCAACGTTTTCTTTTTTCCTGCGGACGACCCCGAAACGTCGCATTTTATTCCCGTGACCCAAGTCGATTATCTTGAAATCGGCGACGCGCGGGTGGTGCGTACGCCGAACGACAAACTGAAACCGGCCGAGCGCCGTTTTTACATTCAGCGTATGGGATCGTTCTATTTCGTGCGCGGAGGTTTGGGCGTGAATGTCTATACGGCTTCGATTCAGACGGATGCCGGGGAGAGCCGCGAAGGCTTGGCGGCTCCGGTCGTCAGTCTCGCCTTGGGACTCGATTTCCGGGTGTCCCGCAACCTTTATCTGGAGGTTGCCGCGCGGTATATCGGTGATTTCGCCTCTTGGAATTTCGGATATGATTCCGAACCCTTGCTCGCTAACGAGGGCTTTTTCGGCGGGTTCTCTGTCTGATTGCGTTTCGGATGGGGCCGTTAGGCGGCGGACTTGTCAAGTAGTAACAAAATATGCGGCGTCATCACGCCGCATATTTTATTCCCGTTTCTGCTATCTCCGCGGCCATTCGCCGACCTCCATGTCGCGCATGTCGGCGCCGTCGATGACCAGCCGCACGGCGGTGCGGACTTTGTGGAACCCGTACTCTCCGGCGGCGCCGGGATTGACGTGCAGCAGGTCGTAAACCGGGTCGTAGGCGACTTTGAGGATGTGCGAGTGTCCGGCGATGAAGAGTTTCGGGCGCAGGGACTGGATCTTCGCCACGGCGCGCGGGTCGTAGCGGCGCGGGTAGCCGCCGATGTGGGTCATCAGGACCCGGACCCCTTCGCATTCGAACGAGAGGAAATCGGGGTATACGCGGCGCGTAAGGCCGCCGTCGATGTTGCCCGATACGGCCCGCAGGGGCTTGAACGCGGCGATGGCGTCGGCCAGTTCGAGCGACCCGATGTCGCCCGCGTGCCAGATTTCATCGACGTCCTTGAGGAATTCCCGCAGCGTGCCGTCGAAGGTGCCGTGCGTGTCGGATATGATGCCGATCTTTTTCATTTACTTGTATTTGTCGCGCCAGAGTTCGCGCATGCGTTCGGCGATTTTCGCTTCGGTCGCGTTGCCGGTGTTGGGCTCGTAGAATTTGGTGCCCGCCAGCGTGTCGGGCAGGAACTCCTGCTCGGCGAAGTTGCCTGCGAAATCGTGGGCGTATTTGTAGCCTTTGCCGTAGCCCGCCTTGTCCATCAACTTGGTCGGGGCGTTGCGCAGGTGCAGCGGCACGGGGCGGTTGGTGGTGTCGTGTTCGACCAGCGACATGGCCTTGTTGATCGCCATGTAGGCTGAGTTGCTCTTGGGGCTGGTGGCGAGGTAGATCGTCGTCTCGGCCAGCGTGATGCGCGCTTCGGGCATGCCGATCTTGTGTACCGTGTCGAAGCAGGCGTTGGCCAGCAGCAGGGCGTTGGGGTTCGCAAGCCCGATGTCCTCCGAAGCGAGGATCACCAGCCGCCGGGCCAGAAAACGCGGCTCTTCGCCTCCGGCCAGCATGCGCGCGAGGTAGTAGATCGCGGCGTTGGGGTCGCTGCCCCGCACCGACTTGATGAAGGCCGAGATGACGTCGTAATGCTGTTCGCCGTTTTTGTCGTACAGCGCGATATTCTGCTGGAGACAGTCGGTGACGTACTGGTCGGTGATGGTCAGCTTGCCGTCGGTCGCCCCGGCGAGGATGTCGAGGATATTGAGCAGTTTGCGGGCGTCGCCGCCTGAGAATTTGAAGAGCGCGCCGGTCTGCCGGACTTCGACTTCGCGGGCCTTGAGTTCCGCGTCGGTCGTGAGCGCACGGTCCAGCAGCGTCTGCAGGTCCTTGTCCTCCATCGGGCGGAGAATGTAGACCTGACAGCGGCTCAGCAGCGGCGAGATCACTTCGAACGAGGGGTTTTCGGTCGTGGCGCCGATCAGCGTCACGGTGCCCTGCTCGACGGCGCCCAGCAGCGAATCCTGCTGCGATTTGTTGAAGCGGTGGATTTCGTCGATGAACAGGAACGGCGGCTTGGCGTCGAAGAAACGCTGTTTCTTGGCCGACTCGATCACCTCGCGCACGTCCTTCACGCCCGACGTGACGGCCGAAAGGGTGAAGAAGGGGCGTTCGAGTTGCGTGGCGACGATCTTCGCCAGCGTGGTCTTGCCCACGCCCGGAGGCCCCCACAGGATGAACGACGGCACGTTGCCCGTCTCGAAGAATTTGCGGAACACCCCGTTTTTGCCCACGAGATGTTCCTGACCGATGTAATCGTCGATGGTCTTCGGGCGCAGGCGTTCGGCTAAGGGTGCTGACATGGCGGCGGTTTTAGTTTTGTTTGTCATTGCGGGGAGCCGCAGGCGACGTGGCGATCTGCCGAAACCCTGCAATGACGCTTTTCGTCGGACAAAGATAGTGCTTTTTCAAAAAATAATCCTATATTTGTCGAACATACTGACAAACACGGAAAGTGTAAGTCTGTTCCCGAATCGTGAACGTAGGAAGTCTTAGATGGAGATATGTCAATCTGCTAATATTCAACAATATAAGCCTAAATATCATTCTAATAAGCAACAATACAGAAACAAAATCAAGGATTTAAGCAGTTTTTAGTTTTTTTACCTTGCAGTTGTTTTCTGTCTTTTCATTTGTTGGCATTCGCAGACTTTTTTAGCAACGACGTATAATTCGTATACGCTCATTTTCGTTTCATGGCTACGACTACGAAATCGCATCGCCTATCGTTGCAGCCAAAAAAGAAAAGGACGGGCTGTGGTTTCTGCCTTACATCTTCATTGGAACTTGTGTTCTTCACAAAAGAAGTTGTTTCTATAAAACCATAGGCATATGGAAAGGCAAATATGCCTGCCTAAATATAGTTTACTTTGATTTAGCATATATAAGGCTAATGCACAAACTAAAC
>ERZ1106939.2383-NODE-2383-length-11732-cov-11.419286_pt1 | contig 11732 bp, 10 predicted proteins | sample MGYA00403669_ERZ1106939 | MGnify/ENA primary metagenome ERZ1106939 (study PRJEB35170, sample SAMEA104062447) | human gut metagenome | biome: human gut; feature: human-associated habitat; material: faeces | place: Denmark | collected 2012-09-28 ...
CCACTTCATCCGGTTTATCCTCAAATTCCTTATCTTCATCGTACCAGAAAATGATGCGACGCTGATAAAACTCAGACAGTTGTTTTACCTGCTGATCAAATAACGTTTAGTGTCATTAATTCAAATTTTTTCAAAATGTTTCCTGTTTTTAGCTTTTGCTCATACTATTGCTTCATCTGATATTCCTGTTCCAATTCATCCGCCAAATATGCGTCGCTCATGCAGTGCATATCTGATACGCCATCACGGATCAACTGATAAACCTCGGAATGATAGAAAAAATCCAATGCCGCATCCAGCGAAAGTCCCTGCTGTTTTGCAAAGCACTCGATGACACGGCTATATTTTTTCTGAAGTAAAATCGGATTGGCCGTCATAGTCTTTCACTCCCTTCAAAATGCAGCAAAGACAGTGCTTTTTCTGTCCGAAAACAAATTTGCAAATTCGGCTTTTCATAACCCAGCCGATTGATTGCTTCCACCTTGTCAATTAGTCCGTCAAAGAACAGCTCCACTGTATTAAACACCTTGTCATTGGCAACACCACCAAGTACAAGATCGTAATCTGTCATATCTTTTCCACTACGGCAATTCAAAATAAAATCAAGCCATTCCTCGGAATAAGAATCGAATTTCAAAACTTTCAATTCAGTTTCCCGGCTCTCATCATATTCATATTTTGAAATAATACCGTCTTTTCCTCGGCGTTTGAATTTCCCACACCATTTCGCAGCCTGCTCATGCAGCGATGTGACATAAAAGCCACGCCCAAAGTCTACGTTAGGGCGGGAATGAACCAAATCCGGCTGTGCAATCTCTAAGAAAGAGCCATGGTAAAGAATCATACTTCCACACCCCTTTCTTTCATCACATCAAGGAGGTCAGCTACGATATATTCCCTGCTCTGAGTGTGCAGCACTTCATATTCCGGCACGATATAACCATTCAGAATATCGCTTTTTTCGGTAAATGCCTGATAGACACGTTCTGCATCCACACCCAGCTTTGCTGCAACATTTTCAATACAAAATACAGCAAACTCAAGTTCATTGGAATTTTTAATCTTCTCATCTGCCATCATACGCAATCCCTCCTTTACTTTATTTTAGCCAAAACATCCTGGAAAATTGCATAATTTTTCTTCACGCCGTCATCCAAATCAATCGAAATCATCTGGTCGGCAAGGTGGTGAATCTTTTCCTCGTAAGTACGGATTTCAGCATCCTGTGCCTGCAAAGCGGTCAGCTTTTTGTTCAGCTTCACACGTTCGCCGGTGGAAGCGTTGGCAATACGTTGTTCCAGATTGGCAATGACAGTACGGTAACGTGCTTGCTGTTCATGCACATAATCGGTACGGATACGGGCAATGGTGTCCGGCTGATAGCGGTGCATATAAATGAGTGCCTTAAAGCCATTCTTCTTGCCGCTGTCAAACGGCCAGTAGATCGGGCGTTTCTGATAAATCTTGCAACGGTCAGAATAGAACTCATTGAGGAAGTAATTGCGAATCACATTCTTCGGCTGACCTTTTCCGCCCAGTGCATCAGCAATAAATTTCGAGTTTTCATCCAGCGTCTCTGCACCATAGACCGTTTTCACAAAGTCCACGAACAAACCGACAATACCATCCTCAAAATATTCATCGTCACAAATCGGGATAATGTTATCCTTATCAGCAGGGAACGACACATATTTTCTGGCATCCCATTCGCCGCCTGCATAAGCAAGTCCATCCACATCCAGAGAGTAGCGACCGAACATACAGCCGACAGCATAGGAAATGAAAGAGCGAATATCTCTACCAAGGTCTGCCTTACGGACAGTTACATCTTTATCCTCGACCTCCGGTGTCAGCTCATCCTGCAAGCCGTAAATGTCGATGAAGATGCGGTTCAGTTCTTCCTCGTTGTCTTTCATCTGGTTGAAGCGGTCTTCACACTCGTTCTGCCACTGATCAAAGGCTTCGGAAATGGTCGAAACTTTGCGGAGCAGTGAATGATGTTGGAAATCCCATGAGGTTTCAAAAGAATCCCAATCTTCTTTTGAAATATCAATATTATCCTGTACCATTTTTTCGATATTATCTCTATCTGCATCAACAAGCGGAATAGATTTGACATCTCCTACTTGCAAATTCAATGTTGGACTTAACATTGAGAGATACTCAAGCATTATCCGCAAATCAACGCCCCCTTACTTCCTTCCGGATTTCTTTCATATACTCCTGCATATCTTCTTCTGTTTCAAATCCAGCCTTTTGTGCTTCACCTGCAAAGGCATCCTCTGCACGTTTAAATGCAAGCATTGCAGAGTTTTCAAAATAAAATCAACTTCCATTATTAATAGGTGAGTGCTAATTTTTTTGTGAAGAATTTGTGAACGCTGCAAGCCTTTAAGAAGGATAACCTGTTACTCAGATACCTGTGATGAGATTATTTTCCAGACAATAGTAATAAACCCCATCCTCTTCTACCGGCCTGCATATGGCAGCTGCTCTTACCTTGACTGTATCCCTGGCATTACCCATTGCCACGCCTGTCCCAACAGCTTCCAGCATCTCAATATCATTTTCTCCATCTCCAAACGCAATGGCTTCTTCCTTTGAGAATTTATAATGTGCAAGAACCTGTTCAATCGCAGTTCCTTTTCCACCTTCTTTTGGAATAATATCTACGGCTCTATCCCACCACGCTGCTAATTTGGCATTTTTCGTTCCCTCTAATATATACTTGCGTTCTTCTAAGTCACATCCCAACATAATTTGGAACACATCTTTTTCCACATATTCTTCAAATTTTTCGGATACATTCACCCTATGGTGCGCAATCGCAAAATAATCTTCTAAATCTTTATCACTTCCATTTGCAACAATTTCTTCCGCAGTTGCAATAGAAACAGGTCTTTCCATTCTTTTTGCATTTTCAATAATTTTTTTTACATCTTCTTTCGGAATAGGACATTTTGCCACCACTTGTTCCCCTGCAACGCAGAAAGAACCATTGAATGCTAAAATCGCATCAAATACAACCCCCTCAAACATTGGTATGGTAACAAACGGACGCCCTGTTGCGATACATATTTTTATACCATTTTGTTTTAATGAACATAACGCCTTCCTCGTATTCGGTGTTATCTCTGTTTTTCCCATCTCTAGCAATGTTCCATCAATATCAAAAAAAACAATTTTTACTTTATTTAACTTCATCATTTCAATACCACCAAATCAATATATTTTATATCCGTTACGACCGAAGGAATACGCCTACCGTAGGACGGAACAACAACCAAATTGTGCCACCGATTGGGCTAAATAATATGTTTTAAAATTTCATAATCTTCTCCTACTGATTCCTATTTATCCAATTAAACAAACTTGAAGTTACTTGCTTTTCTTCTCTTTGCTGCGTCTCACTAATGCGATAAATAGTTCAATGACTCCGCCACATAGCCATATGATACCTAACGCAATATTTTCTGCCCAGAACCAAAACGGTGACATAACAATCCATGTAATCGCTAAAATAAAAATTCCCCTACTGCTCATGATTTTCCTCCTGAAACTTCGATTGTTGCTTACATTATACTTCGTCCATCTCTCTAAGGACAGTGGGATGTTGTGATGAAAGTGAGAGAGATCGCTTACCTGTCAGACAATTTATCTTACTATATTTTTTGCACAATAAATTTACTGATTTAATATCTCTGCAATCGTGTTTGGTGCATATTTATTGAGTTCATGTCCTGCATTTGGAACGATGTGCAAAGTAGCTTGGGGTAGCAATTCTTTTAGCCTTTTAGAAGCCTTTAGATTGGCAGTATCCTTTTTGCCACACAAAATTGTTACTGGACAACGAATATTATTTAATTGCAAAGTAAAATCCAATGACCGCATAGAGTGAGCCAATTTTATGGTGCTGCTTTTTGATAGTCCCATACTTTCAAAAACCTTGTTTGGCATACAACGGAAGATAAGATTTTGAAAATCTATCAGTAAACTTGGAACTTTATATTGTGCGCCAATCAAAACCAGCGAATCCACTTTTTCCTCATGTCGAATAGCAAAATCAATCGCAAGAAGCGCACCTAACGAAAGACCGCAGATACGAAGCGGCTCTTTTACTTCTGAATACCGCTGTTCTAAATCACCCAAAATCTGCGAATAGGATATTTCATCTTCTGTTGAAGAAAAAAGTTCTGGGCAATCGACATCAGAAATTGATAGTTGTTGGACTACTTCTTTCCAGTCCTGTGCAGTTTGTCCCAACCCATGTAAAAAAACAGTTTTCATTAAACGCCTCCTAAGCTCAAGATAACCATCAATGCACAAACAAACTGGAATTTATAGTCCTCTCAAAACCAATTTGCTTTTTCTTCTCGAAATACGGGAATATCACTATCTCGATATGGATTGTAATTATGAAGATTGCAACCAAACTCTTTTAATGATTTTATTTTGTTATCCTGTGTCCATACAATTAAAGATATTCCGTCAAATTCTTCAACATTTCCATTATTCATTTTGTTTTTAAAATACCACTCCACGATTGTTTGATTGCCTTGATGAAAAAATTGCTTAATCTCCCAGACAAGAACACTTCCGCGTGTATTCCATTCGTCAAACCAGTGCTTTACCGTTTTGCGGTTTTCATATTTAGGACTCCAACTCTCAGTATATACAACATCATCTGTAAAAATATTGTCAATTCCTAAATCTGCTTTCTTAATCCACATATCAAACCATAATCGGATAATTTTTTCTCTCTCGTTCATAAAGTACCTCCATAACTTTCGATTTGTCGCTCACAAGCAAAAGTATTATACCACATCTTTACGAATTTTTCTACCACTTCGACTATACTCACAACTTAATGACTTCTTGAATACTTGCCGAAAAAGAAAAACTGCCATCGACTGACAGCAGTTTTCTTTCGGTTGGTACTCCGTTAGGAATACACAATGTCATTCAATACAATCTCGTCTGCACAGGCTCGAATGTTATTCATCTTTCCAACCCAGCGGAGCATATCCCTTGCTTTCAGTTCTTCTGCTACACCTTGCTTTCTTGCCATTTCCTTTATCAGATACTCTGCCATATCACGAGCCGAAGTATCAATTTCAGCAAGGTGTTCATATAACTTTCCGCTTGTCAGCAGAGTGTAATATAAAACTCGCTTGTGTTCTCTCAAATAGCGTTTCCTTAACCGCCCGTATTTTGAAAGGGAAGAACTTTCCTCTACTGTCAGGCAGGGATAATAGTAATCTCCGATGAGTTCGTATCGGATACCTGTTCTTTCGTCTGTAATAAATCTTTGCATAGTTCTTTCTCCTTTTGCTTCTTGTAGTAAAACTCCAAGGTTCTCTTATTGTGGTTTACCTTTTTACATTCCGCTGAGCAGAATTTCTGCTGACTGTGTGTAGGCCAGTAGGTACTGCCACACACAGCACATACACGCTGACGATAATAATGATTGCCTTTTTCCGCTTCTCTGTCGGCTTTCGTCTTATCCTGCCTTGCCTGATAGCAACAATCCTTTGAGCAGAAAATCTGTCGGTTGCTTGTAGGGATAAATTCTTTCTGACAATGCGGACACACTTTTGTTTTGACGATTTCGCCACCGTTTTCAGCAAGTTTTTTCGCCTTTCGCTTCTCTCGATAGGCTTTTTCACGCTGACGCTGTTTCTCCAATCGCTTCTTTTCTGCTTGTTCTTCTTGCTCTTTTATCTCGGCAAGTTCTTCCTCGGTGTAGGCAATATCGACTTGTCCGACATAATTGAAATAAATGTCAACCTTTTGCGTTCTTGCTTTACCTACACCCTCGGATTCATACACCACAATCTTGTCAATGAGTTCGGTAAACATCAAATCGGAAACTTCCGTAGGATTTTTATACTTGCGTATCAGCGAAACAAAATGCTGAATATCCATAGTGCTGTCTTTTTCTTCGGAAAGTTCCTTTTTCATCATTTCCATTTTCGCTTCCAATTCAGCCTGTTCATCGTCATACTGCTTCATCAGTTGCTTGTATTGTCTTTCGGGTAGCAATCCCGATATAAGATTTTCATACAAGCCACGAATGAGCGTAGAGAGTTCGTCATAGCGTTTCTGACAGCGTTTTAACTCCGATTGATTGTGCTTCGGCTTTTCCTCTTGCTTGCCTTTCCATAAAGATTGTAGTTCCAAAGCAAAGGCTTTTTCGTCATTCAGAACGAATTTTGAAAAGCGTTTGACCGCCGATAATATCAAGGCTTCAACATTATCAGCACTAATCGTATGGGAAGTACAGAAATTAACCCTGCTTGCATACCCACCGCAACGGTAAGAATACTGAACAGAACCATCTTTCTTGCTGTAATGCGTTTGCAAAGTCATTCTCCTGCCACAGTCGGCACAATATAGATAACCGCTCAATCGGTTGCTGTGCGTTCCTCTTGCCGCAGCTCTGTTCGCTCGTTTCTTTCGCTTCTGAACGCTGTCCCAAAGTTCCTGCGATATGATAGGCTCGTGGGTGTTATAAAACACATACTGCTCATCTTCATCGGTAGTCTTTCTCTTATGCAGTTTGAAATTGGTGCTGACCGACTTTCTCAAAACAGTATGCCCAAGATATTCCTGTCTGCTTAAAATCGTTCTAATGGCAGATATGCCCCAAATATAAGGGTCTGCAAACTTAATCCCGTTGTACTGTTCTGGGTGATATTCCTTTGCATATGCGGCAGGAATTAAAACCTTTTCTTCGGTCAGTATTTCCGCTATGGCTCGTGGACTTTTGCCCTCATTGGCAAGCAGAAAGATACGCTTTACCACCTCAGAAGCCACAGGGTCAACAACAAGCGTCTGCTTATCGCTCGGCAATCGGTTATATCCATAAGGGATTGAACCGCTACAACGCTTTCCGTCTTTCATTCGGGCATCAAATACAGCCTTGATTTTATTGCTCGTGTCTTTGGCATAAAATTCGTTCATAATATTCAAAAACGGAGCAAAATCATTATCCGAAGCATTGTTGCTATCAATGCTGTTGTTGATTGCAAGAAAACGGACATCTTTCTGCGGAAACAGAATTTCCGTATAAAATCCGACTTGCAGATAGTTTCGCCCTAATCGGCTCATATCCTTAACAATCAATGTTCCGACATTGCCCGCTTCAATTTCCTTAATCAATGCTTGAAAGCCGGGGCGATTGAAATTTACACCAGAAAAACCATCGTCAGTAAAATGACGGATATTCTCAAAGCCATTCCTACGGGCATAATCTTCGAGGTATTTTTTCTGATTGGTAATGGAATTACTCTCGCCATTCAGGTCATCATCTCTTGATAATCTCTCATAAAGTGCTGTAATCTTTGAAATCCTTGACATTCTCTTAACCTCCTTCCTTATGTATTTTTCAATTTAGGACAGTTAATTTTATCGTCCTATTAAAGTATAGCCCTCTACAGTAAGCTCCAGTGCTGTTGTCACTTCACCAAAGTTCGCTGCCCAGGAATCAAAGTGATAAATCCCCATCTCTTCAAGTGCCGCTTTCTGTAAGTAAAGCTGCATGACATACATCTCACACATGGTATTGGATATTGGCGTACCTGTCGCAAACACAATGCCTCTGCCATCATTTATCTCAGACAAATACTGGCATTTAAGCTGCATATCCGTTGACTTCTTCGCTCCACTGCTGCTGATACCTGACACATTATTCATCTTGGAAAAAATCGCAAGGTTCTTAAAATTGTGCGCTTCGTCAACCATGATAGAGTCCACACCAAGTTCCTCAAAGGTTATAAGGTCATCCTTCCTGCTCTCATCTGATAAGGATTTCAGCTGCTCCTCCAGCTTTTTCTTCTGGCTTTCCATCTGTTTTACAGTCCAACGCTCCCCGTTACGCTCCTTCATCTCATCAATCGCATAGCTGATTTCATCAATCTGCTCATTGAGCATTCTTTCCTTTCTCTCTGCTGAGATCGGGATTTTTTCAAACTGCGAGTGCGACATGATGATACAGTCATAGTCACCTGTTGCAATCCTTGATACGAACTGCTTCCTGCGGCTCTTTTCAAAATCACGCTCTGTGGCAACCAGGATATTTGCTGACGGATAAAGCCTTAAAAACTCTGATGCAGTCTGACCGATAAGCGGCTTTGGAACAACCATGATGGTTTTATTGGCAAGTCCGAGTCTCTTCTGCTCCATGCAGGCAGCCATCATCTCAAAGGACTTTCCGGCACCTACACAGTGTGCCAGCAGTGTGTTTCCTCCGAGAAGGATTCTTGCCACAGCATTTTTCTGATGAGGCTTTAGCTCAATCGCAGGATTCATTCCCGGAAACTGTAAGTGGCTTCCGTCATACTCACGCAGACGGATGTTATTGAATGTCTCGTTGTAATACTCCACATACTTCTGTCTTCGCTCCGGCTCTGAAAACAGCCACTCCTTGAACTTCTCCCTGATCATGTTCTGCTTTTCCCTTGCAAGCATTGTCTCATTCTTATTGACTTCGTAATGATACCTGCCATCTCCGTCATCAATCCTGTCCCTTACTGTTACAGTTTTAAGATTCAGCGTATCCTCAAAAATAGAATAAGCATCCATGCGGCTTGTACCATAAGTCTTAGTAGCTGCCACTGAATGCTTATCCATGCTTTTATTCTCGATGAACCATTCCATGCTCATCTTATTTAAGTGTACCTGAATGCCTGTATTGTAAAACTGGCTTCTGACTGCCCTTGCACGCCTTGGCGTATTGAGAAGTTCATAGATAAACTGCTCATAATCAAGCGGTTCAATCCATGTCGTACCAATCTTTACATCAATATCTGAAGCTTCAATCCATTCCGGCTGCACCTTTTCAAGTGCTGCCACATTTCCTGCAAATCTTTCTGCCTGTGGATTGTCTGTATCCGCTGCCATAGCCTTTGCTACACGAAGCTTGTCTCTCACATTTCCGGAAAGATACTCGTCTGCTGTCTCCCAGCCGATGTCCGGATTATTCTCGTTGTAGCGGTCGGGATTAAGGAAAATCAGTCCGTCCAGCTCTTCCACAAGAACTGCCCTTCTAAGCTCTGCTAATGCATCGTCACTTAGAGTTATCTCATCCACTGTCTGTCCGGACTCTTCTGCAAGTTCTTCCTTTGCATTTGTAATATCCGGCTCATAGATAGAAAGCATATAGGCAAGATTTACATATCCAAATTCATTGACGGATACATTTAATGCTTCCACAGCAGTCTCAACCCTGTCTATGACAGTCTTTGCCTTAATCGTCTGCTTATAAAACATATCCGCTTTTTTCACCTCCCCATCTTCGTTTACTTCCTCAAGACTGCAAAGAAGTGGATAATCGCTGTCATCCCTGAATGCTATTCTGTTTGCTTTTGAAGTAATGGCTCCATACTGCTTTACGAAGGCATCATATTTTACATTAAGAAGTCTCTGCTTATCAGAAAGCTCCTCCTCGCTGCAGCCATCCATCTGGATATCAATCAGCTCTCTTGTTATCTGTCTGATTTCATCAAGGCTTCGGATTCGCTCCTCGGCAGTCTGTGATACTTCTTTTCTTACCATCTCGGAATTTTCCCTGTAATAGAGCTTTCCTTCAAAGAATGTGTAAGTATAATTTCTGACATCCGGATCAGCGGGAATGACTTCCTCTGTCTGCTCCTCATTGTCTGCCAGTCTTTCAAAATCTGTCATCTGTGCTTTGATGTTACCGATTGCCTTATTGAGTGCTTCATACAGATTAAAGTTCTCATCATCATTCACGCAGACGGTATATCTGCTGTCCTGCCCGAACATTCTTGTATCATACTGCATTGTGCCGAGCATCATTTCCGGGTGCTCTGCAAAGTAGGAATTGGCTGCTATGCCATCGTCTGTGACACCAAGATGTACCCAGTCCGGCTCTATATCAATTTTTCGCTCCCTTTTCTGTAAAAACAGGATATCCGCTGTCACTTCTGTTCCTGCATTATCCTTAAATGCAGTATTCGGAAGTCGGATTGCTCCCACAAGTTCTGCCCTCTCAGCCAGATACTTTCGTATAGTCGGATTGCTCTTATCCAGTGTTCCCTTTGTGGTAATCACCGCAACCATACCGCCCGGTCTTACCTGATCGAGTGCCTTTGCAAGAAAATAATCGTGAATACGGAAGTTGTACTTATTGTACTTTGGATCAAATATCTTATAATCTCCAAACGGCACATTTCCCACAACAACATCAAAGAAGTTATCCGGATATGTGGTGTTTTCAAATCCCGTAATGCTGATATTGGCATTCTGGTAAAGCTGTTTTGCAATCCTTCCCGATATGCTGTCCAGCTCCACTCCGTACAGCTTACTTTGCTGCATTGGTGCTGGCATACTTCCGAAGAAATTGCCGATACCCATAGAAGGCTCCAAGACATTTCCGCCTTTAAACCCAAACTGCACAAGTGCGGAGTTAATACACGTTGCAATCTCAGGTGAAGTATAAAAGGCATTATTTACAGTTGCTCTTGCCGCACTGTATTCCTCATCAGAAAGAAGCTCTTTCAGCTCTGCATACTCTTTGCTCCACGCTGCATTATTCTCATCAAATGCCTGTGACAAACCACCCCAGCCGACAAACTTTGATAAAACAGCCTGCTCCTCCTGTGTTGCAAGTCTGTTTTCTGCTTCAATCTGCTTTAGTGTACGGATTGCGTCAATGTTCCACTGGTATCTGGTCTTTGCACCGCCCTTTTCTGTTTCCCACAGGTTATAGTGGAAATTGATTTTAGGCTGTTTTTGTGGTTTTTCCTTTCCACTCTCACCTTCCACTGGCGGTAATACTTCCGGTACAGGTGTTTCAGTGGCAGCCTCCTGTGGTTCGGTATCATTCTGTGAAATATCGGCTAATACTTTCTTATCATCAGAAATTATATGACCGTCTGCGTCAATCTTGGTATTCCAGCCATTTGCAATCGCACGTTCCCTGTTCTCAAGACGGTTTTGTCTTATACTGTCCTCAATATCAAAGAACCTGCGGTAAACAGGATTCATTGTTTCCCTGTCAATCTTATTTTTTATGGTCTGATAGATTGCTTTCTGATCCTCTCCACAGTAGAATGGCTGTTTTACCATATAGGATAAGATTTCATAGACATCACGCCATGATACGGTATCCTCTACTCTCTCTCCATTTCTGTTTTTATAGCTTACTTTCACATCTACACTGCTTAAAGTGTATTCGGTAAGCCCATACTGATTATTGCAGTATGCCTTTCGCTCACCCTCTACATTTCCCATAGCTATATCACTGATAAGCTCCAGCTTATTCGGCATAAATGCAAAATCCGACTGCACCACATCCATAAGGAAAGCACGGAATGGTGTGTAGCAGCTACATTCCGACACAAGTATCTCAATGGCATCTCTCAAATCTTCATCCATTTCTGCCACACGCTTTGCATAATCAATCGGCTTAATATACTTTAACTCAGCCGCCTCCCTGTTTACGGCATAACTGTCAGGCTCATCAGGAATTGCATAATCATCAATCTCTGATTTTTCCTCCTGCGTATCAACTTCACTGTATTCTGCGTCAATGACTTCATCATCTTCACGAAGTCCGTCCATTGCAAGCTCATCAATACGAGGTCTTTCCGGCTGGTATTCCCCAGTAAGGATAAGCACACCGATTTCCTTTTCGACATTTTTCCACGAAACATATCCTTCTACTTCTCCATCTTCATCTTTCCATTGGATACGAAGTCCCGAACCGT
>ERZ1106939.2390-NODE-2390-length-11701-cov-26.455178_pt1 | contig 11701 bp, 10 predicted proteins | sample MGYA00403669_ERZ1106939 | MGnify/ENA primary metagenome ERZ1106939 (study PRJEB35170, sample SAMEA104062447) | human gut metagenome | biome: human gut; feature: human-associated habitat; material: faeces | place: Denmark | collected 2012-09-28 ...
CAAAACAGCAGAACTTTCGGGTCTGTTTTTAGAGTTTTTGCCGAGAACCGCGATCTCATTCGCCTTCGTCAAACAGCGCCGACTGCAGCACCACCGAAAGCGCGTGATCCTGCACGAAGGTATTATAATTGTAAAGGATCAGCGCGTCCGTCACCCGCTCGCGCCGCAAAAGCGCTCCAAGATCGTCATAGAAATACCGCGGGTCGATCATGAGGATGCGGTCATAGTACGGCGTCAGGAACTGCACGAAGCAGTTGGCGTAGGAGTCCTTGAGCAGCAGCAGCGTCCGGCCGGTGTCGGCGGTCGTCTGGATATCGACGCGTGCGTGGTTGCCGCCGAAGAAGACCTCGTACTGGTTCTTTTCCGCGAGCTTCGCGCGGTCATAGAGCGAGCAGATGGTCGTCTGCGTGTCGGCGTAGGTCACGGCGTACTGCACGTCCGTGTCCGGGACGTAGATCTCGATGGTATCGAGCGCCGCGTGGCTGCCGGTCTTTGCGGCCAGCGTCCCCTCGAACGAATCCGAGACAGGATAGACCGTATAGCTCCGCACCGGCTGCAGATCCAGCTGCGCGGAAAGCGTCTCAAAGGCGTAGCGGGCGGCCAGGCTCGTCCAGTGGTGGTCGGTGCGGTAATAGAGCGGCTCCGAGCGGCGCGAGCGCAGCGCCTCGGTCAGGTTCGCGGTGCGCACGTCCGGCATGGCCTGGTCGATCGCGTCGATCAGCGCCTTCTGGTCCTCCACCGGCGCGCCGGCGGGCAGCTTCTCGCTGAGCACGCCCCAGGCGTTCGGCACGATCGCGGCCGTCAGCCGGATGTCCGGATGCTGCGCGGCGAAGGCGCAGATGGCGGCCTCCGTCTGCCCCAGCTGCGCGGCATCTTCCTGCGCGGGCGCTTCCAGCAGATATCCGTCCGCGCCGAGATACACGCCGTTCATCTCCCGGACGCCGAGCGCCCGCTGGAACGTCAGATCCGCGGTGATCCACAGATCCCGGCCGGGAAACTGGTCGGCGTACCAGCGCTCGAGTCCCCCGGCAAAGCTGCCGTCGGCCAGCGAGGCGAGCGTGGGCGCCGGCTTCTGCGCAAGCATGCGGTTCTCGCTGTCGGAGAACGTCCGGTCCTGCCGCAGCAGCAGCCAGCCCGCGGCAAAGAGGCTGATCGCCGCGAACGCCGCGAGGATGCAGATCCCCTGCGCCGCCCGGCCCTGCAGGATCCGGCGGCGGCGGGCCATCTGCTTCTGCTCGGGTGTCAGTTTTTCCTGTGAATGAAGCACGTATCCAAGCCTCCCGTCAGAACTGCGCATAGAGGAACGAAACATACGTCCCGTTCACCATGCCCGCGATGCACAACAGCAGCAAGCCGATAAAATACAGGCTGGAGACCATCGACGCCGTGCGCCCGGCCCGGAAAAACCGGTTGCCGAACCGGCAGCCGTACGGCAGCGCCGCAAACACGGCGATCAGCAGCACCGGCCAGGCCGTGCGCAGGTAATACAGCGCCGCCGCGTCCACAAATCCCGCCTGCCCCGCGGAGAACATCCTGGCCAGCCACGCCCCGGCCTGCCCCAGCGTGTCGGAGAAAAACGGCACCCAGCCGATCACGACCAGCAAAAACGTCAAGACCCTGCGCAAAATCGCCGGCACGCGCGCGAGCACGTCCCGCAGCACGAATTTTTCCAGGATCAGCAGCAGCCCATAGTACAGGCCCCAGACGACGAACGTCGCGGCCGCGCCGTGCCAGATGCCGGTCAGCAGCCACACGAGCAGCAGATTGCAGATCGTCCTGGCCGTGCCGCAGCGGCTGCCGCCGAGCGGAATATAAATATAGGTACGGAACCAGAACCCCAGCGACATATGCCAGCGCCGCCAGAAGGCAGCCACGCTGTCCGCGCAGTAGGGGTAATCAAAGTTCGCAAGGAATTCAAAGCCGAACATCTTCGCCGCGCCGATGGCCATGTCGGAATAGCCGCTGAAGTCAAAATAGAGCATCAGCGCGTATAAGAGCGCGCCCAGCCACGCACCGCAGACGGAGAGCGCCTGCGGTCCCAGCGCCTTCAGCGCATAAAACGGCGTACCGAGCAGTCCGGCGAGAATGACCTTCTTCGCCAGCCCGATGACGAACAGCCGCATCCCGCTGCCGACGCGCTCGCGCACGAATTCATGCGGCTCCAGCTGCGGCTGCATGTCGGCGTACTGCACGATCGGCCCGGAGGTCAGCTTCGGGAAAAACGAGACGAACAGGGCGAAGCGGATGAGGTTCTTCTCCATCGGTGCCCGCCCGTGATACACGTCCGAGAGTGCCGAGAGCAGCGTGAACGTATAAAACGACACGCCGACCGGCGCGGGCAGCGCGTGTACCGGCAAGGACAGCACGAACACCCGGTTCAAGGCCGCCGCGGCCTCGCCGTAATATTTGAAAAACAGCAGCGGGAGCAGGTCAGCAAGGATCGTCAGCACCAGAACGAGGCGGGCATGGCCCGTCTTCCCGTCCTCCAGCAGCGATTCCAGCTCCAGCCCCGCAAAATAGTTGAGCAAGATCGCCAGCACCAGCAGCACCAGATACTCCGGCGTGCCCCACGCGAAAAACAGCAGGCTCGCTGCGAGCAAAGCCGCATTCCGGCAGCGCTTCGGCAGCACATAATACAGAAGCAGGCATACCGGCAGAAACGCGAACGGATACAGCAGTTCAGTCAGCTTCATGCGCCCGCCCTCCCGCTGTGCACCGCGCGGAACGCGCGCACCGCGGCGTCCTTGTCCGCGCTGATGACGAACATCACGTCCTGCCCCTTTATCACGATGGCGCTGCCGTCTTTGCACAGGGCATACTGCTCCGGCGCGTAGCCGGCGAAGGTGTTCGTCTGGGTGTCCAGCCGCCGCTGCGCGGCGGCCTGTACCGTCTCAAGCTGATCGTCCGTCTGCACGCGCAGCAAAAGAAGCTCCGTCACGCCCATGTCACCCGCCGGGTAATAGAGCGCGCACCCCGCATACTCCGCCGGGTCGAGCCCGTAGAGGCGGCGGAGCATCTGGCCGTCGGCCGTCTTCGTCTGCGAGAGGTCGACGCTCTGCACCACGGCGGCGGTCACCGTGTCAAACGGGACTCCGGCAGCCGCGCCGTCCCAGAGCAGACGGAACAGGCAGAAGCCGATGGCGATGGCCGTCAGCCAGCGCCCGGCGCCCAGAAAAAACCGTTTACGCATCGGCGATCTCCCCCCACGACGCAAAGATCAGATTGGCGGCCCAGTGCGGATAGAACTCCGGCAGCAGATGGATCCCGTCCGGCTGCCAGAGGTCGGCATAGTCCTCGCTGAGCTGGGTATTGTCCGCGAAGAGCACGCCGTTTTCCTCACACATCGCCTGCACTGCCGCCGTATAGTCCGGGATCTGCAGCCAGAGCTTCTCCCGGCTGACGGCAGGCTCATACGTCGGCAGGATGGAGCTGACGACGATCACGGCCTCCGGCAGCCCGCGCCGCAGGAGCCTGATCTTTTCCAGCAGCGTATCCGCGTAGTCCTGCGTCGAGCCGTACCAGCCGAGATCGTTGATGCCGTAGCAGAGGAAGATATACGCGGGGTCCAGCTTTTTGAGATCTTCGATATGCCCGTCGATCGCGTCGATGCGCTCGCCGGAGGAGGCCAGCACGCGCGAAGCATCCAGGAAGGAATAATAGGAGAAGCCCACCGCGCGCGAATCGCCGAGGATGACCGCATCGGAAAATTCCTGCCAGACAGTATCGATGTCGTCCAGCAGCGCCTGCTCGCGCGCTGCGCGCTCGGCCTGCAGCTTTTCTAGGCGCATCTGGCGGAGCTTCTGGGTGACGGTATCGGGGTCGATGGTCTCGAGCGACTGCAGATAGCTGACGCCCGACTGCACATCGGCGCGGTATTCGGCCTGTTTCTGCCCGCTGCAGCCGCTCAGGAGCAGCGCTGCCAGCAGCGCGCACACCAGCAGCAGCCCTGTCTGCTTTTTCATCTCCGCACCCCCTCCGTCAGTCTTTCGGAACCTCATCATATCATGCCGTCTGGCGGAACGCAAGGTGTTATGTCGACAATATTTTTCAAAAATCCGGAACCGCCTCCATGAAAAACCTCCCGCCTGCAGCGTGCAGACGGGAGGGAAAAACCGGCCCTTATTTCTTTCTCCATGTACTCGGCATCAGCAGCACCAGCATCGGGTACAGCTCCAGCCGCCCGAGCAGCATATCGAGGCACAGGATCACCTTCGCGAACGGAGAAAAGAACGCGAAGTTGCCCGCCGGGCCGCACAGGCCGAGGCCGGGACCGATGTTGTTGAACGTCGCCATGACGGCCGTGAGCGTGGTCGAGCCGTCGTAACCGTCGAGCGAGACGAGCAGCACCGAGACCGCGGCAATGAGCACATACAGGATAAAATAGGTGCTCACGCCCCGGACCGTCTCGCCGGAGACGGGCTTGCCGTCGACGGTGATGACCTTCACGGTGTGCGGGTGCAGGATCTTGCGCAGCTCCGCCTTGGCCGCGCGCATCAGGATGACCACGCGCGAGACCTTCAGTCCGCCGCCCGTCGACCCGGCGCTCGCACCGACGATCATGAGGAGCACCAGGATCACGCGGGAAAACTCCGGCCACAGGTCAAAATTCTCCGTGCCGAAGCCCGTCGTGGTGATGACGGAGGAGACGGTAAAGGCCGCGTGATGCAGGCTGTAGCCGAAATCGCCGCCGTAGAGCTTCATGATGTTGCAGGTGATGAGCAGCGTCGAGCCGAGAATGATCGACACGTACCAGCGCAGCTCCGTATTCTTCCACGCCAGGTCAAATTTCCGGCGCAGCAGGAAGAAATAGATCGAAAAATTAACGCCGAACAGGGCCATGAAGACGGTCGTGACCGTCTGCGTGTAGGCGCTGTAGGAGGCGAAGGAATCGTTGCGGATGGCAAAGCCGCCGGTGCCGGCCGTGCCGAAGGCGTTGCAGAGCGAGTCAAACAGCGGCTCGCCGCCGGCCAGATAAAAGAGGATCTGCAGCACCGTCAGGCCAAAATAGATCCCGTAGAGGATCTTGGACGAATCGGCCATCCGCGGCACCATCTTGGAGACCGTCGGCCCGGGGCTCTCGGCCCGCAGCAGGTGGATGGCCTGGCCGCCGTCCATCCGGACGATGGCCAGCATGAACACCAGAATGCCCATGCCGCCGATCCAGTGCGAAAAGCTGCGCCAGAACAGCATGCACTTGTCGAGCTCCTCCACCGCGGGCAGGATGCTCGAGCCGGTGGTGGTAAAGCCGGAGATCATCTCGAACACGGCGTCGAGATAAAACGGGATCTGCCCCGAAAGCGTGAACGGCAGCGCGCCGACGAGCGAAAGCACGATCCAGCTGAGCGCCACCGCGATCAGCCCTTCTTTCGCGTACATGACAGCCCGCTTGCCGCCGCCCAGCCGCAGCGCCAGCGCGCCGAGCACTGCCGCCCCCAGCATCACCCAGAGGAAATACCAGCCGCTTACCTCATGGTAGATCAGCGCCACGAGCAGCGGCGGCAGCATCAGCGCGGCCCCGATCAGCAGCACCGCGCCCAGCACATAGACGATCGCCCGCTTATTCATGGCCCGGCCCTCTTGCCAGAATATCCTCCAGCTTGCCGAGCCCCGCGCTGCAGGTCACGACGATGACGCTGTCGCCCGGCTCGATGGTATCCTGGCCGCTGGGGATGATGATTTTTCCGCCGCGGCCGATGCAGCCGATCAGCAGGTTTTCGCGCAGCCGCAGCTCCTGCAGCGGCACGCCGCAGAGCTTCGAGCCCTCCGACACACGGAATTCCAGCGCCTCGGCCTTGCCGCCGACGAGCTTGTAGAGCGTCTCGATCTGCGAGCTGCTCTCGGAATTCTGCATGGCGCGGACATAGCGGCAGATGAGGTTCGACGCGGAGTTGCGGGGATTGAAGACGCTGCCGAGGTCCATACTGTCGATGATGGACTGGAACGAGGTCCGGTTGACCTTGGTGATGACCTTGATCTTCGGCCAGGTCTTGCGGATGTACATGCCGATGAGGACGTTTTCCTCATCGATGCCGGTGAGCGCCGCGACGGCGTCGGTCGTCTCGATGCCGCACTTGCGCAAAAACGCTTCGTTCGTGCCGTCACCGCAGAGGATCTCCGCCTTGGGAAGGGCAACGGAAAGCTCCTCGCAGCGGGCCTGATCGCTCTCGAGAATTTTGACGTCGAGCCCTGCCTCGATCAGCTGCCGGGCCAGATAATAGGCGATGCGGCCGCCGCCGATGAGCATGACGCTGCGCACGCGGCCCGCCGCCAGCTTCATCTGGCGGAAAAACTGCTGCGCGCCGCCGTAGGAGGCGACGAACGAGATCCGGTCGCCCGACTGCAGGCGGAAGCCGCCGGAGGGGATATGGATCTCCTGCTCGCCGCGCTCGACCGCGCAGACGAGCACCTTGGCCTTCGTAACCGACGGCAGCTCCATGAGCGTTTTGCCGCTCAGCGGCGAGTCGGCCGGGAGCTGGAATTTGAGCAGCTCGACCTTGCCGCCGAAGAAAGTGTCGGTCTTGATGGCCGAGGGGGTGCGGAGCGTCCGGGCCATCTCGGTCGCGCAGATGAGCTCCGGATTGACGGACAGGCTCAGCCCCAGATCGTCGGAGATGAGCGAAAGCTCCCCGGCGTATTCGGGGTTGCGCACGCGGGCGATGGTGTGCCGCGCGCCGATCTTCTTCGCGACCAGGCAGCACAGGAGGTTCAGCTCGTCCTGCGCCGTCACGGCGATGACCAGATCCGCCTCGTCCACGCCCGCCTCGATCTGCGTGGCGTAGGTCGCGCCGTTGCCCTCGACGCTCAGAATGTCGAGATCCTCGACTGTCCGCTGCAGCGGCGTCCCGCTGCGGTCGACAATGGTGATCTCATGCCCCTCGCGCGAGAGCTGCTCGGCCAGCGCGCTGCCGATCTTTCCGTCGCCCACGATCACGATCCGCATGGTCTCAACTCCTTTTGTCTCATTATGTTAAAAATCATACCACGCCCGCCCCTTTTTTGCAACCGCCCCCGGTAAAGCCCCCGTTCAGGAATGTTCCCTCTTGCCCGCGTGGGAAAAACACAGTATAATTATAATGAAAAAGAATTGCCGTCCCTGTCCCAAGGATCAATGCCGCGTCTGCCCCGCAGAAAGGTACCATCCATCAAAATTCCATCCACACCTTCTATTGCCGGCAGATATTCCAAGGCAACTAGTATCAAATTTGATACCCCCGTATCAGGCGGCGCGTAGTATGCCGCCCGTAAGGTGCGTATCGTGTGGAACGACGACTAAAACATTGGGGCTTACCTGAAATCAGAGGCAGCATGCACCCCGCGTCCCTAAGCGCCCTTTTCTCCCCTATCTTTTCCCGCGCAAGGGAAAAGATAGGGCCGCCGGAGGCGCGTCAGAAACGACCACGACGGAACGAATCCTTGCAAGCAAGGCTTCTTATCCTCTGTGCTCGTTTCTTCCTTTCCAAACCGCAAACTGAATTTGCGGTTTGGGTTTTTCTATGCAAATTTGATACAGCCTCTCAGTCAGCTGCGCTGACAGCACCCCTGGGAGGGGAGCCTTTTAGGGGTTGCGGATCTCCAGGTCGCCGGAGACGGTTTCGGCGGAGATGGCGCAGGGGGCGGCGGTGCCGGGGGTGAAATTGGTGGTGATGATGCGGCCGCTGACGCTGTCGAACGCGAGGGTGTACTGGCTGCCCGCGGGCAGCGTGAGGGTCAGGCTGCCGCTGACGCTGTCAAAGTCCACGTCCGCCGGGCAGGCCGCGCAGCCAAGGCTCATATAACCTGAGACGGTATCGCAGTCGATGCTGCTGCCCGCCGCCGGGAGCGATGGCAGGCGGACGCCGCCGCTGACCGTGCTGAGGTCGTATTCCCCGGCCCTGATGCCGGGTCCTATGATCTCGCCGCTCGTGGTGGTGACGCTCAGATCGCTGGTCTGCCCGCCGTGCAGCTCCACGTCGGCGGAGACGGTCTCGACGGTGACCGCGTCCAGCGTCCGCGTCTTCGGCAGGAAGACGGTCAGGGTCTTCTTCGGCAGGTCCATGGAGCCGAAGGTCCGCGAGCGGCAGGGCTGGATGACGAGCTTGCCATCCTCCACGGCGTAGCGCAGGCGGTAGTCGTCCACGTCGCCGGTGTAGTCCTCCTGGAAGGTCACGCCGTCGGTCTCCGACTCGACGAGATAGACACTGCCGGACAGCCAGTGGATCTCGATCTCGTCGATGTCCGCCATGACCTGCTCGCTGCCGAAGCCGCTGCGGCCGAGGGTCTCATAGGCCCCCGCGTGGTCATAAATATAGCGCTCGCCGGTGCGCAGGACCGTGAAGGCCGCCGTGCCCGCGAAGTTCAGCACCAGAACTGCCAGCAGCACCACCGCCGCGCAGATCAGCGCGATGGCCCAGCCAGGAAATTTCTTCTTTTTTGCAGGTGCGGCCGGAGCCGTGTAGGGTGCGGCGGGCGGGGCGGGAAAATCCCGCGCGGACTTCGGTGCTTCCGCTTGTTTTTCTGCCGGTTTATGCTCGTAGAGCTCCGACACGTCGCCGATGCCGGCGACAGCCTCGTCATACGCCTCCTGCTCCGGCTTGCCGGAGGCGACCAGATCGTCATAGCGGTCGAGCGTATGCTGCAGGATCTCCTGCCGGACCTCCGCGTTGCGGATGGTCAGCGCAGCGTCGGCGAAAAGGCCGTTGACGTAGGCCTGGATCTGTTCTCTCATGCTTCTTCCTCCAATAATGCGTGCAGGATGCGCACGGTATCGGCCCATTCCGCCCGTGCCTGCCGGTAGGCTTCCCGGCCCTGCTGCGTGATCTTATAATATTTCCTTCTCGCACCGACGGCTTCGTCGCCCCAGTAGGAGACGATCAGCCCGCTGTCCTCCAGCCGCCGGAAGGCGGTGTAGAGCGTGGCCTCCTTCAGCACGAAGGCGCCGCCGGAGAGGCTCTCGATCGTTTTGTTGATCTCGTAGCCGTAGCTGTCGCGGCGCATCAGCTGCGCCAGGATCACCGCGTCCGTATGGCCGCGGAGCACATCTGCCCGGATCGTCACGTGTCCACCTCCGTTTCGTGGAGCCAGTATAGCACGAGATACCTCGCCTGTCAAGGTATCTCCGTATATTAAATCCAGCGACACATGATAAAATTTCATGTACTTCATTCAAAATCTGCACTTGTCATCTTCCGGCGCATGTGCTATACTCCATTCCAGAAACCAACGGAAGAAGGACAGAGCCATGCGCATCGTCATCAAGATCGGCACCTCCACCATCACCCACCCCACGGGGCGGCTCAACATCCGGCAGATGGAGGCGCTGTGCAAGGTGCTCAGCGATCTCAAGAACGCGGGCAACGAAGTGATCCTCGTCTCCTCGGGCGCCATCGGCATGGGCGTGGGCAAGCTGCGCCTCGGCAAAAAGCCGGTGGACGTGCCGACCAAGCAGGCCTCGGCCGCCGTGGGCCAGTGCGAGCTCATGTACACCTACGACAAGCTGTTCTCGGAATACCGCCACACCGTCGCGCAGATCCTGCTGACGGCGGACGATATCGCCGACCCTGCGCGGCACGAGAACTTCCAGAACACCATCCAGCGCCTGCTGGAGCTGGACGCGATCCCGATCATCAATGAGAACGACACCGTCTCGGTCGCGGAATTCGGCATCGGCGACAACGATACGCTCTCGGCCATTGTGGCCACGAGCGTCCGGGCGGATCTGCTGGTCCTGCTCTCGGACATCGACGGGCTCTATACCGCCGACCCGCACAAAAATCCGGACGCGCAGCGCATCGACGTCGTGCCGGAGATCACGGACGACATCCTCCGCCTGGCCGAGGGCAAGGGCTCCGAGCTCGGGACCGGCGGGATGAAGACGAAGCTCTCCGCCGCACAGATCGTCACGAAGGCGGGCACGGATATGATCATCGCCAACGGGGCGGATGTGGAGCAGCTGTACGCACTGCTCGACGGCCGCGCCATCGGCACCAGATTTACAGGAAAGAAGGCAGACGCATGACAACGCACGAACTGCTGCTGGCCGCGAAGGCCGCCGCCCCGGCCCTGGCCTGGCTGGGCAGCGAAGAAAAGAACGCGGCCATTTTGCGCATGGCGGACGCCATCGTCTGCGAAACGGACGCCATCCTCGCCGCGAACGAGGCGGACGTGCAGGCGGCGAAGGGCACCATCTCCGACGTGATGCTCGACCGGCTGCGGCTGACGCAGGCGCGCATCGCCGCCATGGCGGACGGCATGCGGCAGGTCTCCGCCCTGCCCGACCCGGTCGGCGAGGTGCTGGCTGAGGTACGGCGGCCCAACGGGCTCGTCATCCGCAAGACGGCGGTGCCGCTGGGCGTCGTGGCGATCATCTATGAGAGCCGTCCGAACGTCACCTCCGACGCGGCGGTGCTGGCCATGAAGAGCGGCAACGTCTGCGTGCTGCGCGGCGGCAAGGAGGCGTACCGCTCCGCGGCCGCCATCGTCGCGGCCATGCACGAGGGGCTGCGGGAGGCGGGTCTGCCGGAGACGTTCGTCAATCTCGTCTCCGATCCGACGCGCCGGAGCGCGCAGGAGCTGATGACGGCCTCCGGCCTTGTCGACCTGCTCATCCCGCGCGGCGGCGCAGGGCTCATCCGCGCGTGCGTGGAATCGGCGACGGTCCCCTGCATCGAGACGGGCACGGGCATCTGCCACGTGTACGTCGACAAGGACGCGGATCTGGAGAAGGCCCTGAACATCATCGAGAACGCCAAGACCAGCCGCCCGTCAGTCTGCAACGCGGAGGAGGTCGCCCTCGTGCACCAGGACGTGGCCGGGGCGTTTTTGCCGCGGCTCAAGGCGCGTCTCGTGGACGCGCGGGCGGCGGCGGGTAAGACGCCGGTCGAGCTGCGGCTGGACGCCGCGGCGCAGGCCATCATCCCCGGCACGCCCGCGGGCGAACGGGATTTTGACACGGAATTCCTCGATTACATCCTTGCAGTCAAGGTCGTCTCCGACGCGGACGAGGCCATCCGGCACATCGCCGCGCACTCCACGCATCACTCCGACGCCATCGTCACCGAAAACGCGCAGACGGCTGAACGCTTCACCCGTCTGGTCGACAGCGCGGCGGTCTACGTCAACGCGTCGACGCGCTTCACCGACGGCGGCGAATTCGGCTTCGGGGCTGAAATAGGGATTTCGACTCAGAAACTGCACGCGCGTGGTCCGATGGGACTCGCCGAGCTTACAACGATAAAATATATCATAAACGGCGACGGACAGATACGCTGAAAAACACAAATCACGCCTATAACGGTATTTCCGCTATATGCGTGATTTTCATTTACAGCGGATTATAATGTACCCGCCGTTTTTATTTACAAACAGGGTGAGCGAAGCGTCACTGCGAAGTATCTCGGCATTTGCGTTGTCGGCGTGATTGATACGCTCGATTTTATATGTAAAAACCTTTCCCGTAATATCCGTAAAAATCACCGTTTCTCCGACATCAACACTGTCTGCAAAACCGAAATTGCCGTTTTCACCGCTCCCGCCGATTATCAACGTGCCGTCATACGCACTTCCCTCATATCGCGCCGGTCTGAAAGCCCACGGATTTTTGCTCCACCCGGCGGCAACAGGCAGTCTTATGCCGCATCCGGGAATCTCAAGAATGCCGATAAAATCATCACCGTCGATGTCTATCGCCGGCATTCTAGTGTCAGAACGCTCCTCAGCCGCAGCG
>ERZ1106939.2391-NODE-2391-length-11701-cov-18.498025_pt1 | contig 11701 bp, 10 predicted proteins | sample MGYA00403669_ERZ1106939 | MGnify/ENA primary metagenome ERZ1106939 (study PRJEB35170, sample SAMEA104062447) | human gut metagenome | biome: human gut; feature: human-associated habitat; material: faeces | place: Denmark | collected 2012-09-28 ...
GCCCTCGACGGCGATTGTGGACTCCTTGTTGAGGGGCTTGACGAGCTTCATCATGTCCTCGGTCTCAATGACGACCTGGGTCGTGCCGTAAAAATCACGGACGACGACGAAGGCAAAATTCTGTCCGACCTCGCGGACGTTTTCCATCCAGCCGACGATGCGGACCTGCTCGCCGACGTTTTCGAGCCGCAGCTCGTTGCAAGTGTGTGTGCGGGACTGAAACATACTCCTGATTCCCTTTCTTTCTATCGAATATCGCCTCCGGCGGTGCGGCGGCGGATTGACCGGATCAAGACTCGCGCAGGAGCGCACCGGCGGTGCGCCGCGCGATCTCCGCGCGGATGGTCTCGAGCGCGGCGGCCTGCGTCACGGCCTCCTGCTCGCCGGTGTCCATGTTCTTGAGCGCGCAGACATTCTGCGCGATCTCATCCTCGCCGAGGAAGATCACAAACGGGATGCCGAGCTTGTCGGCATAGCCGATCTTGGCCTTGAATTTCTTCTTCTCGCTGTAAAGCTGCACGCGCAGACCGCCGGCACGCAGCATGGATGCCAGCGACACGGCGGCGGACAGATCGTCCGTCATCGGCAGGATGAGCACGTCCGCCGGGGCGGTGAGCACGGCGTCAGAGATCATGTTCTGCTCCTGCAGGATGTAAAACAGGCGCGTCAGGCCGATGGAGATGCCGACGCCGGGCAGGGACTTGTTCGTATAATACCCCGCGAGGTCGTCATAGCGGCCGCCGGAGCAGATGCTGCCGACCTCGGGATGGTCGAGCAGGACGGTCTCGTACACCGTGCCGGTGTAGTAATCGAGGCCGCGCGCGATCGTGAGGTCGAGCTCGAAGTTCTCCTCCGGGACGCCGAACGCGGGCAGATAGCCCACGACGGTGCGCAGCTCGTCGAGGCCGGTGTCAAAGACGTCGCTGCGGCCGCGGTACTGCTCGAGGAAGGCGAGCTTGTCCGCGCTCGTGCCCGGGCAGGCGATAAAGCACAGGATCTCGTCCGCCTGCTCGCTCGTAACGCCGCAGGTATCGGTGAGCAGCGCGCGCACCTTGTCCGCGCCGATCTTGTCGAGCTTGTCAATGGTGCGCAGCACGTCGCCCGCCTGCTCGCTCAGACCGAGGATGGCGAAAAAGCCGTTGAGCACCTTGCGGTTATTCACACGGATGCGAAAGCGGTGCAGACCGAGGCGGGTGAACGTGTCGTAGATGATGGCCGGGATCTCGGCCTCGTTGAGGATATCGAGCGCACCGTCGCCGATGATATCGATGTCCGCCTGATAAAACTCGCGGAAGCGGCCGCGCTGCGCGCGCTCACCGCGCCAGACCTTGCCGATCTGATAGCGGCGGAAGGGGAACGTGAGCTGGCCGTAATTGGCCGCGACGTACTTTGCCAGCGGCACAGTGAGGTCAAAGCGCAGGGCGAGATCGCTCTCGCCTTTCGTGAAGCGGTAGATCTGCTTTTCCGTCTCGCCGCCGCCCTTGGCCAGCAGCACCTCGGCCGCCTCGATCGCGGGCGTATCGAGCGGGGTGAAGCCATAGCGGGCGTAGGTCTCGGCCAGAACGGCGCGCATTTTGTCCATCTGCACCTGCTTGTCCGGCTGCAGCTCCATGAAGCCGGACAGTGTGCGGGGTTTGATCTTATCCATGATGTCTTGGTTTCCTTTCGGGCTTACGATTTCTTCTTGGGGTTGACGATGTCGCGCCAGTCGAGGTCGCCGCGGTTCAGGCCCAGAATGAGCACTTCGGCCGTGGCCACATTGCTGGCGAACGGGATCTGCCGCTGGTCGCACAGGCGCGCCATGCGGTTGACCTCGTCAAAGTTGCCGCTCTCGGCGTCGCAGAAAAACAGCACGAGGTCGATCTCGTTGTACGCGATGCGCGCGTCGAGCTGCTGGCAGCCCTGCGCCGAGTGCAGATAGGTGCGGATCTTCAGTCCGGTGGCCTCGGAGATGAGCCGGCCGGTCGTAAACGTGGAGCACAATTCGTGCTTGGCCAGAATGCCGCAGTAAGCGATGCAGAACTGGACCATGAGTTCCTTTTTTCCGTCGTCAGCGATCAGTGCAATGTTCATATGGATAACTCCTCTCTTTCTGGTCAGCGGCCGTCATCGCAGCAGCGAGAGCTCGCTCTCGGGGGCGGTGTCAACGGTCTTGACGGTAAAATATGCGTCGAGAAAACCACGCGCGATGGAGGCGATAGAAGCGCCGGCGCTGCCGTGCTCCACAACGACCGCCACGGCGACCTTGGGATTGTCATACGGCGCGTAGCAGATGAAAATAGCGTTGTTGACCTGGTTGTCGCCGAGCTGGGCGGTGCCGGTCTTGGCGGCGACCTTCACGCCGTAGCTGCCGAAGGTTTCGTAAGCGCTGCCGGCGGGGTCGTTGGCGACGAGGTACATGCCCTTTTGCACGGCGGCCCAGTTGTAGTCGCTGGTCTCGACGGTGCTGAGCACCTCGGCCTGATTCTCATAGATGAGCTCGCTGCCGTCGTAGCTGCGCACGGATTTCAGGATGGACGCGCTGTGGCGCGTGCCGCCATTGGCGATCGTGGCGCAGTATTCCGCCAGCTGCAGCGGCGTGAACAGGCTGTACGACTGGCCGATGGCCGCCTGCAGCGAGTCACCGACATACCAGTTCGTGTTCTCGAGCTTTTTCTTCACGGCCTCCGTGGCCATCTGGCCGGTGCTCTCCGGCAGCTCAATGCCGGTGTGCTCGCCGAGACCGAAGGCCGCGGCATAGCGCGCGAGCGTGTCGATCGGCAGGCTGTCGCCGACGGTGTAGAAGAAGATGTTGCACGAGTCGCGGATAGCCTCAGTAACGTTGTCATTGCCGTGCGTCGTGCCGGAGGAAGCGATCCAGCACTTAGGGGCGTAGCCGGTGTCCTCATACTTGCGGAACGTGCCGGTACACTCGATCTCCGTTCCGGTGGTGATGATGCCCTCGGTCAGACCGGCGATGGCCGTGCAGGGCTTGAACGTCGAGCCCGGAGAATACTGGCCGAGCAGCGCGCGGTTGAACAGCGGCTGGTTGTCCGCCTCGGAGACAGCTTTGTAGTTCTCCTCGCTCTGGAAGAGCGTCTGCAGGTCGAACGTCGGGTAGTTGGCGATGGCCAGCGGCTGACCGGTGGCGACGTCGACCGCCACGAGCGCGCCGCCGCCGACGGCGTCGCTGTTTTCCGTGGATTTCGACTTCATGTTCTCGATGCCCTTGGTCAGCGACTGCTCCGCCGCCGACTGCAGGTCGAGGTCAATGGTGAGACTGACCTGATCGCCGGGCTCCGGCTCCTTGGTATAGGTCGTGCCGGTGACGGTGCCGGCGGCGTTTTTCGTCACGATCGCCGTGCCGTCCGTGCCGTGGAGGTATTTCTCAAAGGCGAGCTCCGCCCCATCCTTGCCGACGGTCGCGCTCATGGGATAGCCCTGCGTCTTATAGGTCGTGTATTCCTCGGCATTCATCTTGCCCGTGTAGCCGAGCAGGTGTGCAGCCAGATTCGTATGATACTGGCGCGTATACGACACCGTGACCTCGAAGCCGGGGACGTTATTTTCCTTCAGGGACGTGATAAGCTCCATGCTCGCGTCCTTGACGAACACATAGTCCGGCAGGTAGAGCTTGTCAATATAGCGCGTCTTGATCGAATAGCGCAGACCGGCGATGGTGCGCATATCGGCCGCGGAGTAGTTGTTGTTGATCTCAAACTTTTCACGGCAGTAGCTCAAAAGCTCCACGGCCGTGGCCTCCTCGTCGAGCTTGGCATATTTGAGAAAGCCCTTGAGCTGTGTGCGCTGCGTCTCAGTCATGTCCGTATACTCGAACGGCGGCGCGGTCGTGACCGGCAGCTCGTCGACATACGTGTCGCCGCAGCTGACGACGGTGCGCGCAAGGCGCAGCAGGATGCCATTCGGGTCGTCCTGCTCGAAGAGATCGTCGGGGTTAAAGACGAGGTTATTGCAGCTCGTGTTCGACACGAGCACGCGGCCGTAGCGGTCGAGGATGCTGCCGCGCGCGGCCGCCACGGTCTGGGAGCTGGCGACGCTGTTGCGGTTTTCCTCATAGTACGCCTTACCGTCAACGATCTGCAGTTTGTAGAGCGCGACCACGAACACGATCACAAGCAGCGTGAGCATACACGCGAGCGCGGTGATGCGGCCGGGCTTGATGGGTTTTTCCATAGCGAAGATCCTTTCGGGGGTACGGGCGCGCTGAATGCCTCAGCGCTGGGAACGCCGGCGGTGAAACGCACGGCTGATGTAGTAATACGGCACGGCGAGCGGGAGCGAGAACACGCTCTGCCCCAGTGCCATGGCGAGCAGCCGCCAGAACGACGCACCGTGGAAGATCCACAGGCGGAACATCTGGCAGAAGGCCGTGAGCAGAAACGCAGCCAGACACGTCACGAGAAACGGGAAGATCCCGTTATTGATGAGGTATGCCGCGAGCATCCCCGCGCCGAAGCCGATGAGCGCGAAGAGCACGGCAAACAGCAGCCCCGTTTCGGGGTAGCCCATGGCGCAGAAATAGCCCGTGACGAGACCGAAGACCGCACCCCATGTGCCGCCCTCGAATATGCCGACCGCCACGACGACCGCCGGCACGAACATGGCGTGCACGCCGAAGAGCGCAATGTGCGCAAAGACTGTGGTCTGCAGCGCAACGGTCACCGCCATGTACAGCGCGCACCAGAGCACGCGGTGTATCTTTTCCTTGTTGATCAGATCCGCCCACATGTCAGCTCACCACGTCAAAGTCCTTGATGACGAACACCTGCAGCAGCTCACCGAGATCACATGCGGGCGTGATGACGCCGTAGGTCTGCTGGCCGCCGGCCTCGGTGCGCACGTCGGTGATCGTGCCGACGACAAGCCCCGCAGGGAACGCGCCGCCCTTGCCGGAGGTGAGCACGGTGTCGCCGGTGAAGATGCTCATGCCCTCGGCGAGGTAGCCGAAGCGCACACAGCCGTCCTGCATGAGCGTGAAGTCGCCGAGCACCATGGCCGTGGCGCCGCTGCTGCTGATGTAGCCGCCGACGCTCATGTCCACGTCGATGACCGTGCGCACGGTCGCCCATGTGCTGCCGACCTCGATGACCTGACCGACGAGCGCGCCGGCCTCGTTCATGACGCAGTCGCCGACCTCAATGCCGCAGTCGCTGCCCTTGCTGAGCGTGAGCGTGCTCGACCAGTTCGACGCGCCGTAGGACACGACGTTTGCCGGCTCGAGCTCAAAGTCCGTGTGCCGCTGCGTGAAGCCCAGCAGCTCGCGGTAGCGCTCGTTTTCCGCCAGCGCCTCCTGCCCCTCGCGCGCCTGCGCCTGCGCCTCGGCAAGCTGGACGCGCAGCTGGTCGTTTTCGGCCTTGAGCTGGTCATATTTATAAATGTAGCCGTAGATGCTCTCAAGCCACTGCGCCGTGACGGTTGCGGCCTTCTGCAGCGGCGCGCGCACGATGCCGTCGAGATTCGTGAGGAATCCCGCCTTGCCGCCGAGCGCCCCGGCGATGAGCGCGAGCACGAGCACGACCGCAAGCACGACCGCGCCGATGCGCGCACCTTTTTTCTTCAGATATGTTTTCCAGTTCAAAGCAGCTCGACTCCCAGTTCGTTCAGCAGTTGTCCGAGCCGGCACAGCGGCAGGCCCATGACGTTGAAATAGTCCCCGTCCAGATGCGCGACGAACAGCGCCCCGCGCCCTTGAATGCCATAGGCGCCGGCCTTGTCCATCGGCTCACCGGTGGCGATGTAGCGCGTGATCTCCGCCGGCGTCAGCGTGCGAAAGCGCACAGCCGTGCGCTCGGCCGCCAGCCGCAGCTCGCCGCCGCGCAGCACGGCGACGCCGGTGTAGACGGTGTGCTCGCGTCCCGACAGGGCGGCGAGCATACGCGCGGCGTCGGCCGTGTCCTTCGGCTTGCCGAGGATCACGCCGTCGAGATAGACGATCGTGTCCGCCGCGATAACGATGTCCTCCGGCGCGCAGGTCTGCGCGACCTCCTGCGCCTTGTGCAGCGCAAGCTCGCGCACGGTCTGCTCCGGTCCTGCGCCCGGCGTCGCGCGCTCGGGCCCCTTGGCCGGACGGATCGTCAGGTCCGGCACGCCGAGCATCTCCAGCAGCTCCCGCCGGCGCGGGGAGCCGGAGGCAAGAATCCAGTTCATGGTCGTTCCTCCCGGGCGGGTCATTCCACGCCCCGATAATACAGTCCGCGGGTCAGCCCGTTGGGGCGGTAATCCGTCAGACCCTGATAGCTCTGCGTGACCGCGACGCACTCATGCGGCGTCTCGGTCGTGAACATGAGGCGCACGCCCCAGAGCCCCGCCGTTTCATAGTCCTCATGCTTGTCGGCGAGATAGAGCTTGTGCGCATTGAAGATCTGGTTGCGGTGGCCGAACGCCGGCAGCACCGGGAACAGCGCCCCGCGCCGGTCGGCCAGATTGTTCGGCACGGTGCAGTTGCAGCGCCCCGCGCTGTTGCGGATGATGCACTGCTCGGTGATCATGCACGGCAGACGGCCGTAGACGATCATCTCGGTGTCGACCGCCTTGGCGAGGTCGCGGATCTGCGCCACGCGCAGCTCGAACGACGCCGTCGCACTCACGAGCCCGGCCTGCTGCAAGACCCCCTCGGTGTAGGAGTTGAAGACATTGAGCCCGAAGTCGCCGCGCACACGCATGCCCGCGCGGCGGGCAAAGAAAATGTGCCCCATGTTGCCGACGAGCGCCTCGCGCACACCGTTTTCGGCGGCGCGGGAGAGCATCGCGTGCATATCCTCCGCCTGATCGTCCGTGATGACGCGCGGCAGCACCGCCACGACCTGCGCCCCCTGCTCCAGAAACGGGGCGACGCGCGGAAAGGCCGTGTCCAGGATCTCGACCGGCACATACACATACGCCGGGCACAGCTGCGCGAGCTCCGGCGTGAGCTGCTCGGCCTGATGCACCTGCACGATGAGCACGGGGTCGGCATAATAGCGCTTGCCCTCCGGCCGCAGCGGCAGCGGCAGGCTGCGCCGCTCGGGCAGCGCCGCGCGCTCGTCCTTCAGACCGGTGATGAGCCGGCGGCGCAGGTCGTTGACGGCGGCCGCCGGAAGGTACAGGCCGGGGTCGATGCGGCTCTCGGTGCCGGTGGAATAATAGGGCGTTCCGCCCGTTTTGGCAAATTGATCGGCAAGGCTCTGCCCGGTCAGCGGCGCGCGCTGCGCGGGCTCGGGCACAGGCCCTGTGAGCACGGCGCGATGCCCGTCCTCATCCGCGATGGCGGCCATGACCGGCTCGCCCGCACGCACCTTGGCATAAAACTTCACGGGCACGCGGCGGCGCTCGCCGTCGGCATATGCCTTGCGCGCGGCGGTGAACATCTTTTCGGCCTCGCGGTCGGGCTCGGCCGCGCGGGTGCCGAGCATATCCGGCCCCTTCTCGCCGAGCAGGTAGCCCTGCGTGAAGCCCTGACGCGAAAACGCCAGCGCAAGACGGTCATTTTCCTCCGGCGTGGGCACGCGGTGCTCATGGATGCACTTGGCGTACACATCCGTGACCACGGCGACATACTCCGGCCGCTTCATGCGCCCCTCGATCTTCACGCAGGCGACGCCGGCCTCATCGAGCTGCTGCAGATAATCCGCCAGGCAGTTGTCGCGCAGGCTCAGCGGGTACTCGTCCATGCGGCCGCCCATGCTGTACTGCATACGGCACGGCTGCGCACACGCGCCGCGGTTGCCGCTGCGGCGGCCGATGAGCGCGCTCATATAGCACTGACCGGAATAGCAGAAGCACAGCGCACCGTGCACAAAGACCTCGGTCTCGATGCTCGCGTGCTGCGAGATGAAGCGGATCTGCTCGAGCGAGAGCTCGCGCGAGAGCACGGCGCGGGTGATGCCCATCTCGGCCGCAGCCTCGACTCCGGCGAGGTTGTGGATACTCATCTGCGTGCTCGCGTGCAGCGGGATATCCGGCAGGGCGTCGCGCAGCACGCGCGCAAGCCCCAGATCCTGCACGAGGATCGCGTCCGCTCCGGCGTCCGACGCCTGCTGCGCGAGCGCGGCAGCGGCCTCCATCTCGCGGTCACCCACGAGGGTGTTGAGCGTGACGTAGACCTTGCAGCCGCGGATATGGCAGTAGCGCACCGCTTTTGCAAACGACTCCCGTGTGAAATTATCCGCGCTCCGGCGCGCGTTGAACCCGTCGCCAAAGCCCATATACACCGCGTCCGCCCCGTTTTGCACCGCCGCGATGACGGCATCGAGGTTGCCCGCAGGTGCCAGCAATTCCAGCATAGACCCACTCCTAGTTATAGTCATACATATCGCATTATAACACAGGCGCCGCTCTTGCTACAAGTCAATTTTCATGCTATAATGTGAATCTATCATGAATTTCTATCGACCCGAGGGGTAATTGCATGGATCAAGCCGAATTTACGCTGTCGCGGCCGGTTTGCCTGTCGCTGCCGATCGAGGAAGCGGACAAGCTGCTGCAGGAAAAGGACGGGCGCTGCGCCCTGGTATATCTCGCGCTGCTGCGCGCCGGGGGAAAGCCCTTCCCCGCCGAGCGCATCGGCCTGACCGAGCGCGAACTGCGCCAGACGATGGAGCGCCTGTGCGCGCTCGGACTCGTCTCCGCCGCCGGGAAAGAACAGCCCGCCCCGGCGCAGCGCCGCACCGCGCCCGCGGACGACCGGCCGGGCGCCGCCGAGCCGAAGCTCGTGCCCGCGGCCGAGCTACCGCAGTACACGGCGGAGGACATCTCCACCCGGATGCTCAGCGACGGGCCTATGCAGACCGTGCGCCGCGAGGCCGAGCAGCTCTACGGCCGCAAGCTCACGACGCCCGAAATGAACATGCTGCTCGGGCTGCGCGACTATCTCGGTCTCCCGGCCGACGTGCTCATGGAGCTGATCCACTACGTCTTTCAGGAATACCGCGCCGAGCGCGGTCATGCCGGCACGCCGACGATGCGCCGGATCGAAAAGGAGGCCTACGCGTGGGCCGATCAGGAGATCCACACGACGGCGCAGGCGGAGGAATTTCTGCAGCGGCGTCAGGCGCGGCGCGACCTTGCGCAGCAGGTGCTGCAGGTATTGCAGATCTGCGACCGGGCGCCGAGCCGCACCGAGCGCGGCTACATCACGAGCTGGCTGGACATGGGCTTTGGCTGCGAGGCGATCGCCGAGGCATATGACCGCACGGTCGTGGCGACCGGCGCGCGCAAGTGGCCCTATCTCAACCGCATCCTCATGAGCTGGCACGAAAAAGGGCTGCACACGCTCGACGAGATCAGCAGCGGCGACCCGCGCGCAGCGGGCAAGCACCGCGCGGCTGCCGCCGCGCCCGCAGCCGACCGCGATGATCTCGATCGCGTGGAACAAATGCTCCGCAAGATGGAGCAGACCAACACCTAAGGAGGGACCGGCATGGCCCGCAATGGGATCTATCTGGCGCGCGCCCGCGAGCAGATCGCGCAGCAGCGTGCGGAAAATGAGCGCGAGCACCGCCGCCGCGTGGACGACGCCTATCGCCGCGTGCCCGGTCTGCGCACACTTGACCAGACGCTGCAGCAGCAGATGATCACGCTCGTCGGTCTGACGATGCGCCACGGCAGCGACCCGACGGACGAGCTGCGCGCGCTCGAGCGCGCGAATCTTGACACGCAGGCACAGCGCGCCGAGCTGCTGACAAGCTATCACCTGCCGGTGGACTACACCGACGACATCTACACCTGCCCCCGCTGCCATGACACAGGCTACGTGCAGGGGCAGCCGTGCGAATGCCTGCTGCGGCGCTACAACGCCGAGCTCACGCGCGACCTCAGCCGCCTGCTGCAAAGCGGCGACGAGGCGTTTGAGCACTTTGACCTCACACTCTATGACGAGAGCGCACGCCCGAAGATGGAGCGCGTGTTTCAGGTCTGCCGCACGTTCGCGCAGACGTTCCGCCCCGGGACGATGAACCTGCTGCTGCAGGGCGGCACGGGCCTGGGCAAGACGTATCTGTCCGCGTGCATCGCGCGTGTCGTCGCGGGCGCGGGCTACGCCGTCGCCTACGAGACGGCCGCGAGCGCGCTCGACGCGTTCGAGTGCGCAAAGTTCCAGCGCAGCAGCGCCGACGGCGAGGCCGCCGCGCAGCGCGTGGAGCAGTATCTCGGCTGCGACCTGATGATTCTCGACGATCTCGGCACGGAAATGATCACGGCCTACTCCACGAGTGCCCTCTACACGCTCATCAACACGCGCCTGACGCGCAAAAAGGCCACCATCATCAGCACCAACTGCTCCAACGAGGAGCTGCAGAAAAAATACACGCCGCAGATCCTGTCGCGCATCGCGGGCGAATATCAGACGCTCCCATTCGCGGGTCGGGACATCCGGCAGATCAAAAAGGAGCGCGAAGCATGAATCAGCACGAGATCACCGAGCGCCGCCCCCTGCTCGACGCGAGCGGAAATCTGACAGAACCCGGCTACGCCAAGACCCTGCTGCCCATCTACCGCCGCAGCGACATCAAGGCCGGCAAAATGCGCATCAAGGAATGGGACTACTACTGCGTCAACAACGGGCACTTTGCCCTCGCCCTGACCATCGCGGACAACAGCTACATGGGGCTTGACTCCATCTCCCTCATCAACCTCGACGAGGGCTGGGAGATCACGAAAAGCCCGATGCGCGCCTTCACCAACGGCAAGGTCGGTCTGCCCGAGAGCAGCGAGCACGGCGATGTGAGCAGCTCCGGCAAGCACTACAGCATCCTGTTCAAAAACGAGGGCGACAAGCGCGTGCTCATCGCGCAGATGAAAAACTTCGGCCCCGAGGGATCCCTGTATGCGAAGGTGACGCTCTCGGACATCCCGCCCGAGTCCATGGTCATCGCCACACCCTTTGACAAGGACAAACACTTCTACTTCAACCAGAAGATCAACTGCATGCGCGCCGAGGGCACCGTGACCTACGGCTACCACAACCGCACATATACCTTCGACCCGGCGGACAGCTTCGCCGTGCTCGACTGGGGGCGCGGCGTGTGGACGTACAAAAACACGTGGTACTGGGGCAGCGCCTCCGGTCTCGTGGACGGGGAGCGTTTCGGCTTTAACATCGGCTACGGCTTCGGCAACACGAGCGCCGCGAGCGAGAATATGCTCTTTTACAAGGGCCGCGCGCACAAGCTCAGCCAGGTCACCTTCCACATCCCCGGCGACGGCGGCAGACGCACGCCGGACTATATGCAGCCGTGGACCTTCACGAGCGACGACGGCCGCTTCGAGATGGACTACACCCCCGTGCTCGACCGCGCGAGCTGCTCGGACGTGGGGCTCATCAAGTCCGACCAGCATCAGGTGTTCGGTATCTTCAACGGCCGCGCCGTGCTCGACGACGGCACGGTGCTGGACGTTAAAGACCTCCCCGGCTTCGCCGAGAAGGTCATCAACAAATGGTAAAACGCAGCAAAAACCGCTCTGCATTTCGCAGAGCGGTTTTTCTGTTCTTGCGGGAATTACTTGCCCTCGATGGCGTCGGCGAGGCTGCTGAGCCAATCGCCCTGCACGTCCTCGATGCGGCCGGCATCGCACGCCGCCGCAATGGCGGGGTCGATGGGCAGCTTGGCCGTGTTGGGGATGCCGTGCTTGGCGGCAATGGCCTCGATGTGGCTCTCACCGAAGATGGCATGCTGCTTGCCGCAGTCCGGGCAGGTGTAGTAGGCCATGTTCTCAACGATGCCGA
>ERZ1106939.2396-NODE-2396-length-11667-cov-3.546245_pt1 | contig 11667 bp, 6 predicted proteins | sample MGYA00403669_ERZ1106939 | MGnify/ENA primary metagenome ERZ1106939 (study PRJEB35170, sample SAMEA104062447) | human gut metagenome | biome: human gut; feature: human-associated habitat; material: faeces | place: Denmark | collected 2012-09-28 ...
AAGAAGTGGATGGAAAGATGATTTATTCGGTTAATGATGGTGATCTTGTGGCCTGTTGGACTGGGCGCTGTGGGTCGGCATCGCGGCGATCGTGATTGCGGCGGGTTTCGGCGGCGCCGAATTCCTGCGCATCAATTCTTCCGATATTCCGGAACCCGGTGCGGCCGCCGAAGTTGCGCGCACCTTGCCCGCCGCGGATGCGGGGATTCCCGCCGATTCGTCCGCGACGGCCGGTGTGACGGACGACGGGACTGCGACGGCAGTTGCGGGAACGAAGGCTGCGGAAACCGACGTTGCCGGGAGCAGTGCTGCGGGTGCGGCCGGGACGGCGGACAGCGCCGGTGACCGTGCGGATGCAGCTGTAACCCGTGCGGATGCCAAACCTGCCGGACTGCGTCCCGGGTCGGCGGCACGGGTCTCCACGGAGCCTGCATCGCTCGTTTCGGGACACCGGTATGTCGTGTTGGGGGTTTTCAGTACGCCGGAAAATGCGGCCCGTGCCGCCGCGGATGCCGAAGCCAGGGATGCATCGGTACGCTGCGGGGTCTACCGTTTCGGCAATAAATTCATGGTTTCACCTTTCGAGGCGCCCGATGCGGAGGCATGTACGTTGTTCATCCGTAATTATAGCGACCGTTTCCCCGGGCTGTGGACTTACACTGCCCGTTGATGCGTCTTTCCGAGCTGATAATCCGTTTCATCGACTGGTTCTACCGCCGGCCTGTTTCTGCGTTATTGCCGCGCCAGACGTTCCGTTATGCCGTTTGCGGCGGCGCGAACGTGGTTTTCGGCTGGGGGTGCTATTTCCTGCTCTATAATTTCGTGCTCGACAAGGAGCTGCTCGACCTCGGGTTCATCGCGGTTTCCCCGCATGTCGCGGCGATGCTGATTGTTTTTCCGCTGACCTTTTTCACCGGGTTTTGGCTGAACCGCCACGTGGCTTTCCGCCGTTCGCCGCTTGCCACGGGGACGCAGCTTTTCCGCTACCTCCTCTCCGTCGCCGGCTCGGTGGTGGTCAATTATCTCTTCCTGAAATTCTTCGTCGAGTTGTGCGGGTTTTGGGCGACGCCTTCGCAAATGATGGCCTCGCTGGGGACGATGGTGTACAGCTATCTGGCTGCCAAGTATTTCACCTTTCGCAACGCCGTCCGCGAATAACCGCGGGGCCGGGCGTGTCAGCCTTTCCGGTTCTCCTCCTTGAGTTTCTGCAGTTCGTACATCCTGTCGCGGAATTTCGCGGCGGCGAGGAAGTCGAGCGATTTGGCCGCACGTTCCATGTCTTCGCGCGCCTTGTCGATCAGCGTGTCGATGTTCTCGCTTGCGGCATAGGTTCTCTGTACGTCCGCGGCGGCCATGTAGTGGTCTTCGGCGAGCGGGTAGCTCGCCGCTATTTCCGGGACGTCGGTGCGCGCGGAGAGCAGGGTGCTTTGCCCCGTGCCGCTCTTCTGCGCCCGGCGCGGCAGCATGCCGTGCTCCATGTTGTAGCGCACCTGTTTCTCGCGCCGGCGGTTGCTCTGCTCGATGGCGAAGCGCATGGAGTCGGTGCAGGTGTCGGCATAGAGGATCACGTTGCCCTGTGAATGGCGCGCGGCGCGTCCCGCGATCTGCGTCAGCGACCGCACGTTGCGCAGGAAACCCTCCTTGTCGGCGTCGAGGATCGCCACCAGCGCCACTTCGGGCAGGTCGAGCCCTTCGCGCAGCAGGTTCACGCCCACCAGCACGTCGAACATTCCGGCCCGCAGGTCTTCCAGAATCTGGATGCGTTCCAGCGTATCCACGTCCGAGTGGATGTAACGGTTGCGCACGCCCACCCGGTCGAAATATTTCGAAAGTTCCTCGGCCATGCGTTTGGTGATGGTCGTCACGAGCACCTTGTCGTCGTCTTTCACGCGCTTGTCGATCTCCTCCAGCAGGTCGTCGATCTGGTTGGCCGTGACGCGCACCTCGAGCGGCGGGTCGACCAGCCCCGTGGGGCGGATCAGCTGTTCGACGATCACGCCTTCGCTCTTCATCAGTTCGTAGTCGGCGGGCGTGGCGCTCACGTAGATCGACGTGCCCTGCAACTGCTCGAACTCGGCGAAGGTCACCGGACGGTTGTCCTTGGCCGCCGGGAGTCGGAATCCGTACTCCACGAGGTTTTCCTTGCGGGCGCGGTCGCCGCCGTACATGGCGTGTACCTGCGGCAGCGTGACGTGGCTTTCGTCTACGACGAGCATGTAATCCTTCGGGAAATAGTCAATCAGGCAGAAAGGGCGCGTGCCCTCGGCGCGGCCGTCGAAATAACGCGAGTAGTTCTCGATGCCGGGGCAGTACCCCAACTCCTTGATCATCTCGACGTCGTATTCCACGCGCTGCTTGATGCGCTGCGCCTCCGTCGTGCGTCCGGCACGCTCGAAGAATTCGATCTGCCTGCCCAGATCCAGGTATATCTGTTGTACGGCGCAGTTGATGCGCTCCTTGGTGGTTACGAAGAGGCTCGTGGGGTAGAGCGTCAGGTTGTCGAGCGAGTGGATACGCTGCCCCGTCGCGGGGTCGATGGTCTGGATGGCCTCGACCTCGTTGTCGTAGAACATTACGCGGAAGCACTGGCTGCCGAATTCGCCGAAGGCCGCCATGATGTCCACCGTGTCGCCGTTGACGCGGAACGTCGCCGGTTCCAGGTCGCGTTCGGTGCGCGTGTAGAGCGCTTCGACCAGCTTGTAGAGGAAATGCTTGTAGCTGACGACCTGCCCGACCCGGATGTTGATGGCCGTGGCATGGAAATCCGCCGGGTTGCCGGCGCCGTAGAGGCACGATACGCTCGATACGACGACCACGTCGCGGCGCCCCGACAGCAGCGTGGCCACGGTGCGCAGGCGCATTTTCTCGATCTCGGCGTTGATCGAAAGGTCTTTTTCGATGAAGGTGTCCGTCGAGGGGAGGTAGGCCTCCGGCTGGTAATAGTCGTAGTAGGAGACGAAATACTCCACGGCGTTATCCGGAAAAAACTCGCGAAACTCCGAACACAGCTGCGCCGCAAGTGTCTTATTGTGCGCCAGAACGAGCGTCGGGCGATTGAGCTTTTCGATAACGCTCGCCATGGTGAAGGTCTTGCCCGAGCCGGTGACGCCGAGCAGCACCTGCTCATCGAGTCCGTTTTCGATGCCGCGCACGAGCGTCTCTATGGCCTCCGGCTGATCGCCCATCGGCGAATATGAAGATTTCAAAACGAATTTATCCAAATCGGGCAACCTCCGCATAGCATTATCAATAGTATTATCATTTTATTATACCACGCACATAAAAAAATCACAAGGCAGACAAGCTGCCTTGTGATAGGTTTTGGATTTGCGATCAGATCTGGTAAGATGCCCAGTCGATGTCGGGAACCTTCTCGGTCCACTTCTCGTAGACGCTGTCGCCCACGCGGTCGCACTTATGATAGTTCGTCGCTTCCTGTACGTCCTTGTAGTACCATGCGTTTTCGTTCAGGTTATCGCTCCACATGTTCATCTCGGACGTCGGCAGGAGGTCGGACACGCTCTCGGTCTGGCGATCGAGGACGCGGTTTATCATTGCGAAGGTCTCTGCGCGGATGATGCTCTTGTTCGGGCGGAAGGTGCCGTCGGTGTAGCCGTTTATCCAGCCGTTGCCTGCGGCAAGCTCGATGCTCTTCTGTGCCCAGTGGCCGTTGATGTCGCTGAAGGTCTTGGTGTTGACGTCAAGCTTTGCTAAGCGCGCTATGATCGTTGCAAGCTCCGCACGGGTGATGCTCTTGTTCGGCTGGAAGCTGCCGTCGGTGTAGCCCTTGATGATGCCCATGTTCGTAAGCGTCGATACCGCGCGGCAGCACCATGCGCCGTCCTTGATGTCGCTGAAGCTGCTGGTGGTCTTATCGTACTGCGTGCGCGCCTCGTCGGTCAGCAGGCGGAAGAAGATAGTTGCTACCTCTGCGCGGCTGATGTCGTTATTCGGGCGGATGGTGCCGTCGGTGTAGCCGATGACGTAGTTGAAGTGGATCTCCTTATTGAGGTCCTCGATGGCCTTGAGAACGCCGTCAACATAGGTGATCTTGTAGTTTGCGGTGACATCCTCGCCCTTTGCGTTCTTGATGACTGCGTCGGACGCTACGTTCGGGGACTCGCCCGGCTCGCTCTGGATGCCGGTGATCTTGACGGAATCGACCTTGTCGCCGGTCGCAAGGCCTTCGACGGTGTACTTATCGCAGGTCACGGGGGCGATGCCCTCGGCGCTGCCGGCGGTGATGGTCAGAGGACGCTGCGTGATCGTCAGAACGCCGTCTGCCTTGATGATGAACTCAACGTTCGTGAAGCGCGCGTTGGTGTTCTTGAACTGATCGGCCTTGAGACCCATCTCGTAGGCTCCGGCATTGACGCCGCTTGCGAGCGCCTTGCCGCTGAAGGTGAAGTCCTTCTCGGTGTAGCGGGAATCGCTTATCTTCACGGTGTAATCCTTGACGCTGTGCTCGGTACCGTCATACACGACGCTGTCGCTGTTGCCCGTGATCTCGACCGTGATCTTGTCGGTTATCGGGGGATTGACAGGGGGGATATAGGGGCGGCGATTGATGGTGAGCGTGCCGGCATTGTAAGTGACGGTGTAGTTGCCCTGTGCCTCAGCACCGGCCGGGGTGATCGAATAAGTTCCGGCAGTCTCGCCCTTTTCGCGGCTTATGGTGTAGCTTACCGTATCGTTATTGATAGTTCCGGTGACAGTTGCCTCAAATGCAGGATCCTTTTCGCCAACGTACTTGGTGTAATCCTTTGCTGTTACGGTTACGGCAAGCGGAGTGATGCTGAGTTTACCTTCGGCCTTTGTGATATTGTAGTTATCTTCTACGAACTTATCTGTAGTAGTATATACAATCGTATTTGTTACAGAACCTTCGCTAACGTTTGTTACACTGCCGGTTGCCTTGATATCCGTAACTTCGCCGTCAACAAAACCGTCGCCGGTTACTGTAACAACAGGACGTGTAAGCGGATCGCCGTCGTAGGGCTTGCTTGCAGTTTCGGATGTGAGGGTGACGGTGCGCGGAGTGACTTTCAGGGTGTACGTTGCCGTCGCGTCACTGTAGTTTGCCATCGACGCCTTAACGGTGACATTAATTTCGCCGACGTCCTTTATTGTGGGAACGGTGTCTGTCCACGTTGCGCCATTGTCGGTGCTATATTCTATGGTAGCGCCATCAACATTTGCCGTTGCGGCTTCACCGTGGGAAGCGCCGTCATATTTGCCGGTGTAATTGTTGCCGGATACGATGAGTCCTGTGTTTGCGGCAATGCTGAGCGTCATGGTGCCGGACGCCTCTACAGAAGCCGCACCGTTCTCCTTGTTTACGTCGCTGACAACGCACGTTACTTTGTAGTTATAAGTGCCTACGTCAGGAGAAGTGATAGCAGCTGCTGATCCTGCCGTCCAAGTGCCGGTTGTTTTATTTGCCTCGATAACATATGTACCGACAATACCGCCTTTTTCATCAATGACAGTGTAAGTGATATTTACATAGTCGTTCTTTTCGCCGTCTGCAATGTTATCTTTCTTGAGCATTGCTTCGAACTCATCTTTGATGGTAAAGCCGTTGCCGTCGTAGGTTTTGCTGTTTGTGTAAGAAGCGCTGAAGCCATTTACTATACTTACAGGAACCTGGGGGTTCCCGACAGATGCAATCGTTTCTCCATCAAGAGTTATGTTTGCACCTGCGTTTGCAGGCTGAGTGCCGCCATAGGTCTTAGTGCGATCTACGGTGATCTTGAACTCTACAATGAGTTTCTTTCCGAAGTCATTATCTGTGCCGGGATGTTGGGTTTCGGATACGTAGTTTGCGCTGTAGTTAAAGCCGGTTACGGTGACTGCATTGCCAGAAATCTTGACATCGCCGGGGAAGTCTTCCCAGTCGCCAAATGTCTTGCTATTGCCGTCATAGTCTGCGGTGTAGACTTTAACGTCTGCGACATTTGCAGGAGCAATGAAGTTAGACGCGATATTATCCGTCAGGACAGCGGTGCTGCCAAGATCAATGCTGGGCTTGCCGATGGCTTCGCCAAGCTGAGTAAATACGCTGCCGAGAGAGTTTGCATCGCTTGCGACTTTGTAGAAGCCTTTTGTTACGTCTCCGGTGCCGGTGTCCTTCATGCTGCTTGCTTCAGGATAGTTGGACGAGACAAGGTGCATGTAGCGATTGGTTCGTCCGTTGTCGTTATTGGCAGGAAGCGACTCACCTACGCTTGCCCCATCGAAAATACCAATGGTATATACAGATGCGCCGTAGGACTTGCTCTTGAGAGTTTGTGCGTTCTCTATTGCATCATTTGCAACTTCACTATCAAAGCCGTTGACGTGATTCGGTTCACCATCTGTGAACATAATGACAACACGATTACGGCCTGTCGGCACCTGGTCAGCATCGCCAAATACATTGATTGCTTTTTCAAGGCCGTAGTCAGCCGCTGTTGCGCCCTTAGCGCTTAATCCACTTACTGCTTCTTTCAGTGCCGCTGCACCAGTTGCATCAGCCGTTGTCAGATTCTTTACTATCTGAGTGTAGTTGTGGGTATACCCACCGCTCCTATATGTATCATTGCCGACGTTATCTGCTTTATTGCCAGCAAATTTTACGATGGCAATTTTGCTTGTGGGGTTATCCCTGGCAATAATATCAATGAACGAATTGACGGCCGATTTCAACGCAGCAATTTTTGTACCGCTGCTAAAGAACTGCACACGGCCAGGAGCTGTATCTTCGGCAGAGGTCATGGGAGTGTACTTTGTTCCTCCTTTATAATGAATAAGGATCCCCCACGTACAGCCGTCGGTAAATGCATTGCATTTGGAGCACCAGCTTACTCCAGTGTAGCGTCCATTTGCATCCTTGATGTAATAAGTATAATTTGAATTTTGTTTAGGATTGTATTCTTCGACATAAGCAGCGTCTCCCTCGCCAAACCCCTCATCCATAGAGCCGGATACGTCGAGGACGAGGACAACGTCTATCGGAGTTTTCTTTCCCGGGGTAACGCTGCCTTTGACATACTGCTCAAGCGTCACCTTATACTTGTCGCCGGAGACATGCGTAACGGTCTTGTCCATGACAACGCCGTTTGTCTCACTGTGCTCCGTATATGGCTTCTCCGCATCCGCAAATGCCGAGAACGGCAGGAGCGTGAAGATCATGCAGATGCACATGAGAAGCGCAAGTCCGCGTTTTCTTACATTCATTGTTTTTCCTCCTTAAATAAATCAATTCCATTTGCCCGTGGCAGCTTACATTTTTGTTATTAGATGCCATGGGCACACTTTCCCGTGTGACTTTATTGTACTAAACAATTATGAGAAATGCAATGGCAAATTGATGTTTTTCACTATTTTTTTCGTTCATCGTCCATACATATTGTATAGCATTGTCGTTTCGCGGCGCAAAATGTACGATTTGAGCCGTTTTGTACAGCAAGGTGTCTTGTCATAATGGCGTGAAAATATCCGCACTGCGGCGCAGTGCGGATTTGGGAAATGTTATGTTGACTTGGTTTTAGTAGATAGCTGACAGCTGATAGCGGCGACCCCTCAGTCGGCTGCGCCGACAGCTCCCCTTACGCAGGGGAGCCAAGGGCAATATTACAGCTGCACAAAACGCGATATCATGACGGCAAACTCTGCGCGGGTCGCGCCGCCGAGGGGGTCGAGCAGGCCGCCGGGCTTGCCGGTGATGATGCCGTTTACATTCGCCCAGCGCATGGCCGGTACGGCATAGTCGCTCACCAGTCCAGCATCGGAGAACGTGCCGGCATAGGATATCGGCGCCTTGAGCGTGCCGCCGGATACGATCTTGTCGGCGTAGCGGTACAGGAACGAAGCAAGCTGCTCACGCGTGACGGTGTCGGTGCCGGCAAAGCGCGTGTCGGTGTAGCCCTTGGCGACGCCGGTGCTGTAAGCCCAGGTGATCGCGTCGCGGCTCCAGGCGGCGGTGTTGTCCGTGAACGGGCAGGTCTTTCCGACGACCGATGGCGAGCCGGCCATGCGGTAGAGCACCGTCACGACCTGTGCGCGGGTGACGATCGCGTTCGGCGTGAAGGTGTTCGTGCCTGTGCCGTTTATGAGGCCGCGCTCATAGGTATTGACGAGGTCTGCACGGTACCACGCGTCGTCGGGCACGTCGGTAAACGGCAGCGGCTCGTACGGGGCGCCCGACTGCTTGGAGCTCATGTAGTCGGCCGGGATGCTCAGCATCCACGACATGCCCAGCTCACCGTAGTGCGCGCTCATGATGCCGACGATGTTGTACAGCAGCGTCGCCATCTCGTCCGGGCAGGCGGTCACGATCTTCATGAGCATCTTGACCAGCGGACGCACCATCTCCTTGACCTGAGAGGCGTTATACTCGGTGATGCCCGCGTCGCGCATCGTGTCAAGGAATATGTCGGCGACGACGGCGACCGCGCTGTCCTCGCCCTTTAAAAGTGCCGATATGAGCCGCGCCATGTTGTCCTTGGCGTTGACCGCAAGGCTCTGCTTGACAGTCTCCCACTGGTCGGGATAGGTGCCGATGAGCGGCAGGACGAGCTCCTGAATGTCGTCCTGAGCGGCGTAGACCTCGGCGCGGGTGGTGAATACCTCTGTGAAGAGCTTTTCGACGAAGATGTCAAGGAATTCGCCCTGGGTCATGACGTCGCCGCGGATGCTCCTGATGATCTTGTCCGCGGTCGCGCCCGGGGTCACGGTGACGTATTTGAAGTCGTCAATGCGGTATTTGCCAGCATTTTCAAAGGTTGCAAAGACCTTGAGCATGTTCTCCTTCAGCCGGGCGTAGTTTGTATCGAGCTTTGCCGAGGGCATGACGTGGTCAACGCCGTAGCGTGCAAAGCCCATGCACTCGGGCGCTACGCGCACGACGAGGTCGTTGTAGTTGATGACGTTGTGGATGTTTTCGTATATCCTGCCACCGACCTTGTTGATATCCGCGCCCTTGGGAGCTTCAAAGGTGTAGATATACATATCCTTCGGGGAGAGTGTGACGTTCTTGCCGACGGAGGCGCCGGACATGAACATATCGTCGAGAGCGCCGCCGAGGAGGTTTGCTCCAGCCGCGCCGCGGCTGTAGCCTGTGCACCAGAGCTTGATCCTGCCTGTGATCTCGCTGTGCTTTGCAAGATAGCTCTGCAAAAAGTCGAGCGCCTTGTCGCGGCAGATGGCAAAGCCTGTGTGCTCACCCTCAAGACCGACGTTTAAGTCGCCCGCCCACTCGGCGTAGTAGCCGCAGCCGCGCAGACCGACGGCGATGACGGTGTACTTCTCGCCGTTTACGCGGATCTCCTTGTTCGCGATGCCGACGCCGAAGGTGTTGCGGCCGGGACGCGTGACGAAGTCCGCGTTTGCCTCGAAGCCGGAAAAGCCGATCTGCTTGAAGAAATCCTCAAGGTTTGCAGGACCTTCGCGGTAGCGTTCGGGGTCGGCGACGTTGCCGGAGGCAAGACACATTGCCATGGTCACCGCGGCAAGATCCTGCCTGTACCGATACGCCGTGTCGGTGAAGTAGCCGTCGCTGTAGGTGAACGGGCACGGGTGATCCGTCTCCATGTCATCATGCCCGGCATTGAACATGATGCTGCCTGTGATGGTCTCGTAGCCCTCGCCGGCCGCCAATGCCGGGAGCGGCACAAGCGAGACAAGCAGCATGAGCACCAGCACGATACTGAGTCCTCTTTTCATTTTTTCTTCCTCCATATTTATTATATTGATTCTTCCTTTTCGATCATTGCAAACATAAGCGTCAGAAGTCCCACCTCGGGGAACGGGCAGAATATGCCGGGGTTTGTCATGCTCATCATGAGTATGCCGATGTAAGACAGGGCAAAGGCGCATACTCCGGTGCTTTTTCTGCCCTGCCACAGCATTTTAAGGCGCTTGATAAATATCCAGCCGTAGGCCGCGATACCCGCAAGCCCCATTGAGCTAATGACCTGAATAACGGCATTATGATAAAACACAAGACTTCCCGGAACGTAGGCCTTGAATATCTCAATATCCTTAGTGCTGCCGATACCTATGCCTAATATGGGATGGCTTAGGAAATTGTTTATGCCGCGCCTTATAAATTCTATGCGCGTCTTATCGCCGGCAGCGGCGTTTTCTATGCGTGCGGCGTAGAGCTCCGGCACTATAACGACAGCCGCCGCCACCGCGAGCAGCGCGGCGCAGCCGAACAGCAGATTATACAGTCTGCGGCTTTTCTTGTTGGTAATGTAAATGTATATAGCGCACATCACAAGCAGCACCGAGCCGAACAGCAGTCCGCTGCGCGAGCCGGTCATGACCATGGCGATGTACATAAAGGCCGTGCCGATAAGATAGAGATTGCTGCGGCGAACGAGAATGCAGGTCATTGGCAAGCACATAAGAAACATCGTCGTCAAATAATTACGCGGCTTATAAAACAGCACTCCGCCCTTTTCGAGGAATTTATCAAGGTTTTGAATATAAAAGCTGAATATCACAACAGCGAACAGTATTCCCGCCGCGTAGACTGTCTGAGCAACGCGCTCGACTCTGTCATAATCGCGCTTATTCTCAAGACGGGTACAGAACAAGACATAAAACGCAAGCTGTGCAAGCCCAAGGGCAATCATATAATACATGCTGATGGGTTTTAAATAATCTTGTGCAGAAATTGTCCCGACGCCGCCGAGGATAAGTGCAAGCGATACCGCCGCGAGAGGGTATTTGAGCATACCGGCTCTCACAGGGCGGCGATAGTATATGAGGTTAAATATAAGCGCCAGCGTAAACGGCACTATCGCGTACATCATATACGGCACGAGCTGAGAATAGTCCCTGTAGTATTCGACCGATATCTGCAAAATGAAGCAGATCGGTGCGAGAATAGACATCATATCGTCGCAGAATATAAGCATCAGAATAGCGACGAGCACAAACAGGCACATACACTCAAACGAGGTCTGCGTTACCGTCGCGGCAGCTGCCATTATCAGCAGCACCGGCAGATAGTATTTGCTGCTCCACATTGCGCTGACCGCGCTTTGGCCTTTTTGGAAAAGTGATCTAAGCATGTATACCTCTTTGATTTTCAAATATGCCGACGAGCTTGGCGTAAAGCTCATCGGGCTTTACGGGCTTTAGGATATAGCCCGAAAAATCGCTGAGCGCTCCTCCCTGCTCGTTTATGAAGGCGTCCGCCGTCATGGCAAGTATGGGAATCACCGGGCTGCACCGCTTGCCGGAGGCGCGGATGCGCGAGGCCGCCTCTATGCCGTTCATCTCCGGCATCTGGATATCCATAAGGATGCAGTCGTAATAATAATCGGGCTTTGAGCGGAAAAGCTCCACCGCCTCCCTGCCGTTTTCCGCGCAGTCTACGACCGCGCCGTGCCTCTCGAGCAGACGGCAGGTAATGGTCGTGTTTATCGCGACATCGTCGACTACCATGATGCGCCGTCCGTTTATCGCCGAGCAGTCGACGCTCGCAGTATCCCTGACCGACGCTGTGCCGATCAGATACGGGATATCGACGAAGAACGTCGTCCCTGCGCCGAGCTTGCTTTTTACGGATATAGTGCCGCCCTGGAGGTCGATCATACTCTTGCATATCGCCATGCCCAGGCCGCTGCCGGCCGCTCTGCCGCCGTTTGCGCTCTGCTCCTGCGTGTACGGCTC
>ERZ1106939.2399-NODE-2399-length-11657-cov-5.880452_pt1 | contig 11657 bp, 10 predicted proteins | sample MGYA00403669_ERZ1106939 | MGnify/ENA primary metagenome ERZ1106939 (study PRJEB35170, sample SAMEA104062447) | human gut metagenome | biome: human gut; feature: human-associated habitat; material: faeces | place: Denmark | collected 2012-09-28 ...
GGCCGTTTTATTCGACCGCATTTATTGTTTCTCTTCCCCCTATTTATATAATATCTAAAATATATTTCAGCGCTTGCCGAAATGCTAAAAAATTTATATATAGTTAAATTTTTAATCTAACTTCTATATTTTATATAACGCGATAATCAGTGCCAATATGCAAGCTACTTATTTTCGGACTCATTTCATCAGCCCTATTGCCCTTACAATTGCTATCATTCCTTCTGCGGCTACATCGTTTACGATTTTTCCGTCTTTATTAAAATAATAAAAATTCATCATGCAGGCGGAAAATTTTTTGCCGGTGGCTTTTATCCCCATAAAATCTCCGTCGTTTGTCCCCGAACATGTCCAGCGCACAGCAACTTTATCGTCACCGGCTATCAATTCCTCCAATTTCCACTGTGCATCGGAAAAACCTTTGCGCATAAAGTACACTACCGATAAATATCCGTCTCCGCCGAATACGGGTTCGGGAGATGCGGGGGTATAGAACGAAGCGTCGCTTGCAATCAACTCGTCCGCCAGACTTTTGTCAGCCGTATTTATCATTGTTTCAAATTGCTTCATCTTTAATGCGATTTCTTCTTTTTTCATATATGCTTTCTCCTAGCCTTTCGGTATTTTATTTTTTTCGTAAGATGTCAGCAAATATGCTTTGCGCGTTTTGCCTATATTGGCAGAAAATATCTGTCTATCGGAAATGTCTATACTTTTATTTTAGGCGGCAGATTCTTGAAAGTTTACATTGTAAATTGTGCTTTTTTGTATCATCATTATTTTATCCGTAAAATAACTTGAAGGCTATTTTGTTTAAAGGCATTTCTCCGATATTAAAATTGCATTAATACCTATGCGGTATGGGATTAAAAGTTTGACAAAACCGCATCGTTTATTGAGAAAAAAATACAATGAAAAACATAATACCTTTGGTTGTATCGGTCGTTCTTGGACTCGCTGCGGTTTTTGTCGTAAGTAAGACTCTGTTCGATAGAAAGGAAACTAAGGACGAAGCGACAATTTCTATAATTGTCGCCGCAAGGGATATTGACTCCGACGAAGAACTTGTTGAGGGGTCCCTTACATACCGCGACATTCCCAAATCCGTTCTTCCGCACGGCGCGTTATTATGGGAAAATGTCGCTATGATTTACGGGCAGCGCGCCCAGCATTCCATCGCCAGAAGCGACTACATATTAATAAGCGACATCCAGCTGAAAATATCTTTGGGCGATTGCTCGAAAGAGGGGGAGTGGACTATCCCGATAACGTTTTCGGATCCGGCTCTTGTTAAAATGTTAAGGCCCAACGATGAAATCGGAATTGTTTCGACGTACGTTTCGCGGAAGGTCGAGCGCATCCCGGGTGTTCCGGAAAACGAAAATGCAATTTCCCCGGCTGTGAGAGAGGCGGAGAGCCGCGAGACTTCCGTGCTATTGCCGTGCGTGAGAGTTATTGGGATTGCCAACAACAACGGCTCTTTTAGGGAGTCCGGCACTTCGAGCGGCACGATATTTGTGTCTCTGCCGCCGCAGCAGGCAATGATTGTAATTGCAGCGCAGCGCGAGGCCGAGCTTTACCCCGTGCTTAGAAAGCGCAACGATTCCAGCTCGCTTAACAGGAAGGAAATTGGCGTAGTAAACGAAAAAACTTTCGAGGGCATTCGCAAGGGTTTGCAATCTGCCGAATTGCCTTCTTCACCAACCGAAAGCGTTAGATGAAATACTATAAATTAAAATCAGCATTTTCTCCGTTTCTTCTGCTCTTGTCGGCGGCTATCGTTGCCGTGCCTACGTCGGGCTTTGCGGAGGCTCAGAGTGGCGAAGCGCCATCGCAGGCAGGTTCGCAGGCGGCGTTGCCGACGGAAAGCGTCACAATCTCTCAGGACGAAGTCAGGACTCTTGAAGTTCCATTTGAAATAATCGGGTACGAATCGTCTTCCAAGAGTGTTAAGATTTTAAGATCAAAGGGAAGAAGGCTTGAAATTAAGGGGGTTGAACCCGGCTATGCGGACATCTCTTTGAATTCAAACTCAATGTCAAAGACATTCAAGGTGCATGTCACAAATTCGCTCGCGTCGCTGTACCGCGACTTGTGCAAAGACATATCGGATTTCTCCGAGGTGACGGCGGAAATGTCGCACAATGCGATAACTCTTAGGGGCGAGATATCGAAATACTCGCGCTATCTTGCGTTTATGAATATCTTGGACAAATACCGCGATTCTTACCGCAACTATGTTGCTTACAAGCCCGGCCCCGAGATGTTCGACTCCCTCAGAAGGCAGCTTGTTGACGCGGGATTCAAGGTCGAGAACGACATCCCGAAAAAGGCCGGGACTGTCGGCATGAAAATTTCGTCGGGCATTCTCACATTTTACGGAAGAATGCTGTGCGACAACGATATTGAGGAGATTAAGAAAATAGTGTCGTCGCAGAAATGGCTTTCCGCGGGCCCCAATCCGACGGAGGTGGTTTACAATTTGGAAGTCGACGACACTCAGCTTGACGTCAATGTTGTAATAGTGGGCGTCACGCGCTCGCAGCTTGCGCGCATGGGAAATTCCGGGGCGAACGGCACGGTGCTTTCCGTAGATTTACAGAGCTGGTTTAGGTATCTTGCGGGCGAGCTTCCCCCGGGGCTTGGTTCCGACGCGCCTCAGAAATCCGGATTCGGCGGGCTTGCGTACATGAATACTGGCATTCAAGGCGCCATACAATTTTTTGGCGAAAACGGCGTCTCCGATTTCAGGGACGGCGGTCATGTGACTATTACGAGCAATTCAAAGGGCGTGCAGCAGGCAGTGTATGAAAACGGCGGAACTTTGAATGTGGAGATACACGGCAGGGACGTTGCCGATCTCAAAGAGATAAATTTTGGGCTTACGATAAAAGTCAGCGGCGGGCTTGTAAAGGCCGACAAAGTTCGGCTGATATTGGAGGTTGAAAAGAGCCTCGCGCCAATAAAGCAGGACGACGACTACCTCCAGCGCAAGACCAGAAGCAAGAGCGAGATTGTCTGCAATCTCGGGCAGACGGCGGTCATATCCGGCCAGCGCGAGATTACGCGCACAAAGAGCGATTCCGGATACGCTTTCCTCAGGCACGTTCCTGTATTGAGCTCGCTTTTCGGCTACGAGGAGGAGAATGTCGAGGAGTTGCAGTTGTTGATTTTAGTGTCGCCCCAGATTGCCGGCAACGGTGTTGAAATGCTTTCAAAGCCGTCGGCGGAAACGTCGGGAGTCGAGGGGGACGTCTCGAAGGGAATTGCGCCCGATGCGGATGAGCTTCGCGAGAATTCAAACAAGTCGCGCGCAGAGAAAATGTTTACATGGTAGCGCGCGTTAAAGTTAAATCGGCGGACGGGCGGTCGAGATTTTTTGAGATTCCCGAAAACGCAGTGCTGACAATCGGGCGCTCCGACGCGGCGGATATCGTCCTCGACGACATGACGGTTTCGAGGCGCCACGCAGTTGTTGGCGCGGCGGAAAACGGCTGTTTCATAGAGGACAATTCGAGCACGTCCGGAACATGGATAAACGGCGAGAGGATTAGCGGACGCAGAACGGTGTCGCCGTCGGACAATATAAAGATTGGCGGGTTCGAGCTGTCAGTTTCGGCGGGTGCGCAGGCGGCAGCCGGGGGAGCCGGCCGCAAGGCGCCGCCGCCGTCGGGGGGCGGAATGCCGGTTTACAACGCCCAGACGGAAACTGAAATGTATTCCGACGAAATGCTTGAGCTTGCGAGGGTTGTCCAATCGCGCGTGCTCGAGATACTCAATATAACGGGGGCTCCTTCAAACAAAATATCCGCGGAGGGAATGCGCCCGAAGGTTGAGGACGCGCTCGACCAGGCATTGCGTGAGATACGGCACCGCATACCAGGCAGCATACAGATAGAAAAGTTCCGCGCCGTTCTAATGGACGATCTAATCGGGTTGGGGCCGCTGTCGCCGCTATTGAGGGCGACAGACATATCGGAAATAATGATAAACGGCCCTGACAATATTTTTGTGGAAAGCAATGGGATTCAGTATAGGACGGGAGTGCGCTTTAATGGAGAGGCGCATTTGCAGTCGATAATCCAGCGCATAGTGGAGCCGCTTGGAAGGCACATAGACGCGGCGTCTCCGATGGTTGACGCGCGCCTTGACGACGGCTCGCGAGTGAATGCCGTCATACCGCCGCTGTCGCTCGACGGGTCGCTTGTGACAATACGAAAGTTTGCGGCGAAAAAGCTAACCGACGAGGACTTGATACGCTTTGGGAGTCTCAGCCGCCCGATGGCCGAATTTTTAAAGGAGGCTGTGAGGTCCAGGCGCAACATATTGGTATCCGGCGGTACCGGGTCGGGAAAGACGACTCTCTTGAACATATTGTCGCAGTTCATTCCGGAGCGCGAGCGCATAATAACGGTCGAGGACTCCGCCGAGCTCAAGCTTACGCACGAGAATCTGTGCAGATTGGAGGCGCGGCCCGCAAATATTGAAGGGCAGGGGCGCATTACGATAAGGGACTTGGTTATAAACACGCTGAGAATGCGCCCTGACAGAATCATAGTCGGCGAGTGTCGCGGAGCGGAGGCGCTCGATATGTTGCAGGCGATGAATACCGGCCACGACGGCTCGATGACGACCTGCCACGCGAACAACCCGCGCGACGCGCTTTCAAGGCTTGAAAATATGGTGATGATGGCGGGGTTCGAGCTTCCGTCGTCCGCAATACGCGAGCAGATTGCGTCCGCGATAAATCTGATAGTCCAGCAGACGCGCATGCCCGACGGCTCGAGAAAAATCGTTAAGATAACGGAGGTATGCGGCCGCGAAAACAACACGATTTTGTTGCAGGATATTTTCACTTACGAGCAGGAGGGCTACGATGAAAAGTTCAAGGTGGTGGGCAGGCATGTAGCCACTGGCAACATACCCAGATTTATTGAGGAGCTCAGACAGTCGGGCGACTTGAAGCTGGATATGTCAGTATTTGTACCGGAGGGCTGAGATGGTTTATTCAGAAATGCAGCGTGTTGGAATATATCTGCTGGTGATGCTTGCGGCGTCGCTGTTGATATATATGTGCATACGCTTCATACAGTCGTTTAGCGTGGAGCGCGCGGAGAAGGGGGCGCGGAGCCGTTTAGTGTCGCCTTCGGCAGTCGGAGTCTATCGTTTCATAGACAAGATCAGGCTAAGGCAGCTTCAGACGTCAATAGGCATTTTGGCGGCGGGGCTTTTTGTAGGCACACTGTTGTTTTGCGGGGTGTACAATCCGCTTGCGGTAATAGTAGGCGGGGTTGTGTTTTTCGCGGCGGGGTTTAGGGCTCCGTGGATTTATTTTTCCGGAAAGGCGAAGGCGAGGGCGAAGGAGTTTGAGGCCGGAATTCTCGATTTGGCGATGGGGCTTACGAGTGCGTTGCGTTCCGGGCAGGCGCTTCCGCAGGCGCTCGAAGCGTTTTCGAGGCGGTGCGAAGGGCCTATGAAGGAGGAGCTGATGATAGTGATTCGTGAGTATCGGCTCGGGCTCGAGTTGTCGGAGTCTCTCCAGAGAATGTACGAGAGGGTTCCCTGCGAGGATCTCCAGCTTCTGATAGTCTCGATAAAATTGACAACCCAGTCGGGCGGAAGCCTCGCCGACGTAATCCAGCGGATAACCCAGACCATACGCGCGCGCACCGAATTCCACCAGAAGCTTATGGCTCTGACAGCCCAAGGGAGGTTTGAGGCGCTGGCGATGTCGCTTGCGCCGCTTGCGGCGTTTTTGTTGTTGCTGCTTGTAAACAGCGAGCTGATGATGCCCCTTTTGACGACGGGAATAGGGTGGTGCGCGATAGGGATTATGTTGGCCCTTGAGGTGACCGGTTATTTTGTTATACGCAAGATAGTGGACGTGAAGGTGTAGAAAATGGGCGAGTATGCTGTATATATTTTCACTTTTATGGCGGTAATAATACCGACAATACTTTATTGTATGTCGGACAAATCCGTGAAGGTCGCCAAGTCTCCGAAGCGCAGCGCGGAAGTTGAGCTTCCTGCGGCGCTTCAAATAGCCGAGCCGTTTACCAATGTCTTGGAGCGCCTTGGCCTTGGCGGTTTCCTCTGCCGCATATTCCGTTCGGGCGCTGCCGCATTGGAGAAAAAAATAGAATTTTCCGGATTAAAGACGAACGCAAAAAAGGTGTATTGCGCGCAGGTGTTTTTGGCGGCGGTACTATCGGTATTGTTTGCCGGAATGGCGTTTGCCGCCGCCGAGGAGGAGGCGTACGCCGCAGTTGGGGCGGCTCTCGGATTTTTCGTCGGCTGGTTTTCCCCGAGGACAGGAATTGACAACATTGTGGACAAGAAGCGCACGGCGATATTGAGGAGCCTGCCGTACTCGATAGACCTCATAGGCTCTGCAATGCGCGGGGGGCTCGATTTCATGGCGGCGGTTAGGTTTTACGTCAACCTTTCGGACGCGGGGCCTTTGCGCGACGAATTTCTTAGAATGCTGCATGAGATGGAGCTTGGTGTGACGCGCATATCGGCGTTGCGCAATATGGCGCTTCGCGTGCAGATAAAGGAGTTTACGTCGTTTGTATCGGCGATAGAGCTTGGAACAGAGCTTGGTTCGCCGCTTACGGAAACGATGGAAATTCAGGGGGAGGAAATGCGGAAGGCGCGTTTTGCCCTCGCGGAATGCAAGGCGCAGAGGGCGCCTTCGCTGATGCTGCTGCCTATGGCGATATTTATAATGCCTGCGGTATTTATAATAATTTTAACACCCATCTACATAAGAATGAAAGAGGCGGGGGTTTCCCTGTTTTAAGGTAAAATGCAAACGGCGCGATACAAAATAAGATTCATAAACGGAGATTTGGAGGGAAGGTCTTTCGCTGTGAAGGAATCCGGCGTTGTCATAGGCTCGTCGATGAACGCCGACATACGCAGCTCCGACGCCGGAGTCGCCGAGGAGCACGTGACGCTGCTTCCGCAATCCGGCGGAGGAATAGTGATGCATTGTTCCGCCGACGCGCTCGTGCGCAATGGGCAGGCTTCGGCGGGAACCGACGCCGCGCTTCGCCCCGGCGACGACGTAAAGCTTGGAAAATCGCTCGCATTTGTAGTTGAGGAATACGGCGCGCTCGCCCATTCGGAGGAGCCCGATATCGACATTTACGGCGAAGCCACTGTGAATCCCGCAAGCGGTGGACTGAATGCCGATTCCGGCGGGGAAGACGTATCGCACACGCGCTACGCGTCGGCGGAGGAGCTTGCGGATTTGCGCGCGGCGAACAAGTCGATGGAGCGGCAGCGCAGGCTGGCGGTGGTCGTTGGAATTTTCATATCGATTGCGATACTCGGGCTGGCGTATTACATATCCGAAAGCGGCGTTGAAAATCCCGTGACGTGGCCGGGAGAAGTGACGGGTGTGTACGACGACGGCGAGCAGCGTATCGACCTTGGCGACAACGGGAAGTTTTTGATATATTATCCGAACAGCCCCGCGATGGTAAAGAATACGAAAGGCTCGAATTTTGAAGTGTTGACGGCGGTTGGGCGCAATCAGGACGTGCCTTTCCACATAACTTTTGAGGCGACACCGGTAAAGGACGGCTACGCAAAGACGCCGCGCAAGAGTTTTGACGAGTGGCTTGCCGCCGCCGAAAAAAACAGTGGAATGAAATTTACGTCCGAGCCGCAGGAGGATTTTTTCAATAAGCGCGACAACGGCTATCCGTACATAAGAATCAACTATACGCGTAAGGCGGGGCCGATGGTGTGGCGCGGGGTTGCCTGCTATGCGCGGTTTCTGGACAAGCAGATAGTGCTTATGCGCGAGGTTCCCGAAACGCAGTATTGGAGGGCATCGTCGCTGTTGAAGGACTACGATTGCATGTCTGTGGCGAACTCTACTGTTGCGAGGTATTGGGAGGTTCCCGAAAAGCCCCTGCGCGAAAACACTACTAAGATGCTTCAAATGCTGAACCGCGAGCTCCGCAAAAACATAGAGATAGCCTCTTGGGAGGATATCGATTTGCTGATTAGCAGCCTTTTTGTGGAGGCGTACAAAAACAACGAGCGCCCGCTGATAGACGCCACGCAATCCCTTTTGGAAAAATTCCGCGCCGCCCAGAAGGTATGGTATTCGAGAAAATGCCTCGAATATTCGGACTCGCTGAGGGACGGCAAAAAAGACGAGACAACCCGGATTTTGAACGATTGTCTGGAAAAGTTTGAACCTCTGAACGACTACCGCTACACGCGCATAATGAAAAACGATTGGAGTGTTGAATAATGGCTGCCGACGAAAACAAACCAGAGCCGCGCGGCGCGAGTGGAATCGCCGAAAGGCTGCGCAATGCGCTTTTCGGGCGTCGCAAGCAAGCGGGGAAGGATTCCGCCGCCGGGGAACATGCGGTGAGGGGATATTCTTATTTGCTCGAATTTAGATGCCGCGGGACTCTCGCATATTCGGCAAAGACGGACAATTTGGGAGATCGCATAACAATCGGCCGCTCTCCTGAAAACGACTGGATAATACCTGCCGAGGACAGGTCGTCGGGCGATTTTCGCGGGCAGCTTACGCTAACTCCGAAAGACGTGTCGCTGACGGCGCTCAAAGGCGGGAAGTTCAGGTATAAAGGGCGCGAGATTTCCGGCAAAAAGCTGCTTCCCGGAGACCGCGTGTCGATAGGCGACTGCGAGCTGACCGTAAGCCGCGTGGAGTCTTCGGCCGACCGCCCGTGCGACGTTCATAGGCTTGAATATTTAAACGGCCCCCTCGCGGGCTCAATGGCAAGGCTTGAACATTCTTTGATAAGAATCGGCTCCGCGAAGGACAACGACATTGTTATAGACGACGACGTAGTGTCCGCGCACCATGCGGAATTGAAAATATCCGACGACGGTCAGACATGGCTGAGGGATACGGGCAGCCAAAACGGAACGTACGTGAACGGGGCGAAGATGGGGCGCACCGAGAGAATGCTGATGGACTCCGACATAATTTCCATAGCATTTTACGACTTGCGCTTTTTGGATATGAATGTAATCCATACGCGCACAAACGCCGCAAAAAAGATATTGGCGGTTTTTGCGACGGTAGTTCTGACGTTTATGGTGTTCGGCATATTCTATGCGCTGACGCCGACTTCGGAAAGCGTAATAGGCGAGTACGACGAATATCTGAAAAACGACGACTTTGACGGCGCGCGGGGAATGCTGTCGAAGCTTCCGTATTCGAGGGAATTTAAGAAGTTTGCCGACGAATACCCGGAATACAAGGAATCGTTGGTGCGCTACGAGACAGTTTACAGGGTATTCGGGAAATTTAAGGAGTACTTAAAGAATTCCGAATGGGCAAAGGCGACGTCGTGCATAGGGCAGCTGCATTTGGAAAACCAGTCTGACTGGAACTGGAATGGCGCGGGGGTCTCCGAATACATGAAGGAGGCGGGTGAAGCTAAATCGCATTTAATCCAGATGTACGCGCTTTCAAATTTGCTCTCGGATACGGATTTGCCGGCGGAAAATATGAAGTCCGAACTTTCCAAGATAGAGAAGACGCCCTACGCAAAAGCGGATTTTGGGAAGGGCGCGCCGGAGTATTTGCGGCCGCTTTGCGCTGCAATATCGCAGAAAGTCGACGAGCTTAGGGCGAATGTTGCAAACCTCGAGAAGCTCGACAAGCTCTTGAAGGAAATAAATTGGGAGGACGCAGATATCCAAAAATTGCTATCCCAGATAGACGGCATCAAGCGCGACTCGATGGGCGGCGTAAGAATGAAAGCCCAGCACGCCGAGGAGCTGATAAAAAAGATGAGGGGCAATATAGAGTCCGTAAGGAGCAATCAGGAAAAGTTCTATAATCTACGCTTCGGCGAACTCGAAAGGCAGATAGACTTTATATCGCCCGACGAGTGCATGAATTACGATTCTATATCAAAGTTGCGAGCGGAGATAATAAATAGAAATTCGCAGATATTAAAAGGCACCGACGCGATAAAGTACATAATTTCCAACATAAGCGAATATGGAATCGACGCGGGCGTCCCAGAAGTAGCAAAAGTCTTTAATTCAAGGCAGACGTGGGACGAATTATTGTCCTTCAAAAGCTTGAAAAGCCAGCCTACGGAGATTGCAGAGGGCGGATACGCAGACGAATACGACAAGCTCTTAGGGTTTAAGTATTTTTACGACATAATTTCCCAAATACCGACACTGTCCACAAATATATTTTCCACGGATCTGCTTTTGCCAGAACAGCACCGTCCGGACTGCATAGAGCTTTCCGACACCTACAAAGCCGCCGAGGAGGCGTTAGCATGGTTTTCCATGCCCGAAAACAAATGGATGCTCAAAGGCAAAATATCGGGGCTTCGGGGAAAGATTGCGGACGTGTTAAAGACTCGCGAAAGCCTGTTAAAAATGTTGAATGAAATTGTGCGCGAAAATCCGAATGGGCGCAAATATTTCGTTTCTAAGGCGGCGTATTTTTATTTTGCGCCTCCCGGAAGCGTATCAAAAGACGATATAGACGAGTTTGCAAAAAAATGGAGGGAATTTAGGCGTCTGCAATATTCGGCGTGGGAGAAATACAATCCGATAGATGCCGAAAAAATAAAAGACGTAAAAGAGCGGATACTCTCGAATGGCATACCGGGGGACCCGATTGTAAACCGCGTTTGGAGGCACTGAGGCGGTTGAGAGTGCGAGGAGGCTATAAATGCTCTGCAAACGAAAAGGCGCGCGCGATATAAAAAAGAGGCTTTCGGCAAGAAGGCGCGGGGCGGTTTTACTGGAATACACACTGCTATTGTGCTCCATATTGCCGCTCGTATTCGGCGCGTCCGCTATGATATACCGTTCATCTTGGCTTGGAGGAGAGTTTGGCGAGATAGGCGAAGGAATAGTTCACCTCTACCAGCGAATAATAACTATTATTTCCCTGCCGATACCATGACAGGTACGCAGCGTAAAAATCTCGACAAGTTGCTGTCCGGGAATGCGGCCGACGTATTTGACGCCGCCGTATTTTTCGATTCTATTGGAATGTTTATTCTTCCCGGGGAAACCGCCGCCGCCTTTGCGGCGCGCGCGGAGCGCATGATTTGCGAGATAGATTCTCTTGGGGCAGGGACATCCAAGTATATGGAATTTTGCAAAGGTGCGGAGAGCATAGACAATTCAATTTGCGAAGCGGCTGTCGGAATCGCGGAAAAAGCCTACGGATTCCGAGCGGATTGGGTGTCGGCGTTAAAATCTGGGCGGCGTGCCGGACTTTTGTCCGAGGGAATTTTGTACGAAATTGACGGAGTCCTTCCTTTGGTATTCATAAAAAATCCGAATGGGCGGAATGCGGCGGCTGTTCTTGCGCACGAGATTTGCCATGCCGCAAGAATGGGTTTTGGCGAATCTGTTTACGACGAATGGTTTCCGCGGAATGTTGAGCCGTCGCTGTTTCGGAGAATATTTGGAAATTTTTTTAGGGACTGGAAAATCCCGTCAATATTCTTTGCGTCGGCAATGGCGGCGGTGTGCTTATTCGCGGTAGGATTGCCTCTCTGGGGGATGTTGGCAGCTGTGCCAATGGCGGCAACTATCGCGATAGAAGCGCGCAATAGTACTTAGACTAAGCTCTGCGGATATTTTTTTGTGCTTTTATATTGCTATTGATTTCT
>ERZ1106939.2408-NODE-2408-length-11631-cov-4.469419_pt1 | contig 11631 bp, 10 predicted proteins | sample MGYA00403669_ERZ1106939 | MGnify/ENA primary metagenome ERZ1106939 (study PRJEB35170, sample SAMEA104062447) | human gut metagenome | biome: human gut; feature: human-associated habitat; material: faeces | place: Denmark | collected 2012-09-28 ...
ATTCGGGGGATATATCGCACGGGCATACATTTTCAGCCTTTCAGAAAAATTTTTATTGCAGAAAATAATGAATTCGACTCAAGTAACCACAAGAATTCATCGTATGATGGGTGGTACTTGAGCCGATTCGCATGTGGGGACAGAGGATATTCGGTTATATCATTTTAATAGCCGTAGTTACTTGATTCTCATATTGCAGGAGAAAAAGCCCGGACAAAAGTTAGGTTACTCACTCAAACATAAATTTCTATATAAAATAATTAATCTGAATGAGTAAACCCCTATTATAATAACGGGCTGAATGGATGTTTGACAGCAACCCTTTATACTCACTTACTTTATTATTCTATATACAAGTAAGTGAGTAAATTGTACATGGTAATACTATATCTCTTTATCTGTAAGATTATTTAGCCAATCACCGTCAAGGATTAAAAAACATTCAGAATATTCCTTATGCCGTTTTTTAATTCTTAATATTATCCACTTATAAATCTGTCGTATACTCATAATTTCTTCATTACCCCTTCACATTTAGGACACACCGGATTATCTTCGCTCCACTCCTCGACATTCTTTGAACCACACCACATACAAAAAGGTTCATCGGGTATGTATTCCCAATATATCTGCCCAGTTGAAGCATATATCAAGGTATTGGGCTGACCTTTCAGATAACGATTATCGCATAAGCGTTTGCAATCTTTACAAGTAAAGGATGTAAATTTGGCTAATGGCGTTTCATCTTCCCAACGATGACCTACACAGCAATCGGTGTAACCGCAAGCCAGACAATAAAATCGAAGAACTGCCATAGCATACAGTTAATCAGTTGCATTATTATTTCAGTAATTCTATCCCGGTTCTATTCGAGTGAGTTAGAACTAATCTATTTTAATTAGTCTTTATAGTATTTACATTCGACTTTTTTCCATCCTTTATAAATCCAACGTAACACGAGGGGGATTATGGCACAATAAAGAATAAATTCACTAATATCATAACAGTCTAAATCGCCTTCAAAAGGAAACCAACGTTTAATTTGACGATCAAAATAATCTCCGTAAGCTAATCCACGAAGTAACAGTAGAATATTGAGGACACACCAAAAATAATATATCCTAGCAACATTTTTAGAAATGCGTGGTCGAATGATTTCTTTAGCCTCTTCACAAGATGAAAATGCAGATATAATACATCCTAGTTCTGTATCAGAGAATTTAATCCATTTATTTTCAGTTGATTGATATGAATAAACTTGTTCCTTGAGGATATGTTCATATTTCAGCCAATAAAATTGACTTATCTTATCTAATGAAGGATAAGCGATATCAAAATTTTCTTCAAAATAAAGGACAGGGAGGCCATCACTATTTTTGATATGCTGATACGTAGAATAATGTCCGGTCACATCTGTATCCTCTTGTGTCAAAATTGTAATTACATGTTGATTAATATGGTTACACGTGCATATAAAAAATTTTGTATCCTTGGCTGTTGCTACAATATCAGCAAATACCTCCTGTATAAATTTTAGATTTACTTCTATTGAATCATGTTTTGCAATTTTATATGCACCTATTATAAATGGAATCGTTATCCCAGTTGTTATTACTCCTTTATCTTTTAATAAATTGATTAATGTGAATGCAAACGGTTGTTGGCTTATCACAGTCAGGTTCTCATTTAAATTAGTAGTCATAGTTTTAGAACTATTCCCGCCCAACTCCGATTCGGGTGATTATAAAAAGAAAGCGTGGAGCTGTTAGACTTATTTTAGCTGGTAGGCCCTAGGAATAGCCGTGACAATAAATAAGCAACAACCCCACACCTATATAATCTGCTAGAATGACAGTTATATACAATGTGGAAGAGGTCAGCTCATTCCCTTGTCTCAATGAATTTCCTAGGTTCACCAGCGAGAATAAACTAAACACTTTCTGTGTTCAAATATGTTGCTACCGAAGTAGCTTTGCAAAGTTACAAAATATTTGAAATCACAAGCAGGTGTATGCCTCTTTTTTAGGTTGTTGCAGATGTAAATTTCGGTTAAAAGTTTCTGAAAATCAAGATTGAATTATATATATGATTATCCTAGATTGGGGATTACTGTTTTACTTGATTCAAGTACCCCATAAAATGAAAGGCCTGCCATTACTGACAAGCCTTTATATCCTCAATTACTCACTCAACTTATAATATTTATATATGAATATATTGATATAAGTGAGTACTAGAGTTTGAATTCTTCGTTAATCGGAGTTGCCATCGAAATTGTTTGTGCAATCTCACAATTCAGGTATTTTTCGGAACAGTAATTTTTAACTATATAATAGTTGCCCTTGACGGCATCTTTATTTCGCTGCAAGGTACACAGGCATTTTAGCCATTTCACAGCTTCACGCTCCTCTTTAATAGGTTTCATCCCCATTTGTTCGAAAATGACATTTAAATGCTCCTGAATATCTAAAGAGCACCACTTTGTTTCTGGCTTAAAGCTCGCTTTGATAACTTGTTTGAATGGGTGATTCTCTGCCAGTGCATTGAAGATAACCGCATTGTGATACCATTTGTACCAAGCGTTGCTTTTGTCCCTCATATCCGAAAGCCTTTGTACCAGATTTTCAAATGGGACATACTGCGATAATTTCTCATAACGCTCGACAAATCCGCGTTGAGTTCGATTGCATTTACACTTGAAAGGCTTCATATAAGCCGAGATACAGTCTGTTCTCTGCTTATGCATCCGCCTGATTTCATCGACAACCTCATCGACACTCTGGTACTGCAGCTCTTTTAAATCCTTATTTGTTGCCGCAACAACTTTTTGAGTAGCCTCACCGTTTTCATGCCACATTTTTTCCCAGTCAACGACACGGCATGTTTTTCCCAATGCTTCAATCAAACCGTCTGGTTTCAGGTAAATCGATTCTCGCAATCGTACGAATTCAACAAGAGCATCGATATTGAAGTAGGATATCACATAATTTCCATGAATACTCTTCCGAATCAGACTGACAGGCGTACTTCCGTAGAATGTTTGCTTGGATTGACGAATCAACGACTGCATTGAACTCAAGAAACTGTACGTCAATACGCCATTAAAATTTTCATATATTTTAACAGTCGCATTATACATATTACATAGTTCATCAGCCAAACACAACAGCTTATTTTTATTGTATACAGTATAGCGTTCATTCAATTTTGAAGAGGAGTTGTAGATAATCGTTTCATCATATAGACCTTGGGGATGCCTGCATCGGCCTGCAATCTGCAACATTTTTTCCGGTGAAAGAATCGTATATATCTGCTTGATATCTGACACGGATAATAGGTGAAATCGCTCGTCAATATCAACTCCAACGAAGTAGGTACACGTTATAAATGTAATTGGCTTGGGAAGACACGTCCCCTCTAAATTCGCATAATAAGCTCCTGCTTCACTTTGGCTTTGCGCACTGCACAAGATTGCGCATTCCGTCCTTAATTCTTCCGGCAGCAGATTGATGACAGCCCGAATAGCCGATATCCTGTTATATGCGACCGCAATTTTATGCCCTGCTCCGTACATGTCACGCAAGCGGATTATCGTTTGGGCCGTTGTCAAATGGACGTCGTTTGTATATAACAGCTTCACCTCGCGCTTAATCAATCGCCTGAAATTCACTTCGATAACGGGCATTTTCAATATCTCCGGATTGGAAAACGGGCGCATTGTCGCAGATACCAGACAGCGTTGGCGTTCCGGAAATTTGAAGAAATAGTCCATTACCCAGCCCAAAGCACGATTCCGATAAGTACTATCCGATTGATAAGAATCAATCTCATCCACCATTATATACCAATCCCGAAGCCTCGGCTCGATTTTCTCCATTACTTTCCGAAGACTGTCTGCTACGACCAAAATCTTTTTATAGCGTATCGTCTTATTTGATAAATACTTATTGATAGCTTTCGAGGAAGGGGATTGTTTAATATCCCCAAATCCGCCGCCCACATATAAATATGAATTTCTCCCCGTTTGAGGGTCTATGCCCGTCAGATATTTCTCATATGCCAAAGCTTTGGTGGGACACACAACGATACAGTTGTTCGGCGAACGCAGCGCCAGCGTTGTAGCACCGATGCCGGGAACGTTCTTCTTAATTACTCCGTAGGGCAACTGCATGAAAACATCCCCTAACTTCTTGCTTTCATCATTGATAATAATTTGGAGTGCATCTATCTTGTCCGGATTATCCGGATTTATGCTCAACTCATAATCGATTCCGGGTACATCCTTTATCTCCGCATTATTGACGATACAACTGACTACCTCTCCGTTTTTCTCTTCGGTCAGAAATTCATAACGCGGGTCATTCATTTTATGACGCCCAAGCGTTATGGCAGACAATGATTGGAAAACTCTTTTTGTTACCATATCAATATGTATTATCCCCATACTCCTCATATGGGGTGTTAAACGAGGGAAGCCCATGCATACACACGGGCTATCCCCTAACTAAGCTTGCTTCCGATTGCATCGGGCAATGTAAAGACCTGACTATAAGTCTTTAACTGTATTAACAATATACGAAAAATATTCGAGATTTCCAAATAATTCAGCAACTATTTTGCTGGTTATCAGCACTTTTATTACACATCAAGCACCTTTTCCAACCGCCCGATATGATTGCTGATATTCTTATTTAGAACCTGCGCATAGGAGCGCTGGGTAACTGAAATATCGGAGTGACCAAGTAATTTGCTCACAACTTCAATAGGCACATCGTTATAGAGCAAAATCGTCGTTGCAAAGGTTTTACGGGCTGTATGGTGGGTCAGTTTTTTGTCGATACCCACAACCTCCGCTATTTCCCGTAAATAGGAATTGACCTTTTGATTAGAGATGCGCGGTTGCACATACTCATTTACCTTGCAAAACTTTTCAAACCAAATTATTAATTTTTCGGCCTGAGGAAGCAGTGGAACAGCAATCTCCCGGTCTGTTTTCTGACGTACCAGATTAATCCAGTTTCGCCCATCGAAACCCTTGACAATATGTTTCGGTTGCAGGGCTTGCGCTTCATGATAAGCCAATCCAGTATAGACGGAGAAAAGATAGATATTCTTCACCTCTTCCAACCGTTGTTGGGCAAAATGATAATCTTCCAACAATTTCAATTCTTCCTGCATAAGGAATACCAGCCGTTTTCGCTCTTTTAAAGGTCTATATTCAACAAATGGGTCTTGTTGGATATAGTTACACTTGAACGCATATACGACCATCTGACGCAGCCGCTGCATGATTTTATTTATAGTAATCGCTTTCAGTCCTTGAGATAATAGGGTGTCCTCGAACTGCTTTACGAAAAAATAATCCACACGGCGTATCGGAATGTCCGTACTCTTATATAAATTCTGGATATATCGCTCCACGTGGGCGAATACCTCTCGGAATTTTTGCAACGTAGAAGGTGAATATTCTTTGCCTACGAGAGATTCCATCCGCTTTATACGTTCCCGGAAAATTCCACACAATGTATGCTCATTGGCAGTCTTATTCTTATAAAGAGAATAAATTTCATCGAGTGAAACATTTCCATCTGCTTCGTATAATTTACGCTCGATGCTTTTCAGCTCGACGGTGATGTCCTGTAACCGACGGTTAATCAATACGGCATCTTCCGAGGTTCCACGGACACATTGAGCGTCTTTGTCCCAAATTTCAGGTCTGATATACAACCGGGTAGAGAATTGCTGACGGTTAATCCCGTCAGTAGTCAGCTTGCAATAGATAGGTACCTCTCCTTGCTTTGTACGCTTAAATTCATAGAGATAGTAAGTGATTCGTAATATTTCAATCATAGTCAGCAGATTGTTTTATAACCTGCTGGAATACTTTTCATTACAAGTCTGGAATACCGAGATTTTCAGATTTTGCCCGGTATTCCAAAGAACCCCTAAAATGCCCCGATTTTGGTTAATTACTAAAATATCTTAAAATATAGCAATTTTACTTATTCACTGATTATAAGACACTTAACTACTTTGCAGAGCATAAAATTAGGGGCCAAACATTGCTGTTTAGCCCCTTTGGTAGCGGGAGGAGGACTCGAACCTCCGACCTTCGGGTTATGAGCCCGACGAGCTGCCAACTGCTCCATCCCGCGATATGTCTTTAGTGATGTACTATCGCTTTTGCGTGTGCAAAGATAAGACAAAAATTCGGATTCTACAAATTTTTTCGCATACAATGCGGCAATTACGATCTATCATGCTATTTATCAGCCGCCAACAATTATTTTTTCGCTTCTCGGCATCCAGCACAATCCGGAAGAGTTCTCCAACAGCCCCCGGAATCCGAATCTACCGGCCCAAAGCCCGCGCTTGCCGGGCCTCAATCCTCGAATTCCCGGAACATCGTCGTGCTGAGGTACTTTTCGGCACGGTCGGGAAATACGACGACGATATTCCCCGACTCGATACGCGCTGCGGTACGTACGGCGGCCAGCATTGCGGCGCCGCTGCTCATCCCGGCGAAGATACCCTCCGCGGAGATGATCCTGCGGGCCATGTCGATCGCCTCCTCGCTCTCGACCAATTCCTGCACGTCGATCTTCGAGGGGTCGTAAATATCGGGCACGATTGCCTCCTCCATATTCTTGAGACCCTGAATATAGTGCCCCTTGGTCGGCTGGGCGCAAACCACCTTGATCGCGGGATTCATCACTTTCAGAAAGCGCGACAGCCCCATCAGGGTTCCCGACGTTCCGATCGCGCAGACAAGATAGTCGATCTGTCCGCCCGTCTGCTGCCAGATCTCCAGCGCCGTGTTTTCGTAATGCGCCAAGTAATTGGCGGCATTGGCGAACTGGTCGGGCATAAAATATTTGTCGGGATTCTCCGCGACGAGTTTGCGGGCCAGACGGATCGCGCCATCCGTCCCTTCGGCGGCAGGCGTCAGACGCACCGTGCCGCCGTAAGCGCGGTTATAGGCCATCGTCGCTTCGTCGGCAAGCATTTTCCGCCGGAACCACAGCTCATCGGGACGGGGGAGATATGCTTCGATCATTCTTTCGTTTCAAACTCCTTCGCTACATCCTCCAGCAGCTTGCGGATGGGCAGATGCTGCGGGCAGACGTGCTCGCATTTGCCGCACTTGACGCAGTCGGACGCCTTGCGCCCGTCCATGGTGTGGATATCATAGTAGTAACCGGCGTTCCAGTCGCGGTAGAGCTGCCGGGTGTTCATCGTGGCGAACAGGTCGGGAATGGCGATGTGCTTCGGGCAGCCGTCCGTGCAGTAGCGGCAGGAGGTGCAGGGGATGAGATGCTTGCCGCGGAAAATGGCCTGCACGCGCGTGATGGCGGCGAGCTCGGTATCGTTGAGCGGCCGGAAGTCTGCCATGAACGAGAGATTGTCGCGCATCTGCTCCATGCTGCTCATGCCGGAGAGCACCATCATCATGCCGGGGAACCCTGCGGCAAACCGAAGCGCGTAGCTGGCCGGACTGCCGCCGTGCAGTTCATCGAGAACGGCCTTTGCTTCCTCCGGGAGATTGACGAGATTGCCGCCCTTGACCGGCTCCATGACGATGACGGGTTTGCCGTGCTTCACACAGACCTCATAGCACTTGCGGCTCTGCACCGCGGGGTCGTCGTAGTCCAAGTAGTTGAACTGGATCTGCACGACCTCGATCTCCGGATACTCGGTCAGGATCTGCTCGAGCACCTCGGCGCGGTCGTGGAACGAAATGCCGACGTGACGCACCTTACCCTCGGCCTTGAGCGCGAATGCGGTCTCATACGCGCGGCACGCCTTGAAGTGCGGATAATTGAGCGTGCACTGCGAGTGCATCAGATAGAAATCGAAATACTCCACGCCGCAGGCGGCGAGCTGCTCTTCCAATACGGGACGAATGTCTGCCTCGGTCTTAAAATAATTTTCGGTCAGCTTGTCTGCAAGAACGTAGCTCTCGCGCGGATAGCGGCTCGTAAGACACTCGCGCAGCGCGATCTCGCTCTTCTCCTTGTGATAGCCGTGGGCGGTGTCAAAATAATTGAATCCGGCGTCCAGAAACGCATCCACCATGCGCTTGGTCTCCTCGGTGTCGATCTCGCCGTCCTTCATCGGCAGACGCATAAAGCCAAAGCCGAAGTTCTTTTCGATCTTCTCCATGTCTGCTCCCCTTTTTTTGATCCTTTGCGGAATATATCCATTGTAGCATCCGGACAGCGGACAAATCAAGAGACTCGTCTCTTGTGCCAAGCTCTCCGGCGTGGTATTCTGAATCCGGAAAGGTATATACACGCAAATTACCGCAAGCGCGGCAATACGGGCTTTGATACGGTGATCACCCGTCTCCGGATGCAGACCTATATCACCATCGGGGACTTTGTCTATTCGCAGGATAAATTCGGGCAGCCCTACGGCTGGGGCATAGCGGAGTATACGACGCCGGAGATGCAGCTCGGCCCGGACTTCGTCACCTCGGCGTACCAAAGAAAGCCGGAGGGATCGAGAGAGCGCATTCTCGCCCATCTGCGCGGTGTCCTGCCGGAAGTTCCGGAGAAACGGCTTTTAAAGCTGATTTGATGCGAGCGCAGCTGGGCGGACAGAAGAAGAAATGGAAGCGGCGCTGCGGCGTGAAAGGAGAGAATACCATGTCGGTCTCGGTGGAAAAGAAGCCTTTTGGTGTAACGAAGGACGGGGAAGCTGTCAGCGCCTATTGCATCAAAAATGAAGCGCTGGCCGTGGAGATCATGGAGTACGGCGCGGCGATCCGCTCGCTTCGGGTGCATCATGGCGGCGCGTGGACGGACGCAGTCCTTGGCTATGATACGCTTCGGGAATACGAGGAAAACGACGGCTATCTCGGCGCGTGCATTGGACGCGTCGGCAACCGTATCGGCGGCGCGGCCTTCACGCTGAACGGGAAAGACTATCGGCTCGCCGGAAACGACGGGGAGAACCATCTGCACGGCGGCGTGCGCGGCTTTGATAAATATGTATGGTCTGCGGAAATGCTGCCGGACGGCGTACGGCTCACGCGCGTATCGCCGGATGGGGAAGAGGGGTATCCCGGCACGATGTGCGCCGCCGTGAGCTATCGCCTGTGCGGGGATACGCTGACGATGGAGTATGAAGCGTCCGCCGATCGGGATACCCTTTGCAATCTGACGAATCACAGCTATTTTAATCTTAACGGCAGCGGTTCCGTGCTCGGCCACACGCTGCAGATCGGCGCCGAAGAGTTTCTGGAAAACAGCGCGGCGACGCTGCCGACCGGGAAGCGGCTGCCGGTCGCCGGAACGCCCTTTGACTTCCGTGCACCGAAGCGCGTCGGGCAGGATATCGGCGCGGACGATATCCAACTGCGAAACGGCGGCGGGTACGACCACAACTTCTGCCTGACCGGAGAAACGGCGGCGGTACTGCGCGGCGACGCGTCCGGCATCACCATGACGGTACGGACGACACTGCCGGGCGTGCAGCTCTACACCGCAAATTTCCTGACCGAACGCCGCGGCAAGCAGGGCGCAATATATGCGCCGCGCTGCGCGCTGTGCCTGGAAACGCAGTACTTTCCGAATGCCATGGCCTGCGATGGCTTTGAAAAGCCCATCCTGCGCGCCGGGGATCTCTGGCGGCACTGCACAACGCTGATTTTTTCGGGAAAAAGATGAAGGCCCGTGCTTAAAACCACGGGCCTTCAGGGAACAGAGCGGAATATTATGACTTATGGATGCTTTTCCCGGTGTTCGCGCGGACTGCTGCTGTCGGAGAAATGCCTGCGGAAAAGAAGGCGGTCGTATGTTCTAAGAGGAACGAGCAACGGATCACGGCAGACCGAGAGGCTGAAGCTGCGCCTGGTGAGATCGAATTGTGTAGGAAGAGATTATCTCGATAAACTGCGAGGAAGTGGGTTCAGATTCCAATGGATAACCGGCCATCTGACAGAGCAAGCCGGGATTGACAGACCATGCGCGGGAAACGGCAGTCCGGATATTTCGTTCGACTGCCGTCCAATTGCATTCAAAGTGAGCTGCCGTCTCCATGTAGATCTCTTTTGTGATCGCCTCCAGACGGGATTCGTCCTGAATGGCCAGACAGATGGCATACTCGGTATGTTTAAAGCCTTTGTAGCATCTTGTGATGCCAAGAGATCGCAGGATGTCTTGCACGGCTGTCATTGGTATATCCTCCCAAATCCAGAGACTTAAGAAGATGATAGGACCAATGACAGAGAAAACGGTTTTTGTCGCTATACTTCGATATTATTCGACACATTTCTGCTTATGGAGGCGTCAAATGCCAAGGCTTATCTCCGCTGCCGCGCCTGGGCGGCAAGTGCTATGCTTCAAGGGAAAACCTGTGTTCTTTATGTGCGCCTTGATTTTCTATCTTCTATTCTCATCTGACGGATGAAACAACGAAATCTTTTCCGGTTTCCCGGTTCATCGGATAAACAATAAATTGAATCCGGTTTTGTGTACGAATAAAGAAAAACACCGGCTCTATACGAAAATACGCATAAAACCGGTGTTTATGGCGGAGCGGGTGGGATTCGAACCCACGTGCCCGTGAAGGCCAACGGTTTTCGAGACTTTCTTACGAAACGGACTTTCGTGGAAAATGGGCGAAAATAGTCCTGCCTATTGGAAGTGAAAAAGGCTTGATAAAACAGGCTTTTTAAGGCACTTTTACCCGCAAAGCCGCATGAAATCAAGTGAGTTCGAATTCTTCGCTGAGATGGCTCAAAATGGCTGAAAAAAGGCAAAATGGAGAGAATTTGGGAAGAAAGGAGAGAAAAAGGAGAGAATCTCAGCCCTTGAAGTATAAGGGAAAACCGGCACTCCCGAAGAACAAATGAGAGAAATAAGATACATTATCTTCTGCTGTTGGCAATAAATGAAGAGGTGTATCCGATGAAACCAGACAATCGTTATTCCGAGATCCTGCAGCAGTATCCTGGGTGCATGACAAAGGAGCAGATGTATCAGGTGTGCCATATCAGCAAAAAGACATGCCTATACTTATTGGAAAGCGGCCTCGTTCCCAGCAGGGACAGCGGGAAGAAAACCCGGCGGTTCACGATTGAAACGGCGGCTGTTGTACGCTATTTAGAGGAACGCGAGTTAAATCCCGAACGGTTCAAACCACCCGCGGGGCATTATAAAAGCAAAAGAGACGGAGCGCGAGATGAATCTAACCTCCCGGCCGCCGCGATCGATCCGCTCATCCTGCGTCAGATGTATGAAGCAGAATTGGAACAGTATCCGGATGTTCTGTCCATCCGGCAAATATCAGACTTCACCGGGTATGAGAAAAGCTCGGTTGAGCGATGGTGTACCACAGGCCACCTGAAGCACTTCATTATTCGGAAGAAGTTCCTTGTTCCGAAAGACTACCTTTTGGAGTTTATCGAAAGCCCATATTACATAGGAATCGCCGTGAAGTCAAAACTTCATAAGAAACGGAATCAGCAACTGATTCAATATCAGACGTCGCATTCAACAACGCAATAAAGTATATCGTAGCCGATTAGATAGTCTAATCGGCTTTCGTAACGATAATAGCACCGTATTGACGACCGGCAAAGCAAAAAGTAAAATGTAAGAGCGAAGAGACCATTTAAACTTGTCT
>ERZ1106939.2415-NODE-2415-length-11592-cov-11.164688_pt1 | contig 11592 bp, 12 predicted proteins | sample MGYA00403669_ERZ1106939 | MGnify/ENA primary metagenome ERZ1106939 (study PRJEB35170, sample SAMEA104062447) | human gut metagenome | biome: human gut; feature: human-associated habitat; material: faeces | place: Denmark | collected 2012-09-28 ...
CCAGCTTGCCATTTCTTGTGAATGGTTTGCCCTCCGAGTGAGCATCACCCAGTATACTGAAAGACGCGGGTAATGTCAAGCCTGAATTCCGGATTCCGGTCCATCCGGTGCGGATCGGGCCGCTGCCCGCCTGCGCCAGCTCAGCCGAACGCCCCAGATGGCCAGATCGATGAGCAGCATCAAACTACCAGTGGTCTGTCCGCTGAAAGCCAGCAGCCACAGTTCGGCGCTACCGGGGCCGTTCGTCAGGGTAAATGGAAGCGTGACAGCGGCGGCACCGGTGAACAAAACCAGGAAGAGCAACAGTCGCACCCGCATCCGCCGGGGGGCGGGGATGGTGTGGTCTATGGCCGTCAGAGCAATCAAGGCATAAAACAGCAGGGCGGCGGGCAGGCGGCTGATGGGATACCAGACCTTCGCCATAAAGCGGGCGTTTTCCGCCCGGCGCTTTTCCAGATTGCGGGAAAACATACGGTACAGCGCCAGGAACACGATAACGGTGGACACGAAGCCCACAATGCTGTATGCCGCAGGCTGCCTGTCCCGCAGGAATATGTTGATGATGTCCAGCAGCAGCGCCGCCCAGATCATGGTCAGGCAGAGGCGGTCGACACCGTTACGGCCATACATAAAACGCGAAAGCGCGTTGCCGATGCGTTGGAAAAAGTTCATAACTGATTAGCCCCGCTTCTTGTCTAACTGGCGTATAACCGGCCAAGAGCCGGCACAGAACCGATATATGCCCGGCGTAAAGACACATAGCCGACATACAACTGAGATGGTATTTTACAGGAAAAGTCAGCAAAGGTAAAGGGCTTTTATGCAAAATTAACAGATTGGACAAATTTTCGTTGGCGGAGACCGCTGTTGCAAACGTGATCACAGTTTGCTATAATATTATAATACATTTAATGCAGTGCCGCTTAAAACAATATCGTATTTTGAAAAGACAGGAAAGAACGGCGCGGTGTAGACGGAACGCGGGCTGCCGGTATATGCTGCCGCGCCCCTCTCCCCTGCCGTTATCATTCTATGAGCGCTGCGCCGTGCCGGTGCAGCCGGGAAAGGAAGACCTCCATGATCAAGATCGCACCCTCTATTCTGTCCGCCGATTTCGCCTACCTGGGCCGGGACATTGAGAAGATCGCCAGCGCCGACTACGTCCATGTGGACGTGATGGACGGGCTGTTCGTGCCGAATATCTCCATCGGCATCCCGGTGGTGAAGTGCATCAGACCCACCACGGCCCTGCCGCTGGACGTGCATCTGATGATCGACCGCCCGGTGCGGTACGTGGACCAGTTCTGCGACGCGGGCGCGGACATCGTGACGTGTCACGTGGAGGCGGACACAGAGGAGAATATTCATGCGGCCATCCGCAAGATCCACGCCAAGGGTAGGAAGGCCGGCGTGGTGGTGAAGCCCAGGACCCCCGCCAGCGCCGTGCTGCCCTTCATCGACGAGGTGGAGCTGATTTTGGTGATGACCGTTGAGCCGGGGTTCGGCGGACAGAAGTTCATGGCGGACATGATGCCCAAGGTTCAGACCATCCGGGGCTATATCGACGCCATGAACCCCGCCTGCGAGCTGGAGGTGGACGGCGGCGTGGACGGGCAGACCTGTAAGCTGTGCATCGCCGCCGGGGCAAACGTACTGGTGGCGGGCAGCGCCGTATATAAGGCGGCGGACATCCCAGCCCGCATCGCCGAGCTGAGAGGATAAAGACGTATGGAGTATTTTCCCGCACCGCTGGAAAAATTAGTGGAGCAGTTCGCCAAGCTGCCGGGCGTGGGCTATAAGTCCGCCCAGCGGCTGGCATTTCATGTGCTGAGCCTGCCGGAGCAGGAGGCTCAGCAATTTGCCGACGCCATCACCGAGGCCAAGCGCAGCGTGACGCTGTGCCCCGTGTGCCAGAACCTGACCGCCGGGGGGCTGTGCCCCATCTGCGCCGATGGGAAGCGGGATGAGGCCACCATCTGCGTGGTAGCCGATCCCCGGGACGTGATCGCCATCGAGCGCAGCCGGGAGTATCGTGGGCGGTATCATGTGCTGCACGGCGTGCTGTCGCCCATGAACCACGTCGGGCCGGACGACCTGCACATCAGGTCGCTGCTGGACCGGGTGGCCCAGGGCGGCATCAGGGAGGTCATCATGGCCACCAACCCGGACACGGAGGGCGAGGCCACGGCGCTGTATCTGGCCCGGCTTTTGAAGCCCTTCGGCACAAAGGTGACGCGGCTGGCCTACGGCATCCCCGTGGGCGGCCATCTGGAGTTTGCCGACGACGCCACGCTGATGCGGGCGCTGGAAGGGCGGCGGGAGCTATGAAAAGGTTCGCCTGTCTGCTGCTGGCCGTCCTGCTGACGGTGTCGCTGTGCGGCTGCGGCGGGACGCAGGAGTCCCGGCTGGAGCTGTTCGCCATGGACACCTATATGGTCATCACCGCCGAGGGCGGCGACACCGAGGAGACGGTGCAGGCGGCATCCCGGGAGATCAGCCGCCTGGAGAGCGTTCTGAGCCGCACCATTGACACCAGCAGCGTCAGCCGCCTGAACACCGAGGGCAGTGCCGTGCTGGACGAGGATACATCATCGCTGCTGGCGGCGGCGCTGACATACAGCGCCGACACAAACGGCGCGTTCGACGTGACCATCGCGCCGCTGGTGGCGCTGTGGGGCATCACGTCCGACGACCCGCAAGTGCCGTCACAGGCGGAGATCGACGCGCTGCTGCCGCTGGTGGGCAGTGGGCATATCCGTTTGGACGGTCAAAATGCTGCGCTGGACGAGGACTGCGCCATCGACCTGGGCGGCATCGCCAAGGGCTTCGCCTCCGACAAGGCGGCGGACATCCTCAGCAGAAGCGGTACGGAGCGCGCCTGCGCCAATCTGGGCGGCAACGTGTATGTATACAGCCGGGAGGGCCATGATGCCTGGAACGTGGCCATTCAGGACCCTAAAGAAAAGGACGACTATGTGTGCATCCTGTCGCTGACGGACCACTTTGTGGTCACCTCCGGCGGCTACCAGCGGTATTTCACCGCGCCGGACGGCACGGTGTATCAGCACATCCTCGACCCCAAGACCGGGTATCCCGTGCAGGGCGACCTGCTGAGTGTGTCCATCATCCTGCCCCGCGGCGGCGATGCGCTGGCCGGGACCCGGGCGGACGCCTATTCCACGGCGCTGTACGTCATGGGCGAGAGCGGCGCGGCGGACTTTTGGCGTGCACACAGGGACTTTGACATGGTGCTGGTGACAACGGACGGACGGGTGGTCTATACCCCCGGACTGGCCGGGGCGTTCCATGAAGCGGAGGGCGGCAGCTATGTCTGTGAGCAGCTGGCAGACTGAGACAAAATTCAACCGCCGGGACGCTTTGGTGGCGCTGGCGGTGGCGCTTTTAGCGGCGGCGACGGCGCTGCTGTTCTACCTGCCCAGAGCCCAAAGCGGACAGCTGACCGCCGTCATCACCCAGCACGGTCAGGTGGTGCGCCGCGTGGTGGTGTCGGGCCTTGATAAAGAGCAGGTGATCGAGCTGGACGACGGCACGTACCACCTCACCGTCCGCGTCGGCGGTGACGGCGCATACGTGTCCGACAGCGATTGCCCCACCCAGGACTGCGTCCACACGGGACATATCCACCGGGCAGGGCAGTCCATCGTGTGCCTTCCAGCCCAGGTGGTGGTGTACCTGGAGGGTACGCCCGCCGCCGGTGCGCCGGATGTGATCGTGGGGTGAGGCCGTGAAGTGGACGACGAAGAACATGGCGCTGTGCGCCGTGCTGGCGGCGCTGGCCCTGGGCCTGAGCACGCTGGAGAACCTGTTCCCGGTGACGGCCGTTGTGCCCGTGCCGGGGGTAAAGCTGGGGCTGGCCAACATCGTGACGGTGTTCGCCCTGTACCGGCTGGGCGCGCCGGAGGCGCTGGCCATCCTGCTGGTGCGCTGCGCGCTGGGCGGACTGTTCGCCGGGAACGTGTCGGCGCTGCTGTTCAGCACGCTGGGCGGCCTGTGCGCTATGGGTGTGATGATCCTGCTGCGGCGCTGGCGGAGGCTGTCGGTGTACGGCGTGTCCATCGGCGGCGCGGCGGCCCACAACATAGGACAGATGGCGGCGGCGGTGATCACCTTGGGCAGCACTATGGTGCTGGGCTACCTGCCGTTTTTGCTGGCGGTGTCCCTGTTTACCGGGACGCTGACCGGGTTCGTGACGGCGCTGCTGCTGCGGGCCACGGCGCATATCCGATTTCGATGAGAGGGTGGTTTTGGTATGGACAAGAAGGATCAGATCATTTTGCAGCAGCTGGACGTGATCCGCTCCATGACGGAAAACAGCATGAAGCGGATGAACAGCGACTTTTGGGGCACGCCCTTTGAAAACGTGGGAAAAGAGCCTGTGACCCCCGCCGCCCCTGCCGCACCCGGCAAGGGCGAGGAAAAGAAGAACACGCCCCCCACCGCCACGGCCAAGCCCGGCGACGGAAAGCCCGCCGAGGAGGAGCTGCCGCCGCCGGAGAAGATGGAGGACCTGATGGCGGAGCTGGACAGCTATATCGGGCTGGGCGCGGTGAAGGAGGAGGTCCACAACCTCATCAACATGGTGCAGGTCTACAAGCTGCGCCGGGAGCACGACCTGCCCACCACGGATATGTCGCTGCACATGGTGTTCACCGGCAACCCCGGCACGGGCAAGACCATGATGGCCCGGATGATGGCCCGCATCTACCGCAGTCTGGGCATTCTCTCCAAGGGGCAGCTGGTGGAGGTGGACCGCAGCGGTCTGGTGGCCGGGTATGTGGGGCAGACGGCCCTGAAGACCCAAAAGGTCATCGAGAAGGCCATGGGCGGCGTGCTGTTCGTGGACGAGGCCTACGCCCTCAACGGCAAGTCGGAGAATGACTTCGGCCAGGAGGCCATCGACACGCTGCTGAAGGCCATGGAGGACCACCGGGACGACCTGGTGGTGATCGTGGCGGGCTACACCGACCTGATGGACAAGTTCATCCACTCCAACCCGGGACTGGAGAGCCGGTTCAACCGCTTCCTGCTGTTCGAGGATTACTCGCTGGACGAGCTGATGGCCATCTTCAAGATGCGCTGCGGCAAGGGCTACACCCTGTCCCCGGAGGCCGAGCCGCTGGTGCGGGACTACATCGCCGAGGAGAGCGCCGATGGCAACGGCTTCGGCAACGCACGGGGCGTGCGGAATATCTTTGAGCATATCCTGGTGGCACAGAACAACCGGCTGGCCAAGATGGAGAGCGTCACCCGGGAGGACCTGATGACGCTGCTGCCGGAGGACGTGATGCACGCCCGGGGGCAGATCGACGAATAAGGACACAAAAAAGAACCGCCGGAGGCGGTTCTTTTTCGTTCACTTGTTGTTCAGCTTGCCTAAGTAGCGGTAGATGCTGGCCTCGGAGCTGTGGAGCGTCTGGGCCACGTGGCTGACAGAGCCTTTCAGCAGGAACACGCCCTTGCGGTTCAGGATGTCCATGATCTCCATCTTCTCATCCTGGGTCAGCCGGTCCACCTCCACCGGATAGTTGGCCACCACCTGGGAGACGATGCTGGCGGTCGCGCCGGCGATGGACGTCGGATAGCCGCTGCGCACCGGCGTCTCCACCGGGTCGTTGCTGTCGGCGATGAGCCGCGTGCCGCTGGGCACGCCCCGCTTCATACCGCCGCCGCACAGCTCCATGACGCGGCGGGACAGCTCCTCGTAGCGGCTGGCGTCGAAATTGACGCACAGCAGGCCGGACAGCTCGCCGGCGCGACCCTTGATGAACATGGAGTTGCAGCACATGGTCTTGCCGGTGGCGGACACAGACTCGAAGTTCAGCACGTAGTTTTGGGTCTCGTACAGGCTGCCCGCCACGTACTCCAGCATTTTGTTGCTGAGGGGCGAGCCGAGGTGGCGGCCCGTCAGCTCGCCGTTGGCGATGGCGATGATCTCGTTGGAGTCGTCCTTCAGCTCGTGAAGGGCGATCTCGTAGTCCGGGCCGAGGATATGGCCCAAAAAATCTACGATGAGGGTATAGTGGCGCTTCAGTTCCGCGTCCATGGTCATCCGCCTCCTTTATGTCTGTATGATAGGGCCGTTATGCCTGCTCCTGGGCGGCAGCGGCCTGCTTAGCCTTCTCCTCGTCCTCTAACACGCGGTAGGCCACCTTGCCCACCAGCGTCTTGGGCAGCTCGTCCCGGAACTCGATGTCGTAGGGCATGGCGTACTTGGCCACGTGCTTGCGGCAGTAGTCCAGCAGCGTCTGCTTGGTGGCGTCGTTGGCGGGCACGCCGGGCTTGAGCATCACGAAGGCCTTGACCTTCTGCATCTTATAGGGATCGGGCACGCCGATGATGCAGCTCATCTGCACCTTCTCGTGGGCGTCCAGAATGTTCTCCAGCTGACCGGGGTAGACGTTGTAGCCGGAGGTGATGATCATACGCTTGGCGCGGCCCTTGAAGTAGATGAAGCCCTGCTCGTCCATGCTGCCCAGATCGCCGGTGTAGACCCAGGTCAGGCCGTCGTCGTGCTTACGCAGCGTTTTGGCCGTCTCCTCGGGGTTATTCATGTACTCCTTCATCACCGTCGGACCTGCCAGCAGGATCTCGCCCTCCTCGCCGTAGGGCAGCTCCTCGTCGGTGTCGGGCCTGACGATCTTGATGAACGTGTCGGGGAAGGGCAGGCCGATAGAGCCCTCCTTGTAGATGTTGGTGGGGGTCAGGCAGCAGGCCGTCACCGTCTCCGTTGTGCCGTAGCCCTCCCGCACCTGAATGACGGCGTGGTGGTCGTAGAGGAACTTGTCGAACTTCTTTTTCAGCTCGATGGAAAGGCTGTCGCCGCCGGAGAACACGCCCTTGAGGCTGCTCAGGTCGGCGTTGTCCATGCTGGGCAGGCGCAGCAGCGCCTCGTACAGTGTGGGGACACCGGCGATGAAGTTGCAGCGGTACTTGACGATCTGCTTGGCGTAGCTCTTGGCGGTGAAGCGGGGGATGAGGATGCAGCGCCCGCCCTGCGAGAGCATGGAGTGGACGCAGACGCCCAGACCGAAGCCGTGGAACAGGGGCATGGCCGCCAGCATCCTGTCGCCGGGGCGGAACATGGGGTTGGTGGCGACGATCTGCTGACCCAGGGCGTTGAAATTGCCGTTGGTCAGGACGATGCCCTTGGTGGTGCCGGTGGTGCCGCCGGAGTACAGGATGACGGCGGGATCGTCGAAGCTCCGCTCCACCCGGTAGTTCTTGTAGAAGCAGTACCGGGACATATCCATGAATTCCTTCCAGCGGATGACAGGCGCATCCTCGGGGATCTTCTGGATCTTGCGTCCCTCGGTAAGCATATAGCCGGCGCGGATGGTGCGGGAGAGGGCGTCCTTCACCGAGGCGATGATGATGTTGATGATCTTGGTGTTCTGACGGATATGCTCGAACTTGTCGTAAAACTGATCCAGCGTGATGGCGGTAGTGGACTCGGAGGCGTTGAGGTAGAACTCGATCTCCTTCTCCGCCGACAGGGGGTGGATCATGTTGGCGATGCCGCCCACCAGATTGACGGCGTAGAACATATAGATGGCCTGGGGGCAGTTGGGCATGGCGATGGTGACCCTGTCGCCGGGGCGGACGCCCAGCGTTTTCAGGCTCTTGGCGCAGCGCTCGATCTCCTGCACCATCTTTCTGTAGGTGGTGGACTTGCCCATGAAATCGAAGGCGATGCTGTTGGGATACATATCCGCCATGCGCTCCACGGCCTCGAACATACTGCCCTGGAAGTAGTCCAGATGCATGGGAACGTCACCCATGTAGTCCTTCCACGGCGTCTTTACTTCACTCATATTGTACCTCCTCGGAGATCGGCTTCTCCAGCTCTTCAGGGTGTGTCAGCAGATATTCCAGCAGCCGGACGGACTTGGAATAGTAATAGCCGTCCGCCAGCCGTTCGTCGATGGTCAGGCCCAGCTCCAGCGTCTCCCGCATGGAGACGCTGCCGTTTTCATCGAGGAATGGGGACCTCTTCTTCTCGCCGATGATGCAGAACAGGGAGCACGTGCCCCAGTTGGTCAGATGGTGATAGCCGCACTTGAGCTTGATAGAGCCCAGATTGGAGATGACCACAGAGCTGTAATAAGGGTCAGTGGCGATCAGGTCGGCAGGCACCCAGCCGTGCCGGTCCAGGAACATCAGAAACCGCACGATGGCTTTGCCCATCCAACGGGGCATCTTGTTGAACATATCCATGCCCGCAGTGGAGGCATCCACCTTCTCCGAGCGGCACTCCTGCACCTGGGAGCGGATGTACTCATGCACGTCCTCCACGGTGAACTCACCCTTGCCGTGGAGGAAGGCCAGCGCCTCCGCACCCTTGTCGGAGAACTGCTTTTTCACCACGAAGGCGGCGGACACCTCGTTGCGCTGATAGAAGTTGCTGTTGACGATGAAGCGGTTCAGCTTGGGCCGCAGGGTGATGGTCTTGAGCAGGGCGGCCACCACCAGGTGGAACATGGTGTAGGGGAAGTCCGTCTCCGCCTCGTTCTTCTTGGCCAGGTATGCGTTCATGGCCGTCAGGTCCACCTTGACGGAGATGTATGCCTCGTTGTCGCAGCGGTTGGGATAGATGATGCCGGTGATGAAGTGGAGCGAATCCAGCTCCCGCAGCAGGCGGCCGTCCCGGCGGTCGCCCCGGCGTCTCTTCTGTGTTTCCATGTATGTCTCCTATGTATCTAATATATTTTTTGTCATTTTACAAGCACATCTAATATGCAATATTACATTAAAAGCACACCGTGATACGCTTCCGATTGTATAGTATACCAGTCATGCGGAAAAAATGCTACCCTTTATTTCATTTTTTTCGTTTCAAGGCAATGTCGTGAAAAGAATTGACAATCCGCCCATATTGTAATACGCTGTTGAAAGAACATATACAGGGAGGGACACCATGAAAAAAGCATTGGGAACACTGACGGCGCTGCTGTTGCTGATAGTCATGCTGCCGGCAGCCGCAGAGGCGGCGGAAGGGCGCATTAAATACTGGTACGCCAGCCGCTATACGGACGAGGGCTACGTTTGGGCGGAGCAGTCGGAGACATGGACGGACACCGGCGTTATCGATAACGGTGAAACAGGAAGGATTTTGGACACGCCGCCGGATGGCGCGGAATTGTGGATCACAAACCCTCCCGTCCCGCTGACGGTGGAGGGAAATTTTTCTGACGTATACCTCATCGGCGGAACGGTGACCTTTTTGGGGGATATTGAGTGGCTGACACTGTTTGAGGCCGATTGGGAAAGCCCTGACATCACGGTCTACGGCGATATTGAGAAGATCACCATGAGCCCCCTGCAGCAGGGAGAGATGTCCCTGCGCACCACCGGTGACATTGGCGTGGTCTATTTGAAATATGGCGAGGAAGGCCCGGTCAAATCCTTTTCCTGGTATGGCGACGGCGTCACCATGGCCACGCTGATGGACAAGGGCAGCATCCTGCCGCCGCTGTCGGACGGCGTTGACCCTGAACCGCCGAAGGGCGGCGCGAGGGCAAAGCGAATCGGCCTGATCCCGCCGGTGCAGGGAGAGGCTGCTGCCGCATCACAGGGCAGCCCTGTCGCCGTTTCACAGCAGGCGGCCGAGCTGACCGATGAAGAGCTGTCGGCGCTGAAGCAGGCCGGCTTTGATCAGGGCTGCGCTGTGGCTGCCGCGTTTTCGCTGTCGATGACCCGTGAGGACGGCACTGCCGTTACAACGCTGGACGAGCCGGTAACGCTCCGCGTCGCCATTCCGCCAAAAGAGCGGAAACGGGACACCTCGCTGGTGCTGGTGCAATTCGGCCGCAGCGAGGACGGCACATTGACCGCCGCGGCACTGGCCCAGGCAGATGGGACGGCGAACCTTATCGCCTTTGACGCCGATCAGCCCGCCACCGTTGCGCTGGTGCGCACCGGCGTGCCGGATCACTCCCGGCTGCTGTATATCGGCGGCGGCGCTGTGGCGGTGCTGATACTGGGCGGCATCATCGCCGTGTCTGTCGTGAAAAAGCGGGAAAAGGCGGCCGGCGAAAAAGCGGAGGATCACGTATGAAGAAATCATTGACATTATGGCTCACACTGGCGCTGGTGTTGTCCATCCTGCCCGCGACCGCGCAGGCCGCGGAGGGGCAGGACGTGGCCGTTTACTACGAGTACACGGAGTACGACCAGAACACCGGCGAAAACTTCTACGACCCGGACACCGGCCGGATCACGGGTAAATGGCGCGTGGGCGGCGGCTACCACGACGAAAACTGGGCGTGGCATGAGATAGAGGGCCCGGCCCAATACGTGGATGCGCCGCCCAGCGGCGCGGAGGTGCAGATCAGCGACGCCAGCTATCCCGTGGAGCTGATGGGCGATTTCAGTAATCTCCTGGTGCATAACGCCGACCTGACGGTCTACGGAAACGTGGAGCGCGTGGGCATCCCCTACTACAGCGACCCCGGCATGGCCGCCGTCACCACCCTAACGGTCTACGGAGACATCGGCGAGCTGGACTTCCCTGCGGAGCATTCCGACGGCTGCTCCGTATATCTGACCGGCGACCTGCGGCTGGGCGTTGCCGAGTACGACCTTGACGTGTCCTCCTTCGCCGACTCCCAGCGCTACTTCGCCTGGAAGGGCGACGGCACGACGCTGGCGGCGGTGGTGCTGGGCGGCCAGGCCACCCAGCCCACGTACAGCGGCTCGCAGACGCCCTACGAAGGCCCGACGCCGGCCACCTCCAAGGGCATCGGCATCACGCTGCCGCCGTATGACGACATCACCGCGGCGACGGGGCTGGCAGCGGGCAGCGTGGCCCTCTCCGTGCGGTCCGCCACGCTGGACGACGAGCAGGAGGGCGCCCTGTCCGCCTGCCAGCAGGCGCAGGGGTATAAGGGCCGCACCATCGCCGCATACAGCATCCGGGCGCAGGATCTGGTGAACGGCGGCACGCTTGCGCCGCTGGAGACGCCCGTCCCCGTCACGCTGACCATCCCCTCCTCCCTGCAGGCGGAGGACGAAACGCTGGACATCTACCGGCTGTGCCCCGGGGAGACGGGCGGCTGCGACGTGACGGCGCTGGGCAGCTTTGCCGGGGACGCGGACAGCGTGGAGCTGCCCTTCGACCGCTCCGGCATCTATGTCATCAGCCGCACCGGCGGCCCGGACAGCCGCATGGTGTACCTTCTGGGCGGCGGCGCTGTGGCAGTGCTGATCCTGGTGGGCATCATCGCCGCGTCCGCGGCAAAAAAGTGGGAAAAGGCGGCTGGCGACGCCCTGTAATACAGCAAAACGACACCCCTCAGACGAAGGTCTGAGGGGTGTCTCTCTTCTTTTATCAGAATTCCGCGTTGCCCACGGTGCGGGGGTGCAGCTCCACATCGCGGATGTTGCTGACGCCGGTGAGGTACATGACCATGCGCTCGAAGCCCAGGCCGAAGCCCGCGTGGCGGCAGCTGCCGTAGCGCCGCAGGTCGCAGTACCACCAGTAGTCCTCCGGGTTCATGCCCAGCTCCTTGATGCGGCTTTCCAGCAGCTCCAGACGCTCCTCGCGCTGGCTGCCGCCGATGATCTCGCCGATGC
>ERZ1106939.2429-NODE-2429-length-11541-cov-22.369406_pt1 | contig 11541 bp, 10 predicted proteins | sample MGYA00403669_ERZ1106939 | MGnify/ENA primary metagenome ERZ1106939 (study PRJEB35170, sample SAMEA104062447) | human gut metagenome | biome: human gut; feature: human-associated habitat; material: faeces | place: Denmark | collected 2012-09-28 ...
AGGTCATCCCCGGCACGCAGGGCCTGTACGGCCTCGTCGTGTGGTTCTTCGCCATTTTCCGCATGGGCCTGCTGTCCGGCTCTCTGCCCGAGTTGACCGTTACACAGGGTCTGCAGTATTTCGTCGCGTGCCTGCCCATGGCGCTCGGCGGCATGATCTCCGCGTTTGCACAGGGCCGCGTGGCCTGCGCGTCCATCAATCTGCTGGCCAAGAAGCCTGATCATTGGTCCAAGGGCATGGTGCTGTGCGTCACGGTCGAGTTCTATGCGATTCTTTCCCTGCTCGCCTCCATGCTGATGATCATCAATATCAGCAAGTAACCCCACAGGAGAGGGTAAAACAATGAACGGAATTGAGAAAATTTCCGCCCGTATTCTTGCCGATGCCGAGACCGAAGCTGCCGCAATCCGCGCGCAGGCTGAGGAAAAGGCGGCGCAGATCCGCACAGACTATGACCGCAGGATTGAGAGCGAACAGCAGCGTCTGACGGCGGAGGCACAGGCCGAGGCCGAAAAGCAGCTTGCGCGCGATCAGGGCGCGGCCAGAATGGCTGCGCGGCGGCAGCTGCTCGAAACGAAGCAGTCACTCGTTGACGCAGCCTTCCGGCAGGCAGAGCAGCAGCTTCTCTCGCTCCCCGAAGCAGAGTATATCAAACTCTGTGCGCAGCTTGCCGCGCAGGCAAGCGCAACCGGGTACGAAGCGCTGATCTTCTGCGAAGCAGACCGCAAGCGGGTGGGACAGGCCGTAACGGAGCAGGCGAATGCGCTGCTTCAAAAGGCCGGGAAGCCCGCGGAACTGACGCTTTCCGCCGAAACGCGGCCGATGTGCGGCGGCGTTGTGCTGAAGGACGGGCTGATTGAGACAAACTGCTCGATCGGCACGATGGTAAGCGGCCTGCGGCCCGCGCTTTCCGGTAAGGTCGCGGCCTGCCTGTTTGGCTGAGGCCGGGAGGCTGACGTGACGGAACAAAAAAAGAAAGTAAAAGCGTGTAAGGACACAGATTATCTGTTTATTTCGGCGTATCTGCGCGCAAAGGAGCCGCAGCTGCTCACCGAAGAGAAGGCCGTGCGCATGCTCTCGTCCTCTGTACAGGAGGCGGCGCGAACCTTAGAGGGCTGCGGCTATGCCGACGTACTGACCATCGGGCTCGACAAGGCGCTGAACGACCGGCGCGCCGCCGTATTTTCCGAGGTAGAGGCGCTTGCACCGAAGGACGGCGTCGTGGCGCTGTTCCGCATGCGCTATGACTATCACAACGCCAAGACCATCGTCAAAGCTGAGGCTGTCGGAACAGACCCAACGCCTCTGCTCTCCGGCGCAGGACGTTCGGAGGCGCAGGCGCTCAAAACCGCCTATGAGACAGGCGAGGCCGGAAGTGTTCCGCAGGCCGTTCTGACCGCGATGCAGACTGCGCGCGATGCACTCTCGAGAAGCGCCGACCCGCAGCTGGCCGATCTGATCCTCGACCGCGCGTATTTCGCCGAGTATCATGAAACAGCTACGCAGGTCGGAAGTGCGTTCCTGATGGGCTATGCACAGCTGCAGGCTGACAGCGCAAACCTGCGCGCCGCCGTGCGCGCGCGTCGTATGCACAAGGACGCCGCGTTTTTAAAGAGCGTCCTCGTTCCCGGTGGGAGCATTCCGGCAGAGGAGATCTGCCAGTCGCTTGCACAGGACGAGCCGTTTGCGCCGCTGTTTGCGAATACCGCGCTCTTCGCTGCCGCGCAGGCGGGCGACGAGTCGCAGACGGGGTCGCTGACCGCGTTTGAGCGGCTGTGCGACAACACGCTCACGGCATATTTTGCAAAAGCGAAGTCGGTCGTATTCGGTGAGCAGGTCGTGATTGCCTATCTCTGTGCGCTGGAAAATGAAATTTCAGCGGCCCGCATGATCGTAAACGGCCTGCAGGCGGGACTGCCCGCCGACACGATCCGCGCACGGCTGCGGGATCTGTATCAATGAGCGAGGTGAGCGGTATGTACAAAATCGCAGTTCTGGGTGAACGCGAGAGCGTCATGGGCTTTGCGGCTCTGGGCCTCACCGTGTTTCCCGTGAATTCCGCCGAGGAAGCGGCGGAGGTCTTTCACCGCCTCACGAGGCAATCCGACGCATACGCGATCATCTATGTGACCGAGACGTATGCCGAGGCGCTGCACGCGCAGATCGAGAAATACGCCTCCAGCGTCACCCCGGCGGTCATTTTGATCCCCGGTGCGGGCGGCTGCAAGGGACTCGGCATGAATGCGCTGAACGCCGCCGTCGAACGCGCAGTAGGCTCCAATATCCTTTAAACAGCATCCTTGAATTTTAGAAAGGATTCGATGAAATGTCAGGTAGAATTGTAAAGGTATCCGGCCCGCTTGTTGTCGCCGAGGGGATGGAAGACGCCAACATGGCGGATGTCGTCCGCGTCGGCAAACAGCAGCTGATCGGTGAGATTCTGAATATGACAGGCGGCTCGGCCTCCATTCAGGTCTATGAGGAAACGAGCGGCCTCGGCCCCGGCGCCGAGGTCACGACGACCGGCATGCCCCTCTCCGTCGAACTCGGTCCGGGCATGCTCGAAAATATTTACGACGGCATTCAGCGCCCCTTGACCGAGATCCGCGACCGCTGCGGTGAGACCATCGCCCGCGGCGTACAGGTTCCGGCGCTGAACCGTGAAAAGAAGTGGGCCTTCACGCCCACGGTCAAAAAGGGCGACAAGGTTTCCGGCGGCGACGTGATCGGCACCGTGCAGGAGACGAGCGCCGTTCTGCACAAGATCATGGTACCGCCCAAAATGGCAGGTACCGTCAAAGCGATCAAGTCCGGCTCCTTTACCGTGGAGCAGACCGTCTGCGTGCTGGAAACGGCAAAGGGCGAGGAGAATCTCAGCCTCATGCAGAAGTGGCCCGTGCGCGTGGCCCGTCCGTATGACCGGAAGTTCACCCCCTCGCAGCCGCTTATGACCGGCCAGCGCATCATCGACACCATGTTCCCGCTGGCAAAGGGCGGTACAGCCGCCGTCCCCGGCCCGTTCGGCTCGGGCAAGACCGTCGTGCAGCACCAGCTGGCAAAGTGGTCGGACGTCGATATCGTCGTCTACATTGGCTGCGGCGAGCGCGGCAACGAGATGACCGACGTTCTGATGGAGTTCCCGGAGTTGCATGACCCCAACACCGGCGAACCGCTGATGAATCGCACGGTTCTGATTGCAAACACCTCCGACATGCCGGTTGCGGCGCGTGAAGCGTCCATTTACACCGGCATCACCATCGCAGAATATTTCCGTGACATGGGTTATGACGTCGCCGTTATCGCCGACTCTACCTCCCGCTGGGCCGAGGCCCTGCGGGAAATGTCGGGCCGTCTGGAAGAGATGCCCGGCGAAGAAGGCTATCCCGCGTATCTGGCTTCGCGTCTGGCGCAGTTCTACGAACGCGCAGGCTGCGTCGAGTGCCTCGGCGCGGACGAGCGGCGCGGTTCGCTGACCGCCATCGGCGCGGTTTCCCCTCCGGGCGGCGATATTTCGGAGCCCGTTTCGCAGGCAACGATGCGCATCGTCAAGGTCTTCTGGGGTCTGGACGCCTCGCTTGCCTACGCGCGCCATTTCCCGGCCATCAACTGGCTGACGAGTTATTCTCTGTACCTCGACACACTCAAAGGCTGGTGCGACGAGAATCTGGGCCGCGGGTTCATGCAGAACCGTGGCCGCGCCATGGCGCTTTTGCAGAAGGAAGCGGAATTGCAGGAAATCGTCAAGCTGGTCGGTCAGGATGCGCTGTCCCCGGCGGACAACCTGACGCTGGAGTCCGCGAAGATGATCCGCGAAGACTTTTTACAGCAGAACGCTTTCCTCGAAAACGACCAGTATTCGTCGTTCGACCGGCAGGCACGGCTGCTGGAACTGATTCTTCGCTACAAAGACCTCTGCGACGCAGCCATCGAACGCGGTGCGGATATCTGGAAGCTTTATTCCATCGCAGCCCGCGCCGCCATTGGCCGCGCGAAAACCGTTCCGGCTGACCTGTATCGGGACGCCTACGCGAAAATCGCGGCCGACATGGAGCAGCAGATCGAAGAAGTTGCAAAGGAGGCTGAGGCTGAATGATCCGCGAATACCGTACCATCCGTGAGGTCTCCGGGCCTCTGATGATCGTCAAAAACGTCGAGGGCGTCACCTACGACGAACTGGCCGAGCTGGAGTTGCCGAACGGCGAAGTTCGCCACTGCAAGGTTCTGGAATGCAACGGCGATACTGCCGTCGTCCAGCTGTTTGAAAATTCCGCCGGCATCAACCTGAAGGACAGCAAGATCCGCTTCCTAGGCCATCCGCTGGAGTTGGCCGTGTCCGAGGATATGCTTGGCCGCGTCTTCGACGGCATGGGCCACCCGAAGGACGGCGGCCCCGAGGTTCTGGCCGCCGAGATGAAGGACATTAACGGTCTGCCGATGAACCCCGCCGCGCGCGATTACCCGAACGAATTTATCCAGACCGGCATTTCCACGATCGACGGTCTGAACACCCTTGTCCGCGGCCAGAAGCTGCCGATCTTCTCCGGCTCCGGTCTTCCCCATGCACAGCTTGCCGCGCAGATCGCGCGTCAGGCAAAGGTTCTGGGCGACGACGCTTCCAACTTTGCCGTCGTCTTCGCCGCCATCGGTATTACGTTTGAGGAATCGGAGTTCTTCATTCAGGAATTCCGCCGCACAGGCGCCATCGACCGCACCGTCGTTTTCTCGAACCTTGCCAACGACCCGGCGGTTGAGCGTATCGCAACACCGCGTATGGCGCTGACTGCCGCCGAATATCTGGCCTTTGAATGCGGCATGCACGTTCTGGTCATTATGACCGATATCACGAACTACGCCGAGGCGCTGCGCGAGGTTTCCGCTGCGCGCAAGGAAGTCCCCGGCCGCCGCGGCTATCCCGGCTATCTCTATACCGACCTTGCAACGCTCTATGAGCGTGCGGGCCGCCGGATCGGCAAGAAGGGCTCCATCACCCTCATCCCGATCCTGACCATGCCGGAGGACGATAAGACCCACCCCATCCCCGACCTGACCGGCTATATCACCGAGGGCCAGATCATCCTCAGCCGCGATCTGTACCGCAAGGGCGTCATCCCCCCCGTGGACGTGCTGCCTAGCCTGTCTCGACTGAAGGACGAGGGCATTGGCCCCGGCAAGACGCGCGAGGACCATGCAGGCACGATGAACCAGCTGTTCGCCGCCTATTCCGCCGGCAAGGACGCGAAGGAACTTGCGACCATCCTTGGTGAAAGCGCCCTCTCTCCTACCGACCGTCTGTACGCAAAATTTGCCGAAGAATTTGAACAGCGCTACGTCAGTCAGGGCTACGAGGAAAACCGCTCCATTGAGGAAACGCTGAACATCGGCTGGGAACTGCTGTCCATTCTGCCCGAAACGGAACTCAAGCGCATCAAGCCGGAGTTCATCGAAAAATACCTGCCCAAAAAGCAGGCGTAAGGCGGTGTTCGCATGGCCAGTAAAACGATCAATCCGACCCGGATGGAACTCACGCGGCTCAAGGGCCGCCTGCGCACGGCTGTGCGCGGCCACCGGCTGCTCAAGGACAAGCGCGACGAACTGATGCGGCAGTTTTTCCTGATCGTGCGGGAAAATAAGGAACTGCGCACCAAGGTCGAGAAGGGCATCGAGGAAGCCAACCGCGCCATGACCGTCGCGTCAAGCGTGATGTCCCCCGAAATGCTCCAGCAGGCGCTTTTGTACCCCAAGCAGTCGGCAACACTGGACATGACGTTCCAGAACATCATGTCCGTCTCCGTCCCGGTCTACGCGTTCCACACCAAAAGCGAGGACGCCGCTTCCATCTATCCCTACGGCTTCGCACAGACGTCTGGCGAACTGGACGACGCACTGGGTGCGCTGGCCTCCGTGTTTCAGGATATGCTGGAACTGGCGCAGGCCGAAAAGAAGACGCAGCTGCTCGCCTCCGAAATTGAGAAGACCCGCCGCCGCGTCAACGCGCTGGAATATGTCATGATCCCGGAAATGGAGAAGAACATCAAGTATATCTCCATGAAGCTTGAAGAAAACGACCGCGCCACCAAGGTCCGCCTGATGAAGGTCAAGGATATGGTGCTCAAGGACGCACACGAATTTGAAGCCTAAACCAGCAAAAACCGCCCCAGCCATGCACGCATGGCTGGGGCAGTTCTATTTGTGCAGCATCTAAAACGATTACTGCTTCTTTCCGCCCCAGAGTTCACTGAGAACCGTAGATCCGAGAACAAGGACGGCTCCCGTCAGACCGGCCGGGGACAGCGGCTCATGCAGGACGAGCGCGGAGAGAATCAGGGCTGTAATGGGATCGAGATAACTCATGAGCGCGACCGTCTGCGTCGGCAGGCGAACCATCGCGCCGAAATACATCGCATACGGAATCGCCGTATGCGTCAGCGACACCAGAAGCATCAGTCCGGCGGAGAGCGCCGTCAGATGCAGGTCGGAAAATCCGCCTGTCAGTGCCAGATACGGCACCATGACCAGTCCCGCCGCGCCAAGCTGCACGATGGTTTTGTCGTATGCGTCCATCCGGGAGAGTGTTTTCCGGTTCACGGCGGTGATAGAAGCGTACAAAACTGCCGAGCCGATGGCAAGTGCAATACCGGTCAATGTCCCGTCCGGCAGCGTACCGCCGTCCAGGACGCCTGAGACGAGCACCATTCCGCACGCCGCCAGCGCCACGCAAACAAGCTGCCGCCATGTGAACTGCTCGCGGAAGACAAGCGGTGAGGCCAGAATCAGCATCACCGGAGCCGTGTAATAGCAGAGCGTGGCAACAGCGATGCTTGTGTAGCGGTACGCCTCAAACAGCAGCATCCAGTTAAAGCCGATCATGCCGCCGGAGATGAGCAGCGGCAGAAGATACCGACGAATAGAGGCCGTGTCCGGTTTTTTGCCGCGCAGCCGCTGTAGAAGCAGCAGAAGAACGCAGCCCAGCAGCCCGCGGAAGCAGGCGATCACGCCGCTCGGCAAATCGATAAACCGGCGCAAAAGGCCAATAGTACCAAAGACGAGCATGCTGACAGCAAACGGCAGGCGGGCAGAGCATTCTGTTTTTTCTTTTCTCACGGCTTACTTCCCGAAAAATGCAAGATTGAGATCCACGTCGCCATCAATGCCATCGACCGTGCCTGTGGCAGAGTACTGCCACAGATCAAAGTGGTAGGCAAACGACGGCGTATCATTATATTCGGCCAGCCAGAATGTATACGTCTGCAGGCTTGGCAGGTGCAGTTCCTCATAGCCAAGCTGCTGGTTGAAATAAAGTCCGGCCTGATAGCCCGCGTTTCGGATTTCGGTGCAAAACGTATCGGTCACAGTGGTCAGCGACGCCAGATCCATGGTGTCGCTGCGCGCTTCGGAACCGATCTTCTCCCAGTCGAAGAAAACCGGGAACGCAAGCTGATAGCCGGAGATCCGGTCCAGCACAAACCGTGCTTCTTCTCGCGCCTCCTGCTCATCGATGGCCTGCGAGAAGAAATACACACCCACGTCAAGCCCGGCGTCGATGGCGCCCTCCAGATTCTGCTCGAAATACGCATCCTCCTGAATAGTGCCCTCCGTATACCCGCGGTAGCCGACACGGAGAATGACAAACTGTATGCCGCTTTCCGCAACGCGCTGCCAGTCGATCTCCTGCTGATGGGCGGAGACATCAATGCCGATTTGACTGGTCACAGTATCGCTTTCATAGTGCAGAAATCCGCCGTCCATATAAAAGCAGGACGGATCATATGTATTTTGCGGAATCTCCTCCGTCTCGTCCACCACGCTGGGTTCGACCGGCGTAAGCTGTTCATAATCTTTTGCGCTGACCGTCGCGTTCGCACCATAGTGAAACAGGCGGCTCAGCAGCGCAGCCACTCCCCAGAGCACAAGTGCAGTCAGCAGCATGAAAATCAGGATCATCAGCCCCCGGGATCGCCGCGCGCGTTTGCTTGTTTGACGCATAATTTGACCCTCTGTTACAAAATATATCGGATTATATCATATTTTCGTCCAAAAGCCAAGCGGCTTGTCTTTTCCCGGAATGTATGCTATATTATATTAGTTACACGATCAATCAAAAGGAGGCGAACGCGTGGACAATATGGAACGCAGGCAGAACGAGGAACTGCTGGAGGCGCGCAGACTGCGGCGGCAGGAGCAGAAGCGCCGGCTTCTCATGCGGCAGCGGGTACTGGCCGTTGTTTTGCTTGTGATCGTGATCCTGTCTTTGATTCTCATTCTGCGCGGCTGCCGCAACCGGCGTGAACACCCGGAACTCTATGTCAAAAAAGACAGTGCACTGGAATTGCAGACCGAGCCGGACGCGACTGTCAACATTGCCGCCGTCGGCGACATTATGATCACCGACGATCTGCTTGCCGACGCCAAGCAGCCGGACGGCAGCTATCAGTTTGCCGAAAGCTTTGCCGCCGTATCCGGTTACACGCTCTCGGCCGACTTCACCATCGGCAATCTCGAATGCAATTTCTGCGGCGAGCCGTACGCCGGAAAGCCGGACTATCGTGCGCCGGATTCACTTGCCACGACGCTTTCGACCATTGGCTTCGATCTTTTGCAGACAGCCAATACCTGTTCTATTCAGAACGGCCTGTCCGGGCTGCAGCGCACCATTGACACGCTCACAAACGCGGGCATCGACCATGCCGGCACCTATACGAGCGAGGCCGAACGCACGCAGAACGGCGGCGTCGTGCTTAAGACTGTCAGCGGTATGAAGATTGCGATCGTTGCCTATACGAAGGGCCTCGGCGGCCTCCAGCTGCCAGAGGGCGCGGAGTACGCGGTGAACCTGCTCTACAAGGATTACAGCACCGACTACAACAAACTCGACATGAGCGCCCTTCTGGGCTCGGTAGACGCGGCAAAGTCGCTCAAGCCTGATATCATCCTCGTCATGCTCCACTGGGGCAGCGAAGCGACGCTGGAGCCTACCAAAACGCAGGAATCCATCGCAAAACAGCTGTTCGAGCGCGGCGCAGATGCAATCATCGGTTCGCACAGTCACTTAGTCGGCAGAATGGAGACGATGGATATCACGACAGACGACGGAAAGGAGAAGACCTGCTTCGTGGCCTACAGCCTCGGCAATTTCTTCTCCAGCCAGAACAGCAGCTATGCCAGCGGCTGCGAGGAGTCAGTCATTCTGAATCTGCAATTCACCAAAAACGGCGAGACAGGCGAAACAACGCTGACAAATGCGAGTTATACACCGTTGTACCTACTCGACAGCGGCAAGGATGCCGACGGCAGCCGCTACGAAATTCTCCCCATCCGTACAGCCATCGCCTCCGGCCTGTTCCCCAAGGAGACAGACCGCCTGACAAACGCCATCAGCCGCCTGCGCACAAGAACAGAATCGGACTTTGATTCCGGTAAATAAAAGTTCAACACACCCCTAGTCACTCCGCATGACAAGGGGTGCGTTTTTGCAACGCCATCAGGTTTGGTGCATCTAGGCAGTCAGCTGCGTTAGACGCACAATCTCGGTGGGCAGACGGCATCGGCCCTTACAACGCAGCCGCAAAATCGATAAGCCCAATAAAGAAACCGCCCGCTGCCAAATGGCAGCGGGCGATCTGAACGATTAGAACTTAGTGACCGGCATTCATCTGTGCAGCGACTTCGGCAGCGAAGTCTTCCTGCTTCTTCTCAATGCCCTCGCCCTTCTCGAAGCGAACAGCATCGACGAACGTGACCTTGCCGCCCAGAGCCTTGGCTGCGGAGTCCATGTACTGCTCAACAGACATGGAGCCGTCCTTGACAAAGGCCTGCTGCAGCAAGCAGTTCTCCTCGTAGAACTTGTTCAGCTTGCCGGCAGCGATCTTCTCCTTGACCTGCTGGGGCTTGGTAGCCATCTTCGGGTCGTTGTCCATCTGCGCGACGAGAACCTTCTTCTCCTCGGCGATGACATCCTCGGTGACGAGGCTCTTGTCCCAGAAGCGGGGATTCAGCGCAGCGATCTGCATGGCGACGTCCTTGCCGATGGTGGTGGCGTCGATGCCGCCCTCAACCGCGAGGTTGACCAGCACGCCGATCTTGCCGCCTGCATGGACATAGGACACAGTGGTGTTCTTGTCGAAGCGGGCAAAGCGGCGGATCTGCAGATTTTCGCCGATGGACATAACCTTCTCAGGCAGAACCTCGGAAACCTTCAGTTCGGTGCCGGGATAGGTGCAGTCCTTGATAGCCTCAACGTCGGCGGGATTGTTCTCCAGAACAACCTGGCAGATATCCTTGACGAACTGAACGAACGGAGCGGACTTCGCGCAGAAGTCAGTCTCGCAGTTGACCTCGACCATGGCGCCGACGCCGCACTTTTCGCAGACAGTCGCGTAAGCCATGCCCTCAGCCGCGATGCGGCCGGCCTTCTTAGCAGCCTTGGCCAGACCCTTTTCGCGCAGCCATTCAACAGCCTTGTCCATATCACCGTCGGTCTCGGACAGCGCCTTCTTGCAGTCCATCATGCCGACATTGGTCATTTCACGCAGTTTCTTGACATCAGCAGCAGTAAATGCCATTGTAATTTCCTCCTGTATGTTTCTTTTGAAAAGCGCCCGTCATGCGGCGGGCGCTATAGATATTCCGAACTTATTCAGCGGCTGCGGGAGCTTCGGCCTCGGCTGCGGGAGCCTCGGTGTTCTCTTCGCCCTGACGGCCTTCGGTCACGGCGTTGGCCATGGTGGAGGCGATCAGACGGATGGCGCGGATCGCGTCGTCGTTGCCGGGGATGATATAGTCGGCGTCATCCGGGTCACAGTTGGTATCCACGATCGCGATGACCGGAATGCCCAGTTTCTTGGCTTCCAGGATGGCGATGTGTTCCTTGCGGGTGTCCACCACGAACAGGGCGGAGGGCAGGGTCTCCATGGTCTTGATACCGCCGTAGTTGCGTTCGAGATCTTCGATCTCTTTCAGCTTCTTGGCGACTTCCTTCTTCGGGAGCAGGGCAAACGTGCCGTCTTCCTGCATTCTTTCAAGTTCGTTCAGACGGTTGATGCTCTTGCGGATGGTCTTGAAGTTGGTCAGCATACCGCCGGGCCAGCGCTCGTTCACATAGAACATACCGCACTTGGTCGCTTCTTCGCGGATGGTCTCCGCCGCCTGCTTTTTGGTGCCGACGAACAGGATGCTGCCGCCTTCTTCGGTGATGGTGTGAACGAAGTTGTACGCTTCTTCAAACTTCTTCACCGTCTTCTGCAGGTCGATGATGTGGATGCCGTTGCGCATGGTGAAGATGTACTCCGCCATTTTCGGGTTCCACTTCTTGGTGGGGTGGCCGAAGTGCACGCCTGCTTCCAGCAGCTGCTTGATGGATACTACGAACATTGGGGTTCCTCCTCGGTTTTTCCGCCACGGCAAAACCTCCGCGCGACCCGCAAAGCGGGCACCGGCGCGGTTTTCCGTTGCCGTGTGTGTAATATATTTCCGCGTTTTACGCAGATAAAAGCATTATACCGCAATTCCCCCCGGCTTGCAAGCCCTTTTTTACCTTTTTCTGCT
>ERZ1106939.2441-NODE-2441-length-11481-cov-12.886137_pt1 | contig 11481 bp, 12 predicted proteins | sample MGYA00403669_ERZ1106939 | MGnify/ENA primary metagenome ERZ1106939 (study PRJEB35170, sample SAMEA104062447) | human gut metagenome | biome: human gut; feature: human-associated habitat; material: faeces | place: Denmark | collected 2012-09-28 ...
GCGAAGGAGCGGAGCTTTTATCTTATCTTGCGGCAAAGCCACATGGCCTACACAGAATTTCTGTTACAGGATCACCAGCTTGTGGCTGCATTTCTTCTGCAGAACCTCTGCCACATCCCGGCTTAGCGCATCCAAGGGGGCGCCGTTCAGGGAGCGAATCTCCAGCCTGCAGGCCTGTTTTCCCGTGCAGAGGCCGGTTATCAGGTCTATAAAAGCCTCCGCTACGCGCACCATGGGTACGCATGTTGGCATCTGCGCAGGCAGGATAGGCTGCAAATAGGCCAGGTCCGAGAGCTGGCGTTGTGTCAAATGGTCGCTCCAGGTGATCTGATTGCTTTGGCAAAGCGCCTTCAGCACTTGGGACATCCAGCCGCCGGGAAGGGACGGAATGGTGCAGACCTCCAAATGCAGCACATTTTCCTCCACATCCCTGGTTTTCTGCAAACGGAACTGCTTGCTCAGCTCCTGCAGCTCCGGAGAGGGCTCGGCCCCCACATCCCGCAGCAGCCGGCTATAGAACATCTGATAGTACTGCACGGCATCCCGCCAGGCGCTCCGCCGGATCAGTATCTCCAAACGGATTTTTGCAATATCCTCGTTATAGGGGTCGATCTCCTCGCAGGCAGACATGAACTGCAGGCAATCATCATCCAGTGCGTTTTCATAGGTCAGCCGAATCAAGCGGTGATAGACCACCAGCTTTCGGTTTTCCAAATAGTACCGGCGCTGGATGATATACTCCAAAAAATTCTCGCAATTATGCAGGCTGCAGTTTTCAAAAAAGTCACCCCGGAACAGGGATAGCAGATGCTTCAGCTCGGCGATGGAGTTGATATCCTCGAGAGCGGCCTGCTCGATCTCAGATATATCGCACAGGAAGCTGAAGTTGGGATTGACTTTGATAACATCCTTGGACACCAGCAGAAGCGACTCACCATCCGCCTGCACGAGGGCCTTTTTGATCTGCCAAAGGTTGAAGCGCAGGTTATATTTGGCGGCATCATCGCTGCTTTCGCTCCAAAGATAGCTGATGATGTCGCTGCGGCGCATTTGCCGGGTCGCCTTCATCAGGACCAGGGCGATGATAGCGGCAGCCTTGCTGCTGATCTGATCGCTGACATCCGCACCGTCCAGCAAAAATCGGGGCCCGCCCATAAACGTAATATACAACATACTCATACATTCCGGTCAAATACGACCCGTCCGTCTTTGATGGTCATATCCACTTGAACGTCCTTCAGCTGCCGCAGATCCATCTGCGTTATATCCCGGTCCAGGATCACAATATCGGCGTCCTTCCCCTCACGGAGGCTCCCCTTTTTCTTTTCCAAAAAGAGGGCATAAGCCCCAAGGCTTGTATACATCTCCAGTGCCTCCTGCAGCGTTACGCTATTGGCGGCAACAGGATGGTTGACGGCGTAGTGGATGCCCTGGAAGGGATTGGGGTTGGTGATGGGTGGATCCGAACCGCCGCAGATGGTAATGCCGCTGTCGATAATCCGGCGAAATTGGTTGGTAGTGCCGTAACGATCGCCCAGGCGCTGCTGATACATACCGCCAGGATAGCCCCACAGCCCCTCATAGGCGGGCTGCATGCACAAAATGACACCCAGGCGGGCAGCCCGCTGCATCTGGGAGGGTGTTATAAGTTCCGCATGCTCAATGCGGTGGCGCATGGAGCGCACGTCATAGTGTTTCGCGGCGGCCTCCAGCACCTGGAGCACGGTCTCGATGGCGGCGTCGCCAATGGCGTCAAAGCCAATCTGCAGATTGTTTTGGCAGCACTCCATGGTAAAATGTGTCAGCGCATCCTGAGTCATGTAGATCCGCCCCTTCCGATGGGGCTCATCGGCATAGTCAAAGGAAAGGGCCGCTGTCCGGCCGCCCATGGTGCCGTCGATATACAGGGCGCCGCCGATATGCTTGAGGCCGTGCTGCAGGGCACGCTTATACTCGGTGGTCTGATAGAAAATCTCTATGGTCAGAGGATAGCGGTCCTTATAGCGCACCAAGAACTCACTGGTGCGCAGAGGGCTCTGCTCTGCCTTGGCGCCCCGGTACTCCATGGCGGCCACGGTGGTAAGGCCATGGGAAAAGGCCATGCCCACTGTGCGGGCGGCAGCAGTATCAAAGTCATCATAGGAATAGGCATCCAGCACGTTGCCCTCCAGCCGGTTTTCCGCCTGATTGGTGAAGACACCTGTGGGAATACCGTTGTCATCCATATGGATGCCCGGCAGGGTAAAGGGAATCTTATTATACAGGATGCCCACGGTATTGAGGATAATGGTGTGATAGTCTAAGGAGAAGATCAGAACCGGCTTATCGGCGCAGTAATGATCCAGGACCTTGCGATCCGGAAGGGCCTTTTCCTCCAGGCGGCTGCTGTCCAGCCGATAGGCAGTGACAACGCTGCGGCTGGCCGCCTCACGCCGGATAATCTGACCGATCTCATCATAATTGCGCACATGGGACAGATCTACATACCCGCACTCCAAGCCGATACGCACCACCTGAAAGTGGTTATCAATAAACCCCGGCAATACCGTCCGGCCCCCGGCATCAATGATCTGCACGGTGCCAGAGATATACTCCGGGTCGCACTTTCCCACGCCCAGGCGGGCAATCTTGCCGCCCTGGGTCAAAAGCCAATCGGCGCGTACATCTCCATCCATACAGAGGATCTTCCCGTTTTTGATGAGTAGGTCTCGTTGATCCATGGCATTTGCTCCCATTCTACAGTGTTCTTTACAGAAAGAAGTATAGCAGACTCCGCCCGAAAAGAGAAGCCTCTATTCCGCTGTTTCTATGATGGCGGTAACGCCGGTATGTACCTCGCCGCCGTGGAGCGTCACATGGCCCACACGCACACCCGGCACATCGGTAATGAGGTTGCGCTGACCGTGCTCCATGTAGCCGAAGGTCAGGCCGTATCTGCTCGCTACGCCCATAATCTTATTTCCTCCTATTTTCTTGCTTATGCGACAAGAGGGCCGCCCGTTCAGCTCGTACAAACATACGAACTGAACGAGCAGCCCTGCCGCTTTTCGTAATCGTTACTTCTTATAAACTACCTTGCCGCCCACAATAGTCATTACGGGCAGGATGTCCTTGATCTTCATGGGATCCACGGTGAAAATATCCCGATCCAGCAGGACCATGTCCGCATAATAGCCGGGCATCAGGCGGCCCTTGACATCCTCCTGGAACTCCGCGTAGGCGCTCTCCTTGGTGTAGGCGTCAATAGCCGTTTCCACATCCACGCACTCGCCGGGATAGAAGCCGCCTGCGGGACGGCCCTGTCTATCCTTGCGGGTAACGGCCATGTAGATATTGGTGAAGGGGTTGCAGTCCTCCACAGGGCAATCGGTGCCGTAGGACAGATGCACGCCCATGCGCAGAAGGGTGCCGAAGGCGTAGGAGGTGGAAGCCAGCTCCTTGCCGCACAGCTTTTCCACGATATTCATATCGTAATCCAGGAAAATGGGCTGGGCAAACACCAGAATATCGTCCTTGGCGATGCGCTCCAGCAGGGCACGGTCGGTAATCTGGCAGTGAACAACGGCGTGGCGGAGCTTGTTCTTGCCGTCCACGAAGGCCCGCTCATAGCACTCCACAGTGCGGCGCACGGCCTCGTCACCGATGCAGTGGGTAATCACCTGCAGATTGTGCTCCTTTGCCAGCTGGCAGTAGCGGTCCATATCCTCCACGGTGATCCACTCCAGGCCGTGGTTTTCCGGATCGCCCACGTAGCCGTGGGACATAAGACCCGTGCGGGCGCCCAAGCTGCCGTCCTTAAACAGCTTCAGGGGGCCCAGGGTAAGCCAGGAGCCCTTCTTATACTCGCCCACGGCGTACTCGCCCCGGGTCAGGTACTCCTCGAAATCCTTCAGGTTGTTGAAGCAGACCTGATGGCGATAGCGTACCTTGCCCTCGCCGTTATCATACATCTCGTGCAGCAGGCGGAAAGCAGCAGGGGTATCCAGGAAGGTGGTGCCCACATCGTTGCTCTGGACGCTGGTGAGACCGTGGGAAACCGCATAGTCCATGGCATCCTTCATGAACTCATGGCGCTCCTCCAGGGTAAACTCCGGGATAAGACGCTTGGCGATGTTGCAGCCGTTGCCGGTGAAGATGCCGTTGGGCACGCCGTTTTCATCGGTGAGGCAGTCCTCGCCCTTGCACTTGTCTATCTCGCCGGTGCTTTGCAGGATCTCCAGGAGCTTGCTGTTGACGGAGACGATGTGTCCGCAGACGCGCTCCAGCACGATGGGATAGTCGGTGCTGATCTTGTCCAGGTCGTGCCGGTCAGGCAGGCGGTCGCCGTCGGTGAAATAGTCCTGGTTCCAGCCGATGGCATGGAGACCGTTTTTCACACGCTGGGGGTGCTCCTGGGCAAACTTGCGGCACACCTCGATCAGCTCCCCGATGGACTTTACATCGGCGATATGGGCCTGGTTCAGCGTCTCGCTGAACTGGGCAAAGTGCATATGAGAATCATTGAGACCGGGGATCAGGGTCCGGCCGCCGCAGTCCACCCGGACGGCGTCGGCAGGGGCTTCGGAGAGCAGGGCATCGCTGCTGCCTATGCGGCGGATGATGCCATCCTCAACCAAAACTGCCTGCTCATAATGACCCTTTTCCACATAGACCTTGGCATTATAATACAGCTCAGCCATTATTAGCCTCCCCATTCTCCTTATTCTCCCCCGCTTCCTTCTTCAGCTTACGGTCAAAGATCAGGTAAACAACGGCGCCGAGAGCGGGCACGGTGAAGCCGATGGAGCCCAGGATGGGATTCTCAATGGCGGAGTTGACGAACAGGGCCAGGAACACGATGGAGGTGAAGATGATGGACACGGGATAGAGCCACACCTTGTAGGGACGCTCGATATTGGGGAACTTCTTGCGCAGGATGGGCACAGCCAGAACGATCAAGACATTGAAGAGCATGTTGCTCAGCACCACCATGTCGGTCAGCTCACTCAGGTTACGCAGCAGCACCAGGGCGCTGGAGATGACAGCCTGGACAAGGACGGGCACATAGGGGATCTTCTGCTTATTCAGCTTGGTGAAGCTCTTGAAGAAGTGGCCCTCCTTGGCCATGGCATAATACATTCTGGGCTGGGCCAGGATGAGGCCGTTCATGCTGCCGAACATGGCCAGAACCATGCCCACGGTAACCACCACGGCACCTGCGCTGCCCAGCAGCTTCTTGGCAGCCGCCGTACCCAGATACAGGTCGCCGGCGTCGATCATGGCGGCGATCTCCTCGTGGGGCAGAACCTTCATGATGGCGAAGTTGAAGAGGGTGTAGAGAATCGTAACGCCGCCGATGCCGATGATAAGGGCCAGGGGCAGATTCTTGCGGGGGTTCTTCATTTCCTCGGCCACGGTGTTCAGGTTGGTCCAGCCCTCATAGGCCCAGAGGGAGGCCACCACGGCCAGAGCGATCATGCTGAAAACGCTGGTGTTGTTCTCGGCGGCATAGACGCCGGCAGAGCCAAAGGACAGGTCGGGGGTAACATGGCCGACAAACAGGGCGGCCAGCAGAATGATGGCAACGGGCACCATCTTGGCAATCATGGAGACATTCTGCACCACGGAGGCCAGCTTAACGCCCACCATGTTATAGGCAGTGATACCGAAGATGAGTACAACGGCGGCAATCTTGCAGCCAAAGTCGCTGAGGTGGAAAATGGGCTGGAACACGCCCATCAGAGCCAGGGCCAGAGCAGCCACGGAGCCGGGGCCGCCGATAAGCCAATCCACAAAACCGTTCATGAAGCCCACGATGGGATGATAGGCCTCATTCAGGTAGACCACACGGCCACCGGATTGGGGCATGGCCGCGCCCATTTCCGCATAGGCCAGACCGCCAAACAGGGAAATGACACCGCCGATGATCCAGCACAGCAGAGCCAGACCGCTGTTCATACCCACGCGCTGCAGCACATAGGCGCCCAGGTAGAAGATACCGGAGCCAATCATGATACCAGCAATAATGCTAACACCACCAAAGGCACCTATTTCTCGCTTGAGTTCTGTTTTTTCTGTTGTCAAATCGTTGATAGTTTCTTTTTTCATGGGATGCGCCTCCTTTTCCAGCTATAAAAATAGCCTGAATGTAAATTTATTGTAAAGTATTTCCGTTCCCAAAGGTGTTTATAAAAAAACTTTTCTTCATTTTTGATCTAAACGGTTTATTAAACTCAAATAAAACATCTCGGATTCTTTATATGCCTCCAAGCAAAAAGCTTGCCCGGGGGCGGAAGGGTCTATCTCACCCGCTCGGAACATATCGGTGTATTTCCTGGTGTTGGCGGCGGCGTACCCCATCTCTGAGAACGGTGAGATAGCATCCGCACCCCGTGGTGCAGGAGGATATCACGGTTTGGATGTGCTGGAATTCCCCTCCGCACCGGCTGAAGACAGAAACGGAGTGAGGAGCTATTTGAATTATCTTGAAACCGACGAAGCGGTGTTTTTGCCCGTATTCGGCATAGATACAGACGCAAAGGCCATAGCTGCCGCCGAAAAGCTCTTTTCAAAACCGGTCGAAGCGGTAATGATCCCGCACCTTGCCGCTGACGGTAGCGGCCTGCACAGCATCAGTTAGGGCATGTCCTACTGAGTTTGTATTTGGGCAGATTAGAAAGGAAAATGTATTATGGCGAAAAAACGAGGATAGAAACACAAAATGGCAAGATTCTTTGCTAAATAAGTATACGGAGGGTGCGGTTCCACTGAACCGCACCCTCCTTGTATTTACGACTCCTTCAACCACCGTCCAAATTCCTCCGCGGTGATGATGCCCTCGTCGCATTTCTTTTTCTGCTCTCTGGCCTGTTCGCTCCACGCATAAAACTCGCTGTCGCTGATGCGCCCTGCCTTGATCCACGCAAAGCGGCGCTTATACTCCCGACGGTAGATCTTGAACACCGGGTCGTCCGCCTGCTTCAGCGTCCACTGCTGGAATGCACCCATCGCACGGCAGCTGGAGTGACCGTCGAGTGGTGTGCGGTCGCAGTACTCCGCGCTGACGCGGCCTGTCTGGGCAAAGTACCGCCCGCAGTTTTTGCAGCGACGCACGGTGATGCTGCGCTCCACGCAAGTCTGCAAAGAAAAACTGATCATATCCGCCACGGTGTTCGCGTACAGCACCGGCGCGCAAGTATCGCCATCCACCGGCTCAAAGCGCGTGGTCAGCAGACGGAACGGAAACAACTCCGGGTCGCTGGGCTGGTCGGGCTGGTCGAAGTGATAGTACCGCATGACTTGCCGGCTGGGCTCGCGCCCGGCCTTGTCTATATCCAGTATCAGCTCGAAGAACCGCTGGATCTGCTTTTGGCACAGCGGCAGCTCCTCCGGCAGTGACCGCAGCTCGTCCAATGCGCCCGATACCGCAGCCTTGGTGTTCTCGAAGCCCACGGAACGGAAGTAGAACCATTTGGTATACAGCACACGAAAAAAACTGTGCATCTCAGCCAGCGCTCCCAGCCTGACCATGGCGTTGGTCACACGCTCACGGTCGAGGCTCTCCAAGTCATCGGAGATACACCGCAGCGCGACGGCAACTTTCCCGATGTCCAGTTCTGTGAAGGACAGCAGCGACTCTAAGAAAGGAAAGACCTTTCGCTGCGACGGTGCTCCCTGGGTACCGAAAGCGTCGCTCTCGATGACCTCATGCCTTCCGGGGAAATACATTTTACAGTACCACATAACGCCCTCCAATTATGGACTAATTGTAAATATTACTCGACAGCGTTGACAGATCATGCTGCCGCTGTTATGATAGACTCAAGCTAAATGTCTAATCTAAATTGCAATTAGTCTACACTGTTCGCGCAGCTATGTCAACAGGAATCGGAGGTATGTATTGAACTTGCAAAACAACAAAACGAAAAACTTCACACCACTGCCCAATGAGATATTCTCTCTGCATTTAAGTACCGGCGAGCTGGCCACCTACGCTGTACTGATGCGGCTGGAAGACCCGCGCACCTACGAGTGCTGGCCCAGCTACGAAACAATTGGAAAATCCATTGGCAAAAGCAAGAGTTCCGTCAAGCGCTACGTGGCTGGGCTGGTAGAAAAAGGGCTCATCACCGTAGAGCCGACGTCGGTCATCATGCGGAACGGCCTGAAGAAAAACGGCAACCTGCGTTATCACATTCGCCCATCCGAGAGGCGATGGAATGGTACACCCAGCATCAGCTGTACCTCGCCGAAGCCGCCGCCGAGCGACATCGGGTACAGCGGAAACTGTCGGCGCAAGCCGAAGAACCGCCGTGTCCGCCTCTGTGAGCCGCTGTGTGGCCTCGCAGGGTAGGACGAGTGTCACAGGACGCTGGGAGTCGGGGAAAGCGGAGCATCGCGCCTTCGGCGCGATGGCAAGTTTCGCGTTTGTGGTACGGTTTTCGGCCTCTGGCCGAAACCGCTCCCCGAACGCTGCATGCGGGCTAAGCCCACACCCCTATTCATGGAGGAGCAACGTATGAAGAAAGAAGAATTTATCCGCATCCGCGTAGCGGGGTGGCAGAAGAAATACATCTCGCTTCAGGCGGAGAAGGCGCACAAGTCTCTCAGCCAGTATGTGCGGGACGCGGCCATGGACAAGGATGTGACGGTCATCAACGGCGTGGATGACCTCATCCGTGAGCTGCGTCGGCAGGGCAATAACCTGAATCAGCTGGTCGTCATGGCGCGGCAGGGTCATGTTGAGCTGGCCAACATGGAGCCGTTCATGGAGGTGTATGAAAACACATGGCAAACGTTAAATTCATTGCTGTCTCGCGTGGGCTGAGGGGCATCGTTGACTATGTCACCAACCGGGAAAAGACGGTGGAGCAGCTTATCAGCGGCGTCAACTGTGTAGCGCGGACGGCGGTGCCGGAATTTGAGGCGGTGAAAAAGCAGTTCCGCAAAACGGAGGGCCGCGGCTACTACCACATCGTGCAGGCGTTCGCGCCGGATGATCCGCTGGACTTCACAACGGCGCACGAGCTGGGCGTGAAGCTGGCGGAGCATTTTGAGGGCTACCAGTGCATCGTGGTCACCCACATGAACACCGCCCACATCCATAACCACATTATCATGAACTCCGTCAATTTCGAGACGGGCATGAAATTCCATCAGTCCGCGCGGGAGATGCAGCAGGTCAAGGACTACTGCAGCCAGCTCTGTCAGGAATACGGCTTATCCGTCACGGAGTCCAAGGCTGACCCGTTCCGCATCCCGACGTGGAAGAGGCGGCTGACGGATCATATCAAAGAGGCTATGGAGCAGAGCCGCACGCAGCAGGAGTTCGTTGCGTATATGAATGCCTATGGCTACGATGTGAAATGGGAGCCACATCAGAAATACATCACCTACACCACGCCGGAGAACATCCGCTGCCGGGACAGCAAGCTGTTCGACCAGACGTTGAAACGCGAGAATATGGAGTTGTACTTCCGGCTGGGCGGCGCGGATTATCTGCAAGCCTGCCGGGAAATTGCCTATGACCATCGTGAGCCGACACCTACGCTGGAGGATGCCGTCTGCGGCATGGCGGGTACGGTGGCCGCCATCTGCGCCCTCTGCGAGGACGAGAACAGCGAGGTCAGCGACCTTGCCCGTGAGCTGTATTACAGCAGCCTCTTGCTGCAGGAGCTGGTGGAATGGTATCAGTCCCGCCGTCAGGAGCAGGAAAACTACGAGGAAGAATATGAGCAGTATCACGGTTTCGACATGACCATGATGTAAGGAGGATTGAATGAACGAGTGTACCTATAAGAATTTTGACGAGCTGCCTTTGATGCTGAACGTTGTACAGGTGGCGGCGGTGCTGGGCATCTCCCGCGCCGGAGCGTATGAATTGGTTCACAGCGAGGGTTTCCCTGCACTGAAGATCGGCAGTCGCATCGTAGTGCCGAAGGACAAACTGCGGGAGTGGATCGACGCCAACACGGCTCAAAAATGACCACGCTGTAATCAAAGAATGCCCCCGCTGCGCAATTGATAACTTTCTCTTAACTCTGCCTATCTCCGATAGCTATTAAGGTCGGCTTGTGGTATGTGTATTGGCTACCAAGAAAAGGAGTTGATACCATGCCGAAAAAACGTGCAAACGGTGAGGGTAGCATCCGCAAGCGTAAGGATGGCCGCTGGGAGGGACGCTACACCGCAGGCAATGATCCTGCCACCGGCAAACCTATTCACAAAAGCGTCCTCGCTAAAACCCAATCCGAAGCCAAGGAAAAGCTCAAGCAGGCCATTGCGGAGGCTGAAAAGCTGGACATGAGCCGCGCCAAATCCTACACGCTGGGCGCGTGGATCAAGCTGTGGTATGAGGTCTACGCCGAGCCGCGCCTGAGAGAGAAAACCAAGCACTACTACCTCAACTACATCGACAACCACATTGTCCCTGAATTGGGCGGTACGCCGCTGGAAAAGCTGACCACCATCCAGATTCAAAAGTTCTACAACGACCTGCAAAAGTCCGGACGTATCCAGCGGTATACCCACATCAAACTGAAGGACAAGGGCCTCAGCACACGCGTGGTGCGGGGTATCCACACGCTGCTGAACAACTGCCTGGAGCAGGCGGTGGCGGAGCGGCTGCTCCTCACCAACCCCGCCAAGGGCTGCCGCCTGCCGAAGCTGGAAAAGCGCGAGATGAAGATACTGCCGGAGGACAAGATCGGCCCGTATCTGGCTGAAGCAGAACGGCGCGGACTGTTGGCGGCCTTCTATCTGGAGCTGACCACCGGCCTGCGCCGGGGCGAGCTCCTCGCCCTGCTGTGGACGGACTTGGACGCGGAGAACATGACCGTCTCTGTCAGCAAACAGGTGAATCGTATCAACGGCGAACTGGTGGTCAGTCAACCCAAGACGCCCAACTCCATCCGTAAGTTAGCCATCCCGCAGCGGGCGGTGGAGCTGCTGGTAGAGGAGCACGCAAAGCACCCACACAGTCCCCACCTGTTCGTATCGCCCAAGACCGGCACCATGTTCGACCCGGATTCCTTCCGGCACACCCATGAGAAGATCCTGAAGGCCATCGGTGCGGAACACATCAGGTTTCACGACCTCAGACACACCTTCGCCACGCTGTCCCTCAAGTACGGCGTGGATGTCAAGACGCTGTCCGGTGCGCTGGGCCACTACGACGCGGGCTTTACCCTCAGCACCTACACCCACGCCACGGAGGGGATGAAGCGCTCCGCCGCCGACACCATCGGCAGCGTCATCAGCCAGACCATGTAGCCCACAAAAATAGTAGGAGAGGGACGGATGATGCCATCCGCCCCTCTCTGGTGCTTTCCTGACCTCTCGGCTTTTGGGTCACGGTTTGGGTCATGCGAAAAACGCCAAAATGCCGCGTCACTATTTGAAGACATAAACAGAAAAAGTTCCCGATTTCGCAAGAAATCAGGAACTTTTTGGTGGAGACTGCTGGACTCGAACCAGTGACCTCCTGCGTGTGAAGCAGGCGCT
>ERZ1106939.2445-NODE-2445-length-11470-cov-17.530705_pt1 | contig 11470 bp, 9 predicted proteins | sample MGYA00403669_ERZ1106939 | MGnify/ENA primary metagenome ERZ1106939 (study PRJEB35170, sample SAMEA104062447) | human gut metagenome | biome: human gut; feature: human-associated habitat; material: faeces | place: Denmark | collected 2012-09-28 ...
TCTCTGCGCGCCGATGGAGGGCGTGACCGGCGACCTGTTCCGGCAGGCGCAGCGGCAGACCTTTCCCGCGGCGGACAGCTACTATACGCCCTTTCTCTCGCCGACGGCGAACCGCACCTTTTCCCCGCGCGAGCTGCGCGAGATCGCCCCGGCGCACAATGCGGGCATCCATGTCGTGCCGCAGCTTATGGGGCACTGCGCCGAGGATTTCCTCTGGATGGCGGGACGGCTTGCGGACATGGGCTACGACGAGGTGAACTTCAACCTCGGCTGTCCGTCGAACACGGTCACGGCGAAGAAAAAAGGCGCGGGCCTGCTCACGGAGCCGGAGCTGCTGCGGCAGTTTTTTGATGACGTGTTTGCCGCCTGCCCGCTGCCGGTCTCGGTCAAGACCCGCCTCGGCAAAACGACGGCGGAGGGCTTTCCCGCGCTGCTGGAGCTCTACAACGACTACCCGATCCGCGAGCTGATCGTGCATCCGCGTGTACAGGCGGATCAGTATCACGGGCAGCCGGATCTGGAGGCGTTCGCCTATGCGCTCGCGCACAGCCGCGCGCCGGTTTGCTACAACGGCGATCTGTTTGACGCGCCGGCCGTGCACGCGTTTCAGGCGCGGTTTCCGGCGGTGGAGCGCGTCATGCTCGGGCGCGGACTTGCGGCGAATCCCGGACTGATCGGCCAGCTGCGCACGGGCAAAGCGCCGACGGCGGCGCAGCTGCAGGTGTTTCACGACCGGCTCTACGCCGCCACAAAGGCGCGCATTCCCGACCGGCGTGCGCTGCTGTTTCGCATGAAGGAGGCGTGGCGCTATCTCGGCTGCAGCTTTGCCGACGCTGAGCGTCCGCTGCGCCGCATCCGCAAGGCGCAGGATATGACGGAGTATGACAGCGCGGTGCGCCAGCTCTTCGCGTCCTGTCCGGTGCGGGAGAATGCGGGCTACCGCGTCTGAAAATGTGCTTGTCCCCGGCAGCGCAGCTGCCGGGGACAAACTGTTTCCCAGACTTTGTTTTATGGATGCCAGCTGCTGTCGGGTCGATCGCCGGACTGCGGCTGCCAACCGTTGGGTGCGCGGTCGCCCATGCTGCGCGGCAGGCTGCGGTAGAACGCGGCGCGTGACACGGCCATGTACGGCGTGAGCCACAGCGCCCCGATCCCGGCGGTCAGTACCGTCAGCAGCGCCCAGCCGAAAAAGCTCAGATCCAGACAGAACAGATCGCCCTTGCGCCCGTCCATGAGCGCCTTGGAGCGTTCGATGGCCTCGGTCGGCGCGATGGTCGGGTTTTCGGCCATGATGTACGTCGCCATCGAGTAGCGGTATGCGGCGACGATGCCGGGGATGACGAACAGCAGCGACCACGCGAACACCTTGAGCGCGATGAGCAGGTTGAGCACGAAGGCGCTGCCGAAGATGTCGAAGGCGGAAAAGAGATCCTCAAACTGCGCCTGCTCGCCGTCGACGAGCTTCAGGCAGAAGCGGTCGTGCCCGATCGAGATGCTGCCGCGGAGGACAAACTGTCCCATGGCGAGCACGCTGGCGACCGGCACAAGGACGTGCGTGAAGCGGCGCACGGCCTCGGGGTAGTACCGGCTGATGTCTGAGTTCTGGAACGACACGGTCAGCGACGACGTGCCGCCGCCGAGCACGGTCGCCAACAGCGTCACGCCGACGGCCAGCCACCAGAAGTTTTTCAGCGCGCGGCGCGCCATGCCGCGGTAATCGGATGCGGAATACATAAGCGTTCTCCTTTCTGTCTGCCCTCACCAGGGCGTGCGTTCCTTCCCGTGCACGAGGTAGGCACGGTCGGCCAGCTCCGCGAGCGGGCTGTCGCTGCGGGAGTCGGAGTAAAACTCCGCGATCTCTGTACCGGGATACGCCTCCTGCAGGCGGCGCACCTTTTCCGCGCCGTGGCAGTTTTCGCCGTCGGTCTTGCCGGTGCGCTTATCCACGCGCGAGGCCAGCAGCCGCACGCCGAGCTTCTGCGCCGGGATGCGCACGAGAAACTCCGGCGAGGCGGAGATGATGATGTCGTCCGGGCGCTGCTGTGCGAGGTACCACGGGTTCACGCGCGGGAAGTTTTTTGCCCAGAACGCCTCCAGCTCCGCGTCCACATCGGGCACACGGCGCAAAAAGCCGTACATCCGCTCCTTGACGGCGGTCTTACTCACTTTGCCGAGCCAGTATCCCGGCAGCAGGGCGAGCGCGCGCAGCAGCGGCCAGATCACGCCGGGGTGCCGGCGCAGACACCAGCGCACGAACGCTACCGTGCTGTCTACGGGGAAGATGGTCTTGTCCCAGTCGTATACGTTGACTTTTTCCATAGGGCTCCTCTCAGTAGAGCGTGCCGGCCAGCTGCATATACGCGGCGGCGACGGCCTCGCGGATGAAGTAATTGACGCGCATGGACGGCAGAGTGGTCTCGGCGGCGATGCCGGCGGGATCAGCGCCCAGAGAGCGCGCCATACGCTTGGCGCGGTAGAGGTGGTATTCGCTCGTCACGATGCCGACGCCGTCGGCGGGGTCGCCGCCGCGTGCGCGGAGGATCGCAAACGAATTTTCCAGATTCTCGCGCGTGGTGCGCGAGCGGTCCTCCTGCACGATGCGTGCGCTGTCGATGCCGTGCGCCGTGAGGTAGTCGGCCATAGCTTTGGCCTCCGTGATATCCTCGCCCGGCCCCTGACCGCCGGAGACGATGACCGTGGCGGCGGGGTTCGCGTTCAGATAGGCGAGCGCCGCGTCGAGCCGGTTGCACATCGACAGCGACGGCGTGCTGCCGTTGACGCCCGCGCCGAGCACGATGATCGTGTCGGGGTGCGCGTCGGTGTCCGTGTGCGCGTCGCGCACGACGGGGATCTCAAAGACCGTGAACACGATCAGCCCCGCGCACACGAGCACGCCCAGCACGGTGCGCCCCACGCGGTGCAGCCGCGGGAAGAGAAACACCAGCACGGCGGCGCCCCAGAGCGTGTAGCCCAGAAAGTCGTGCCCCGGCATCGTAAAGCGCAGCACACAGCCTGCAAGGATGAGCAGGAGCGCGATCAGTGTGGAACTTGTTCGTTTCAGTCGCATAATGCCTCCCATGCCTCATAGAGTGCCTCGAGCTGCGTGTTGAGCGTCTGCTTTTGCTCGTCGAGCTCCATGAGCTTCTGATAGTCGGTGGCGTTGGCCTCACTCTCGGCATCAAGCGCCGCGAGCTGTGCCTCCAGCTTTTCAATGTCGCGCTCCGTGCGCTCGCGCTGGCGCGCGGTGTTCGGGGCGCGCTTCGGCTTGGGCTTCTTTTCGCGCTCGACGGCCTTGACCGTCTGCTGCAGCGCGGTCTGGCGCGCGCGGTAGGCGCGAAACTCCTCGTATGTGCCGCGGTAGTCCGTGACCGTGCCGTTTTCCAGCAGCCAGATGCGGGTAGCAAACTTCTCGATGAAGTACCGGTCGTGCGACACGAACAGCAGCGCCTGCGTGTAGTCGCTCAGCGCGTCCTCGATCCACTCGCGGCTGGCGATGTCGAGGTGGTTGGTCGGCTCGTCGAGGATGAGGAAGTTGATCTCCCGGCGCATGAGCATGCACAGCCGCAGCCGCGAGAGCTCGCCGCCCGAGAGCGCCGACACGGGCTTGAGCACGTCCTCGCCGCAAAAGCCGTAGGCGGCGAGCTGATCGCGCGCCTCCTGCGGCGTGCACTTGCACTCGTAGAGCATCGTGTCGAGCATGGAGCGCTCCGGCACGGCAAAGCGCACGATCTGCGGCAGGTATGCCGTGCGCACGGCAGGACCGCGCTGCACCCAGCCGGTGTCCGGCGTCTCCTCGTTCATGACGAGGCGCAAAAACGTCGTCTTGCCGGCGCCGTTGTCGCCGATGAGGGCGATGCGCTCACCGCCGGTCACGGTCAGGTCGAGATCGTGAAAGAGCGTGCGTGCGCCGTAGCGCTTGCCGAGCCCTGCCATGGTCAGCACATCATCGCCGCGAAATTCCTGCGCGGTGAAGTGCACATTGAGCTTGCGCGTCTCGGTCGGCCGGGCGGTCGTCTCGAGCTTTTCCATGCGCTTTTCGATGGAAAACGCGCGTTTGTGCAGCTTGTCGTTGCCCATGAACGCCCAGAGGTGCAGCTTTGCCGCCGCCTCCGTGAGCTGCTGGAGCTTGGCCTGATCCTTCTCGTATTTTTTGAGCTGCTCGTCAAAGCGGCGCTGCCGCTCGACGACGTAAAAGCTGTAGTTGCCGCTGTAGAATTCGGCTTCGCCGGACGTGAAGTCGATCGAGCGCTGCACGACGCGGTCGAGAAAATACCGGTCGTGGCTGATGACGAGCACTGTGCCGCGGAAATGCAGCAGGTACGTCTCGAGCCACTCGGTCGCGCGCAGATCGAGGTGGTTGGTCGGCTCGTCGAGCAGGAGGATGTCCGTGTCCTCAAGGATGAGCCGCGCGAGGTTCACGCGCGTTTTCTCTCCGCCGGAGAGACTGTCAAACGGCTGCGCGCGCATCTCGGCCGGGATGTCCAAGCCATTGGCGACGCGGTTGCGCTCGTGCTCCATGTCGTATCCGCCGAGGCGGCGGAAGTTTTCCGACAGGCGGTCGTATTCGGCCAGCAGCGCGGGGGAATTGTCGGACGCCATGCGCGCGGTCAGCTCGTTCATGCGCGCCTCCATGTCATAGAGACGCCGGTGCGCTTCGCGCAGCACGTCCTCCGTCGTCCAGCCGTCGGGGTAGACCGGGATCTGCGAGATCAGCCCCAGCCGCCGCCCGGCGGCGATGGACACCGTGCCGGCGTCGGGCTGCAATTCGCCCGAGAGGATGCGGAAAAACGTCGTCTTGCCGCAGCCGTTGCGCCCGAGGATGCCCACACGCTCCCCGGCGTTGACGTCAAATGTGATACCTTTTAATATGTCATTGCCCTGCTCAAAGCCCTTGACGAGCCCGCGGACGGATAGATCGATCATGTGTGACTCCTAAGTTACTTGTTCACGGCTGCCTGCAGCACGGTGTTGGCCACGGCGCCTGCGTTCGTCAGACCGCCGCCGGCGTTTTCCACCAGCACGACGAAGGCGTACGGATGCGCATCGTCGAGCAGGAAGCCCGTGAACCATGCGTGCGACGTGCCGTCGCCGACTTCGGCGGTGCCGGTCTTGGCGCAGAGATTCAGTCCCGGGAAACGGTTTGTGCCGTAATGCGCCGAGACGTTGTAGTTCATCATGTCGCGCAGCTTGTTGGCGGTCGCGGCGCTGAGCAGATTTGTGCTCGTGCCGCTCGGCGTGTCGAGCAGCAGCGACGGCTCAACGACGCTGCCGCCGTTTGCAATGGCCGAGACGTAGCGCAGCATGGAGTACGGGCAGATGAGGTCCTCATACTGGCCGATGCCCGACCAGGCGAGGTTCGCGCTGCCGGACGCACCCTTGGTGAAGCTGCCGGCCATCGTCGGGATGCCGCTCAGCGACTGGGAATCGAGGAAGCCGTACTTTTTCGCGTAGCTCTCGATGGTGTCCGCGCCGAGCTCGAGCGAGATCTGCGCGAACGCGCAGTTGCAGGAGTTTGCCAGCGCGTCCTCGAACGTCTGACTGCCGTGCACGCCCGTGCACTTGACGGTCACGCCGCCGACGTCAACACTGCCCGCACAGGTGAAGCGGCGGGTGCTGATGTCCTTGATGTTCTCGAGTGCGGCGGCGGAGGTGATGAGCTTGTAGATCGAGCCCGGTGTGAACGAGCCGTTGATGCAGCGGTTGATGTATGCGCCGTCCGGCACGTCGCCGTCAACGGCCGGGTCGATGCTCGGCCCGGAGACCATGCACAGCACCTCGCCCGTCTTGTAATTGCTCACGAGCACGGCGCCCTTGCGCCCGGCGAGTGCCTCGTAGGCCGTGACGCACAGGCTCGAATCAAGCGTGAGCGCGACGGTGTGTCCGTCGGTCGCATAGGTGCCGGTGATGGGGTTGTAGCCCGAGAGCTGCTTGGAAAACGCCTTGAGTGCGCCGGTGCCGATGTTGCCGGTGTAGTCGCCGACGGCCTGATAGCAGGCCTTGCGCACGGCGGCGTCCTCGGCGTAGCTGCGCGAGCCGCCGCTGGCGGTCGCAAGGACGACGCCGCTGCGGTCGGTGAGCGTGCCGGTGTTGAGCACGCCGCTGGTGTAGACGCTGCTGTTGGCAGCAAAGGTCGCCCACTCAGCGCCGTGTTCGATGTAGCGCACGATGTACACGCCGATGCCGCCGAGCACCAGCACGGCGACGAGCAGCGCGCTCATGGCGCGGCGTTTGACTTTATTCATGCCTGCGCCTCCTTTTTGCTGCGCGACGGCAGCCGCACCACGAAGCTTGCGCCGCGCCGGGTGTCGGCCGCCTTGATGTAGGCCAGCAGCATCCAGCACGAGAGCATACTCGACCCGCCCTTGGACACGAACGGGAACGTCACGCCCGTGAACGGCAGAATGTCCAGCACGCCGAACACGTTGAGCGACATCTGCACGAGCATGAGCGTCACGGTGGCGCAGCCGGCGATGACGTAATACGACGAGCGGCCCTGTGCCGCGTTTTTGACGGTGAAGATGGCCAGCGCGATGATGGCCAGCATCGCGCACAGTGCCACGATCAGGCCGAGCTCCTCACACAGGACGCCGAAGACCATGTCGGTGTTTGCGGCGAAGATGTTTTTCAGCCAGCCGCAGCCCGCGCCCTGCCCGAACAGACCGCCGGAGGCGGCCGCGCTCAGCGCGCGCGTCTGCTGATAGCCCGCGCCGGAGACGTCCTCCCACACGTGCCCCCAGGTGGCAAAGCGCTGCGCCACGTGCGGCTTGATGCTCAGCACGAGCGTGCCCGCCATGGCGGCGGACGTCACGGCCAGCAGGACGGTGGCAATGCTGCCCGAGCGCATGAAGGCGATGACGAGGAACGTCGCAAAGAAGATGAGCGCCGCGCCGAAGTCACCCATCAGGGCGAGACCGCCGACGCAGATGGCGGAAAAGGCAATGAAGAGCAAAATGCTCTTGCTGCGGAACATCCGGTTGAGCGACGTCGCGCCGACATAGATGAACGCGACCTTGATCAGCTCCGACGGCTGCAGGGAGAAGCCCGCGATCGTCAGCCAGTTTTTCGCGCCGAACACCTCGCTTGCGGCAAAGAGGTTCAGCGCCAGCAGCGCCAGCGAGATGATGGCCGCCGGCCAGCGCAGCGCCTTGACATGGCTCAGGTCACGCAGCCACCAGCCGAGCAGGAAAAACAGCACGATGCCCACGAGGATGAGGATGATCTCCTTGGTGAGGTCGTTGGGCGTGCTCGTCGCGCAGACCTCCAGCCCGAGCGAGCAGAGGAAAAACGCGATCGTCTCTACCTCAAAGCCCGAGCGGTCCATCGTGCGCATGAGCACGTAGCAGAACCACTGCGTGAGCGCGAGTGCGGCGTAGGCCATCAGGATGCCCAGCAGGTGCGCGCTGTCGGCCGAGGACACGAACTCCAGCGCCAGCAGCAGCTCAAACACCGTCAGGAAAAACAGCGTGCCGCCGGCGGAGACATTGCGTCCCGCAATCGTGCGGCGCTGCTCCTGCACGGCACGGCGATCCTCGCTCATGTCGGCGAATTTGAGCATATGCGTCGAGCAGCGGAGAATATCGCCGCTGAAGATCTGCGTCGGCTCCGTGATTTGTTCACCGTTGAGAAACACGCCGCCGCTGCGGCTCAGGTCGCTGACCGTCCACTCGCCGGCGTCGTTGCGCATGAGCACGGCGTGGACGTTGGCCACGTCGGCAAAGGGCAGCGTGATGTCCGCGCTGCGGGCACGGCCAATCAGACACTCCCAGTGCAGCAGGGGATAGACCTTGCCGTCAGGCGTCACGAGATGTCCCCATGTCTCGGGCTCTGCGCGCCCGTAGAACATGGACGCGACGCAGCGGATGAGCACGATGAGCGCGACGACCGGCAGAATGAAGTGCGCGGCCTGCGCGGCGTAGACAGTTACGGCAGACACGGCGTCCGCCTCCTTTCCGAAGCTCCCGCGCGGGGAGCAATACATATTTAACTATAGATGCCGATAAAAAATCAAACTATTATACCACGTCAAAAACCCATTGACAACTCCTGCCGGGCATCCTACAATGAGCACATGATGAAACAGACGAAGTTTTGGATCCTTTTGTTCGCCGCGCTCGCAATTTTGGGCTGCGGCGCCTTTTTGCTGCTGCGCAGTCATGGGCAGACGGGGCAGACTGCCGTCATCCGCGTCGACGGGGATGTCTATCAGCGCATCGACCTGCGCGCCGTGACCATACCATATGATATAGAGGTGCAGACCGAATGGGGCAGTAACACCGTGCACGTCGAGCCGGACGGCGTGTCCGTCACGCACGCCGACTGCCCGGATCACCTGTGCGTCAAGCAGGGGAAGATCACGTCCTCCGCCATCCCGATCGCCTGCGTGCCGCACCATCTGACGGTGCAGATCGAGGGGACGCCATGAAGGGGACGAAGCGGTTGGCCGTTCTGGCCATGTTCACCGCCATCGCGCTGACGATCTTCGTCGCCGAGGCGCAGATCCCGCCCGTTGTGCCGATCCCCGGCGTGAAGCTCGGCCTTGCCAACATCGTCACGCTCATCGCCATGGCACTGCTTGGCCGGCGGCAGGCGGGGGAGATCCTGCTCGTGCGCATCGTGCTCGGCAGCGTCTTTACCGGCGGCGTGTCGGCAATGCTCTTCAGCATCGCGGGCGGTGTGCTTGCCTACCTCGTCATGTGCCTGACCATTCGCCGTCTGCCGGAGCGGCTGCTCTGGGTCGTGAGCGTGCTGGCCGCCTTCGGCCACAACGCCGGGCAGCTGCTGGTCGCCGTCTGGGTTACGGGGACGCCGTCCATTCTGGTGTATGCGCCCGCGCTCGTCGCGGCGAGCGTGGTCACCGGCGCGTTCACCGGCGTGGCCGCCGTGTATCTTGTGCGCGCGCTGCGCAAAACGGGGTATTTCCCGCAGACGTGAGACGGAACTGTCGCTGTTTTGTAACATTTTGAGGCGGCAGGTTCTTAAAATATTCTGAAAATTGAAAGCCGCAGTTTTTTGAAAACTGCGGCTTTGTTGTGCAGAAGTGACAAAAAACGCGCAAAAACTATGGCAATCTGCATCAAAAAGCGGAGCGAAAAGATTTCATAAATGTTAAATCTGTTTTAAGTATTGACTTCCGAACGCGGGCGCGCTATAATGCATCCGCAATTGGAAGATGGGAAGATTTAGGTTGGCATTTGCCGGTTACAAAGCCTCATTCTTCCCGGATCCACATACCCATCGATACATAGAAACCCAGATGAACATACATCGCCAGACCATTTTGATGCTTATGAATACGATCAACAAGTTTGAACAACCGAATACGGAGCAGGCGGATCGCCGCTGCGCGTTTTCGCGCTCGTTCACGCGGATGTTCGATCGCCTGTGCGCCTTTTTGGACGAGCGCATCGGCGGCGCGTCGGAGCTGATCGATGCCTGTCAGAGTGTGGCGGATCGCTTCTGGCACAGCAAGCTGTACTTCCCGGTCTGCTTTCTGATGCTCGCCGTGTTCATGGTGGTGGGGCAGCCGGTCATCGGCGGCGTGCTGGTCATGTCCACGCTCATTTTCCTGCTGCTGTTTTGTGACGATCTGCTGAGCATCCTCTTCCCGGTCGTGCTGCTGGCTATGGTGGGCACGGAGTTTTATGACGAGCTCTACAGTCTGCTGCGCTTCTGGTGGATCGGGCTGCTGGCTGCGGCGGCGCTGCTCGTGCACATCGGGGCCTATGCTCGCGCACCGCGCAACGGCGGCTGCATGCACGGTCTGGTGGCCGTGTCGGTCGCAACGCTGCTCGGCGGCCTCGGCTTTATCTCCCGCGAGGAGTATTTTTCGCCCACCGCGCTGTACTATTCGCTTGGTCTCGGCGTCGTGATGCTGCTGATCTACCTGCTGCTGCGCAGCGAGGCCGATCGCCCGCGCGACTACGATATCGCCGAGCGCATGCTCCAGATCCTCTATGCCGGCGGCCTGTTCACGGGCTTTGTGGTCACGCTGTTTTACGTGCGCAATTTCCACGAGTTCGTGCAGAGCTTTGCCACGCTCTATTTTGAGTACCGCAACTTTAGCGCCACGATGCTGCTGATCTCGATCCCCGCCGCGGCGTACTTTGCCGCGCATGACCGGCGGCACTTCGCGTCGGTCGCGTTCATGTATCTCATGATGCTCATGACCGGCTCGCGCAGCGGCCTGATCTTCGGCACAGCGATGCTGCTGCTGTGCCTCGCCTTTGTGTACTACTGCAATCCGGAGCGCCGCGCGGTCTACCGCCGCGTCGGGCTCATCAGCCTGATCCCGGTGATCGCGCTGCTCATCGCGCTCGTGCCGCGGCTGTTTGCCTCGCGCATGGTCGACGGCGCGCTCATCTCCCCGGATGACAGCCGCTATACGTTCTTCATTCAGGGACTGCTGGATTTTGTGAAGAATCCGCTCTTCGGCTGCGGCCTCGGCTCGATGCACAATGCGCCGATCTTCCTCGGCGTGGAGGGCAGCATCGTCTGGTACCACAATCTCATCGCGCAGATCCTCGGCAGTATGGGCCTGGTCGGTGCGGTCGGCTACAGCTGGCTGTTCTATGACCGCGTGCGTCTGCTCTGGCGCAAGCGCAGCCGCACGACGATGGCCTTCGCGCTGTCCTACTTTGCCATGCTGCTCATCTCTATGACGAACCCGGGCATGTTCTGCCCGATGCCGAATGCGCTGCTCATGGTGGCCATGTTTGTGGTCGTCGAGCGGCAGCCCGATACCGCTGCGGTGCCGGTCAAGGTCGGTTCCGCGAGAGCCACGGAAAGGAGATCCTACTGATGAAACGTTTCCAGCTTCTCACCACTGCGATTTTTCTGTTCTGCACGCTGCTGATCGCCGGGTGCACCGGCCGCGGCGTCGAGGCCCAGACGACGCCTGCCCCGGAGGCGACGCCGACTGCAACGACGAACATTCAGGCCGGCATCCAGACCGGTGACAACGAGGTCAATAAGATCCTCGCCGGCACGTGGGCGTTTGAGCGCACGGACGCCGAGAAGAAGGCGGGCGACGACTCCGTCAAGCAGCTTCTGCCCGAAGCGGACACCGGTGCGAAAACGGCCACCGAGATCAAAGAGCCCGGCACGATCCGCGAGCTGATGTTCCGCGTCAACGGTACGGGCAGCTACACGGATGCTGACGGTGCGGCACAGGCGTTTGAGTTTGCGCTCAACGGCGATAACCTGACGCTTGCGCTCGAAAACGGCACGGTGCAGATGTTCCGCTGCACGCTCGAAAACGGTCTCATGTACCTCACGCCGATGAGCAACAACGGCGCGTATCAGGCCTTCACCGACGTGTTCCGCCAGACGGAGAGCACTTCCGGCGAGGCGGCCAACTGAATCATCCCGGATCATCCTGGCCGGACGCTGTCTGCGTCCGGCCGTTTTGTGTTTTCGCGAGATTTCAGAAAATTTTCAGGATTTCCGGCCCAAAAACCGTGTATAATCAAAA
>ERZ1106939.2468-NODE-2468-length-11384-cov-6.905464_pt1 | contig 11384 bp, 7 predicted proteins | sample MGYA00403669_ERZ1106939 | MGnify/ENA primary metagenome ERZ1106939 (study PRJEB35170, sample SAMEA104062447) | human gut metagenome | biome: human gut; feature: human-associated habitat; material: faeces | place: Denmark | collected 2012-09-28 ...
GAGGGCGTGATCCAGATGCACCGTACAGTGATTAAAAGACCGGAAGATCAGCGAGGATGCTGGCATCAGGTGTTTGGAGACCGGCATCCTATCTATATAGAAATCGGAATGGGCAAGGGGCAGTTTATTCTGAATATGGCAAAGGCTCATCCCGATGTGAACTTTATCGGAATCGAGCGTTATTCCAGTGTGCTTTTGAGAGCGTTGGAAAAGTTTGATACAGAGGAATATGAAGCTCTGACCAATATCCGGTTTGTCTGCATGGACGCAAGAAATGTGGAAGAGGTGTTCGCACCGGAGGAAGTGGATAAGATTTTCCTGAATTTTTCAGATCCGTGGCCGAAAGCACGCCATGCAAAGAGAAGACTGACTTCAACGGAATTTTTAGAACGGTATGAAAAGATCCTGGCGCAGGGCGGAAGGGTTGAGTTTAAGACGGATAATACCGAGTTGTTTAACTTTTCACTGGAGCAGGTGAAAGAGGCCGGCTGGTATCTGGAGAAATACACGTATGACCTGCATCACCAGGAAGAGATGAATGCAGGAAATATCATGACAGAATATGAAGAAAAGTTTTCCCTGAAAGGAAATCCGATCAATAAACTGATCGCGAGAAGGAAAGACTGAAAAAAGAAAGCATACATTATTATAAGAAGAATGATTAAAAAGAATGGATGTGTGCAGAGTGAAAAGATGTGGATTCAGGAGAAGATGCTGCTGTACGTTTTATTGTCACAGGAGACTGAACCGATGCCTGCATACGATCTGCTGTTCACTGGAGGAAGTATGCAGGATCCTGAATGAGCGGTGCGGCGGAAAATAGTAAAATACATTGTAAAAAGAAAAGAGGCTTGACTTCCTGTAGTGCGTTATGATACAATCCCATCTTTGACAGTTGGAAAGATAAAAATGGCTACAAACCCAGTAAACATGGGCTCTGTAGCCGTTTTTTATTTCGTAACGATATGTGCTATATTATGATTTTTTTGATTTAATCTGTTTCGTTTCTTTAATGATTGTTCGCATGGAGGCTTTTGTAATGAATTCATAATCCGTTCTAAAGCCGAATGTTTTGTGCAGAGAATCCGTTAATTCTGTTCTTGTGTAGGAAGGAATATAACCACTTGCTGTATTTAGTAGTGTCATTTGCATAGAACGTAATGTCCCAAGTATCTGACTGACCGTATAAGCATCTCCAAGTTTCTTTTCTAATAACCGATAAAGAAGAAGACTGATATAGCAAGTCATGAAATGAGCTTTTATTCGCTCCTCTCTTCGTACATAGACTGGTCTAGCTTCAAATTCGGTTTTCATAATTCTAAAGTTTTCTTCTATTTCCCAACGCTGTTTGTTAATCCGTATGATTTCAGAGACATCACCTTCCAGATTTGTAATAACAGCATAAAAACCATCATACATTTCTTCTTTTTGAATCTGTTCTTCATCGATATTGTATACTTGTTTATTAGCGATTTCCCCATCTGGCGTCACAGAAGTCTTCTTTACAAAACGCATTGGATCATTCTGATTTTTTCCTTTTCGTTTACGCCCAGGTGTGTTGATGATCTTTTCAGCATGTTCGATTTGGCGGTCACGAATTCTTCTTTGGTATGCTTTATATTTTGGAGAATAAGTAACAATCAGAGTTTCATCCATGTTTCCTGTAACCACGGGAACTTCTTTGTAATAAACAGTGTTATAAACTTCTTCATCAGTTTCATCAAGTGTACGCAGATCTATGAATTTTGTGCTACCGACTTTACGAAACTGCGTAGGGTTCAGAGCAATCTCACGATCTTCTTTCTTCATCTTTTTAAGAGAATGAGTGATGATGTATGCCCGGTTTCCAAGACTGTTAAATCTTCTGTTCGCAGCACTTCCAAGTCCGGAATCAGAACAATAGATGAATTCACTGCAGTTAAAGTCCTGGAGAATTTTTGATTCTAAAGGCTTTAAAGTTGTCTGTTCATTTTGATTTCCTGGATAAACATCAAAAGCAAGAGGAATACCATCAGCATCCATAAATAATCCCATAGTTACAATTGGATTCGGACGGTTTTCCTTACTTTTACCATAACGCTTAGAATCGCTTTCCTCTTCAATTTCGAAATAGTAGTTTGTGCAATCGTAATAGAGGATACGATTATTTCTTGGATAAAGGAAATTAGAATTCTTGTAAAGTTCACTTTGAATAAAATCCGATTCTTCTGCAATCACAGAAAGAGAGCGGTAAACATCCTGCAGACTGTATTTAGGTGGCTCTAACAGTGTTTGACAATAGTCATAGCTAGCCAGCTTGCTAGAAGGCGATAGGATTCGTGCATAAACTAAATCAGTCAGGATTGCTTGTAGATTATATTTATATTTGTGGCGTTCTTTGATTGTTCTACAAATCTTATCTATACGAAGTTGTGTACAAAGTTCTTGTAAAAAGAGATACCCAACATTGAAAGAACGGCGTTCATTCATCGGAATGCAAGCAGCTTTTGAAAACTCTACAGAAATCTTTCCAGTAGCTTCTTTATAGAGCTTTGTTTCTTTATCAGCCTGCTCTCTTGCCCATGCCATCATCTTATCTCTGTCACCATCGAATTGTTCTAAAAGTGTGTTATATTTTCCAAGTTTTTTATAAATACGAGATGAGGACTTACCATTTTCCTTGCGAAAAGAATGATAAATATACACATCTTTATTGTTTTCACTACCTGTAAGTGCAATATACATGATTAGAAAAAACTCCTTTTCTTTTATTATAACACACTATTACAAACAAGTACATATAAAAACGGAAAATTTGACATAAAAAAAGCAGGTTTTATAAGGCCTGCAAGGTATTTTTCTAATATTCAACTGTCAAACTCCCGTCTGCTCTGCATTCTCCCTGAGTTCCTGCTGTTCCACTCATAAGTCATCCCTCCGGTCATTCAAGATTCACTGTGGTTTATTTTAACATTTTCACGGCATTTCTACAATGATGATTGTAAATGATGATGCAAATGATGGTTCATCAATTCTTTCACTTTCCATATACATATGCTATAATAAATCTGTATGTGTCCATCCGCTGTATTTTTATTCATGATATACCGGATGGATCTGAAATTTACCATTATTTCTCAATAAAAGGAGTTATTGATTATGAAAATTATCGTATTAGCCGGAGGTCTCAGCACAGAACGTGATGTATCACTTTCTTCCGCTGCCGGCATCTGCCGTACATTACTTGAAAAAGGACATGATGCGTTCCTTCTCGACGTATTTATGGGACTGGAGCATACACCGGAAAATCTCGAAGATGTCTTTACACTTCCGGATCATGGCCTTGATATCGTCAAAAATATCAGCACAGAAGAACCGGATCTTGCCGCAGTTAAAGCATCCCGCCCGGATCAGTCTGACTGCTTTTTCGGTCCGAACGTCATTGAGCTGTGCCGCCTTGCAGATATTACTTTCCTCGGCCTTCATGGCGGAGAGGGAGAGAATGGAAAGCTTCAGGCTGCATTCGATCTTCTTGGCATTAAGTATACCGGACCGGATTCTCTCGGATGTGCCGTTGCCATGCATAAGGGCGTTGCAAAGCAGATCTTCCTTGAGTCCGGTGTAGACACACCTGGCGGTGGAACTTTATATAAGAACGGATCGGATCTTTCCTACCAGTCTCTTGGACTGACACTCCCGGTCGTTGTAAAGCCATGCTCCGGCGGTTCAAGTATCGGAGTTTATATTGTGAATACCGATGAAGAATATCAGAATGCTCTGGAGCATTCTTTCCACTATGAAGATGAGATTGTGGTAGAACCTTATATCAAAGGACGTGAATTCGCATGCGGAATCATTGACGGTAAGGCTCTCCCTCCGATCGAGATCATTCCAAAGACAGGGTTCTTTGATTATGCCAACAAATATCAGGGAGCGCGGTGCACTCGGCGGCCAGCGCCGGCTCGTCGTTCACCTTGGTCAGAATCTCGGCGGCCTTGCGCAGCGAAGTCACGGCGAAGAAGTTCGACGGCACGAGGAACAGGAACGTCGTGGCGTCGTCCGAAGGACGGAACACCGAAGCGATCAGCCCCACGGGGTTCACCGGATTGCCCTTGCCCGCATTGCAGACCGTGTCGAGCTGACGGTCGGTCACACGCATGAAGGTGTAAGGACCCAGTCCCTCCTTGCGCTGCTGCTCGCGGAAGGTCTTCAGGATATTCTTGATGGCGGCCATCCAGTGCTCGTCGAAAACCGAAGCGTCGCCCGTCGTCAGCCAGTACTGATAAGCCAGCCGCAGCGGGTAGCAGAGCGAGTCGATCTCCCACTTGCGCTCGTGGAGTTCGGGGCGCATCTCGGTCTGGTCGCTCATCCACTGGTGGTCGGGATTCGGATCGTAGGGATCGAGGAATGCGTTGGCGTAGGGATCGAGTTCGATGCACTTGAACTGGCGGCGGATAACGCCCGCCAGCATGCTGCGCAGGTGCTCGTCCTTATTGGCCAGCTGGAGATAGGGCCACACCTGCGCACCGGAGTCGCGGAGCCACATGGCATGGATATCGCCCGTATAAACGATCGTATCGTCCTTGCCGTTGGCGTCCTTGCGGGCGCGGACCGTCGTGTCGAGCGTATTGGGGAAGCAGTTCTCGAACATCCACGCCAGCTTGGCGTTGGTCAGCACACCCTTGATGCGGGCGATCTCCTGTTCCACGGCTTCCGAGCGGAACAGACGTTCGGCTTCGGCGGGACGGTTCGTCGCGGCATATGCGGCCGGCGTCTGCGCTTTGGTCTTCTTGCCGGGCTTGGCCATACGCGTATTGTCGGCAGGCATCGGAGCTGCGGCTTCGCGCGCAGCGGGCTGCGGGGCTTCGGCGGGAGCGGAAAGGCTCACCGTGCGGGCCGAGACGCCCTCTGCGGCGCACACCACGGCGGCCGCAAGGCAGATGTTAAGGATTTTCTTCATTTTCATTTTGTTGCAATGTGTAAGTTGAGTATGGTTATTTTGTCTGGTCCAGTTTCACGCCGCTCATGCGTCCGTACATCTCGGCCATGGCGCCCTGCGTCAGCAGCCACTTCTCGGACTGCTTGTCCGCCCCCGTAAAGTCGGTCTCGAACAGCCCCTGCGCATCGCGGGCATGCTCCCACGCATAGTCGAGCGTGCGCTGCACGTCGCCGAGGTAAGCCGCATTGCCGTCGATGGCGTAGAGTTCGGCCAGTCCGCGCACCATCACCGCCGAGAACCACACGTTGCCCTTGTTGATGATGCGGAAGGTCTCGCCGCCTTGGGGCGTGAACTCCCCGAAGAAGCGGTCGTAGCAGGCCGCCGCCGTACGCTGGGCGTCTTTCAGGTAGCTTTCGTCGCCCGTCGCCTTGTAGAGCAGCGCCCCGGCCTGCACCATCTGTCCGCTGTTGTAGGCGAACTTCGCGCGGCCGATCCTGCCGTCGAGGCCGATGTTGTCGAAATAAAGGCCGTCTTCGGGATCGAGCAGGTGTTTCTTGGTCCAAGCGTAGAGCGCCTTGCCCTGCGCGAGATAGCGTTCGTCGCCCGTGGCGGCGTAGAGTTTCAGCGCGTAGACCGCACCGGGAGCGTTCGAGCAGGTATTCTTCGAATGTTTCTGCTGTTCGCACCAGTAGATGCCGCCGCCCAGCACGTCGTCCGTGCCGCTCTCGATGAATTTCCAGATCATCTCGGCTTCGGCGAGGTACTTTTTGTCGCCCGTGGCTTCGTAGATATCGCAGAAATCGATGCCCAGCCAGACGTTGTCGTCGTAAAAGCGGTCCGAAGCGGAGGCCGTATTGATATAGGAGGCATAGGCCGCGGGCATGCGCGTCGTGTCGAGGTATTCGGCCAGCCCCAGCAGTACGCGCCCGTCGAGCACGCTGCGGTACGACGCGTCGGCTTCGAGAATCGCATTCACGGCCGAGAGGGTCCCCGAAAAGGGCCAGAGGTAGGAATAGGGATTGGGGCGCGCCTGATCCGCCGAAGCGAGGTAGCTCGCCGTATAATCCACATTGAACGGATAGTTCTCGCGCAGCAGGCGGTTTTCGGCCACGCCGTAATGCGCGTATATCGAATCGAGCGTCGCCTTTGCGCGATCGAGGTTGCGGGCGTCGCACGCCACGCCGCCGTTGTTGCAGCAAGCCGCGAAAGCAGACGCGGCAAAAGCCATAATAAGCAGTTTCTTCATCGTTTATCGGTTATTTTGCAGGCAATACGGTTATATACCATGTTTTCTGAACGCCGAGCGCCCGGTTGATGCCTTCGACGACCAGCGACTCCATCCGCAAATAGCCGGAAAGAACCGGATGACAGCCGTCTTGGGAGAGCTCTTCGGACATTCCGCCGCTGCCGTTATCGAGCGCCCGATGGTAATCCACATAGGGAATCTTCTGCTCCGCGGCATAGCGTTCCAGCATCGTATTGAGTCGTCGGACCTCATCGGCAGGCTCCATTTCGGGCCGCCACGAGAAGCGGTCGCAGGGCAGCAACGAACAAAGCACCACCTTGATCCCGTTGTAGCGGGCCAGATCGCACATCGAGACGATGTTGCCGAAGACGTTTTCGAGTTCTATGGGGCCGTTGTTCCGCGCGATGTCGTTGATGCCCGCCAGAATGACCACGACCTGCGGTTTCAGGTCGATCACGTCGCTGCGGAAACGGGCGAGCATCTGGACGGTCGTCTGCCCGCTGATACCGCGGTCGAGGAACCCGTTCCGTTCGAAGAAATCGGGATCGACGCGAATCCAGCTATCGGTGATGGAATTGCCCATGAAGACCACCTCGACGGGCCGGTCCAACACGGCATTCTGAAGTTCATAACGTCCGTACTGCGCCCAGTCCACCGGTCCATCGGCACGAAGCGCCGCGACGGAGAAAAGAGCCAGCGACAAGAGTACGATTTTTTTCATGCAGGTCATACGGGTTTCGGGTTTTCGCTAACAAAATTAGAAAACGCCGGGGAATCGGCAGTCCGTATCCATGAAGAAATAGTACAGATACGTGCCAAACACTCCTGAACAGGCATTTCCGCGCTTCCGGCCCCGCATATCGGGGCGTCGGGTCCGGTTTTGCAACCGCAAAAATACGATTTTTGTCTGTTTTCTGGACTTTTCGACACAATATTTATCCGACTTAAGCCGTATTTTGCATAAATTTGCACAAAAGAGTTCAAACCTACCTAACCGACAGTTCCCATGACACGAAAAACCGGTCTCGTCTGGCTGCTCCTGCTGTTCTGTACGGCAGTCCGCGCCAGCAACCTGCGGCAGATATCGAGCCGCGAAGGGATATCGAACAACGCCATACTTTCGCTGGCTCAGGACAAACACGGATTCATCTGGGTCGGAAGCTGCGACGGCCTGAATATGTGGGACGGAGAACGGATGCGGCTCTTCCCGAACGACTGGGGCGGAGAGACTCCGCTGTCAGGAAATCTCATTGAGGAGATCGCCGTCACCACGGACTCGCTCTTCTGGATCCGCACCAACTACGGACTGGATCTCTTCGACCCCGACAGCAAGCGGGTCGAACGCCATGCGGACTTCCAAGGAATGTACAAAATCGTGACACGGCGCAGCAACGAGGTGCTCGTCGTCACGCAGGACAACAAATTCAGCTGTTACGACCCGGCGGCGCGCCGGTTCAGCTCCGTACAGCCCATGTCCGGCATCGACTACGCCGACATCCTCGACATGCAGCTGGACGACGACGGCGCCCTGTGGGTATTCTCCCGCAAAGGAATCTTCCGCATACCGGTCGCATTCCCGGACAAAAACAACGACCGGATCGGCATCGGACAGCCCGAACGGTTCCCCACGGTCTCGAATCCCGAATACGCGTTCGCCGAAAACGGCAGCGGCTTCTTCATCGACGAAAATCACATATTCTACGAATTCGACATCCGGGAGCGCCGCCTGATCTACAACAAGGACATGAGCGACGAGATGGCGCGCATGGGCAGCGTGTCGAGCATCGTCCGCGACGGCGGCGACTACATCGTCTCGTTCTATACCAACGGCGTCATACGGCTGCGCACCACGCCCGAACAGAGCGTGAAATACGCCACCGAACACATCAACATCCCCTGCGGCGTCTTTTCACTGCTGCGCGACGCCCGGCAGGAGATCGTATGGATCGGCACCGACGGACAGGGACTCTACCAGCATACGCGCAACGCCACGGCGTTCCGCTCGATCACCTTCAACCAACTGCCCTACAACCTCTCGAAACCCGTCCGCGCGCTCTACATCGACGACGAGCGGACGCTCTGGGTCGGCACCAAAGGCGAAGGCATCCTGCGCATCGCCGACTTCTACGACCGCAAGGAGTTCACCCCGGCGCATGTGCAGCAGCTCACGGCCGACAACAGCGAGCTGCTCGACAATTCGGTCTACGCCTTCGCCCGCAGCAGACGCAACCTGCTCTGGATCGGCACCGACGGCGAAGGACTGAACTACTATTCGTACGGCGACCGGCGCATCCGCACGCTCCGCACCCCGGCGCCGCTCAAATACATACACGCCCTGTACGAGACTTCGCCCGACACGCTGTGGGTGGCCACGGTGGGCTGCGGCGTATTCCGCGTGACGCTGGGCGGCACGGCGTCGCAGCCCTCGATACGCGGGGTCGAGCAACTGCATTTCAACGACGAACTGGAGATCAAGAACTTCTTCTTCACGCTCTACCCCGAAAACGGTTCGGCGATGTGGTTCGGCAACCGCGGCGGCGGCGCAGTCCGCTACGACATCGCCGGCGGCAGCAGCGAAGTCTTCAAGTTCGACGCGGGGCGCAGCGCCATCGCCAACGACATCTTCGCCATCCACCGCAGCGGCGACGGCACCATGTGGTTCGGCTCCAGCGGCGGGCTGATCGAATTCCGGCGGGATTCGACCTCGCACGTTCCGGGCATCCGCAACACCGTGCACGGCATTCTCGAAGACCGCAAGGGCGACCTCTGGCTGAGCACCAACCGCGGTCTGGTGCAGTACTCGCCCCACACGGGCTACGTGGTGACCTACGGCTATTCGTACGGACTGAACACCATCGAATACAGCGACGGGGCCTGTTTCGCCGACCCGCGGACGGGCACCCTCTTCTTCGGCGGCATCGACGGACTGGTGACCATCGAGGATACGGGCTTCCGCGAGCAGGAGTACAATCCCCCGATGCTGTTCCGCGACATCCGGCTCAACGACGGCATCCGCAACATCGGCGACATGCTCTCCCGCGACGGCGTGCTGACGCTCAGACACGGACAGCGCATCTTCGAGATCACGGTCTCGGCGCTCGACTACGTGAACGGCAGCAACTACAGCTATTACAGCCGTCTGGACGGCTACAACGACCAGTGGGCCGGCGCGTCGTCGCAACTCTCGTTCGCCGACCTGCCGGCCGGCACCTACCGGCTCGACGTGCGTTACCGCAACAACATCACCGGGGCCGAAAGTCCGGTCTATTCGCTGCCGATACGTCTCAAACCGGCGTGGTATGCGACCGCGGCGGCCAAATGTCTCTACGTACTGTTGCTGCTGGCCGTAGTCGGGGGCGTCATCCGCCATTACCTGCTCCGCTACCGACGCCGTCGCGCCGAGAAACTGCAGCGGCTCGAAATCCGCCGCAAGGAGGAGGTCTATGAATCGAAGATGCGCTTCTTCTCGAACATCACGCAGGAGCTGTCAATGCCGCTGACGATGATCTCCGCTCCCTGCCAGCAGATACTCGCCTACCGCAAGGCGGACCCCTATGTGCTCAAATACGCGCAGACCATACGGCAGAACGTCTCGAAGCTCCACGACCTGATCTACATGCTCCACGAGTTCCGCGGCATCCGCACGGGGCAGAACGACGAAAGCGAAAACATCGAGCTGGTTCCCGTGGCCGAAATCGCGCAGAGCATGGTCGAGACCTTCGGCGAATATTCGCAGCAGAACAGCATCCACTGCCAGCTGGACATCGAGCGCAACCTCGTGTGGCCGACCGACCGCGACGGACTTTCGACGATCCTCAACACACTGCTGTCCAATGCCTTCAAGCATACGCCCTACAACGGCGCCGTAAGTCTCACGATCCGCAGCGACAACGGCAAGCTCCTCATCTCGGCCTCCAACGACAGCGTGGGCGTCAATCTCGAAGACATCGAAGCGATTTTCGACCGCTACCGCGTACTCGACTATTTCGAACGCAAGAGCGAGCGCGGTCTCTCGTTTCAGGGCGACCTGCGTCTGGCGATCTGCCACAGCATCGTGGTCCGCATGCAGGGCGAAATCAAGGTCGAAAGCACTCCCAACGCGCAGACGACCTTCACCGTACTGCTGCCGCAACTGAAAGTCACGGCCGAAAACGCCCCGACCGCAGACAACATCGTGCCCGCGTCCAAAGAATACGGACTGCCCCTGCCGACCGTGACGCGGCGCGAATTCCCGTTCGACAAAAACCGCAGGACGGTGTTCATCGTCAACGACAATTCGGAGATCATGAATTTCGTGGCCGAGCTTTTCGCCGCGGACTACAACATCAAAATGCCGTCGGGCAAAACCGAGATGATCGAGCTGCTCAAGCAGATGCACCCCGACATCGTCATCTGCGACGCCCTCTCCGAGCAGTCCGACTGCCTGTCGCTCATCCAGTTCATCAAGCAGGGCAAGCTGACCTCGCACATCCCGGTCATCCTGCTCTCGACGGCCCAGCAGATCGACGAGCGCATCAAGGGCGTGGAGTCAGGCGCGGACATCTGCCTGACGCTTCCGTTCAACGTCGAATACCTCAAAGCCGTGGCCGAGCAGCTGCTCCGCCGCAACCGGTCGCTCAAGGACTATTACAAGTCCTCGATCAGCGCCTTCGAGCTTTCCGACGGGCGCATGCTCCATCAGGACGACAAGGAGTTCATCGACCGGATGCTGAAGATCATCAACGACAACATCTCCAACACGGAGATCTCGACCAAATTCATCGCCGACGAACTGGGCGTAAGCATCCGCAACCTCTACCGACGGCTGGAGGGCATCCTCAACCAGACGCCGACCAACATCATCAAGGAGTACCGGCTGGCCAAGGCCGAACAGCTGCTCACGACCACGAAGCTCTCGATCGACGAGATCATCTACAAGGCGGGCTTCGTAAACCGGGGCACCTTCTTCAAATGCTTCTCCGCCAAATACGGCTGCACGCCCAAAGTCTACCGCAAGGAGAAACTCTCGCAGATCCGTCAGGAAGTGGGCGAAGAGAGCGAAGATGCCGCAGACCGGTCGGCGTAACGTCCGGCGGAGTCCGGCATAGTATCCGGCGAAGTTCCGGCATGACAGTGTCCCGTCCTGAAAAAGGTTTACAGAAAAGAGTAAATCTTATGCAGCAAACAACGAATTCAGACTTATCACGTCATTATTTACCGCGTCAGTTGCGTCATCTGATT
>ERZ1106939.2469-NODE-2469-length-11381-cov-4.818559_pt1 | contig 11381 bp, 7 predicted proteins | sample MGYA00403669_ERZ1106939 | MGnify/ENA primary metagenome ERZ1106939 (study PRJEB35170, sample SAMEA104062447) | human gut metagenome | biome: human gut; feature: human-associated habitat; material: faeces | place: Denmark | collected 2012-09-28 ...
ATAGAAAAAAGTTATGAATGAGCCACCGCGGCAGATAAATATTTTTTTGCTCAGCCCATAAAAATAAAATTTCTACAAATAAGACTTCCCGCGCCGATTTTTTTTCAAAAGCCCACGTTTTTTGATTATAGCAAACACAAACCAAGCGGTAAAATTTTTGTCATAATATATAAAATTTTTTGCCGCCAACATTACCAATCTTCAATTTTTCCAATGCCAATACACTTTCCAAATATGCATAAAAAAAAGCCGTCTCAAACATAGGTAAGCTCGCTTTTTCTCTGCCAGTGCAACCATAAAAAATCTTGCGGAAGGCCGCGCCTAAATTGCGAAAAAATATAAAAATTCATTCACACTCAAATAGAAAATTTACCCTGCAATTATGAAAGAACATTTCCCGTTCAGAACAGCACTTGGCACTAATAAAAAACTTTAGGCGCAAATATTTTTTTATATAAAATTCTCAAAACTGAAATCGACTTTGCCGCCAACATTCAAGCCGGAGTTTTCAAAAAAAACGAAAAAATTTTTTTACAATTAAATCTTTCCCCAAGCGCACGCGCGCCCATTAAAAAATTTCGACCCGCGCAAATTTTTTTAAGCCGACAAAAAAAACGCGAAGCCCGCAATAGCGGAACTTCGCGTTTTTAACGGCAAACACACTCTCAAATCCCCTCTGAGAACGGGCAATTGAGCCCGCACGGAAAGCGCATCCGCCGCAAATTTCGAGTATCTATTAGAAGCCAAAGTCAACTTTGCCGCCGAACCAGAAATTCTTTTCGCGGCCCATGAGCTCGTAGCTTCCGTCGCTCTGCGGGCCCTCGCCGCCGCCGCGCTGCGAGAATCTCACGCCCGCGCTAATCGTGCAGTATTCGGTGACCGCGTAGGCAACGTCGGCGCTAACACCGTAGTACCAATAGTTGCACCCCTGTCCGCCAAGTTTTCCGTCGTCCTTCTTGCCCGCGGTAAGATAGCCGCCGTACACGCGCACAGGCAACGTTATGCGGCCGTAGTTCCATATCCATTCGCCAACCGGGAACGCATAGCCAATCGACATTTCAAATACATGCTGTTCAAGAGTCCAGTTGTAGAAATAGTAGAAAGACGGGCTGAGATTAACGCCGAACATATACGACGCCGTATCAAAAGAGATACCTCCATACACTTCCATATCGCCCGATATGAGAGAGCTTGCGCTGTCCGGATACCAATAGTATATGTATCCGACGTCAACGCGCATATCTTTATAGTAATACACGGCGCCGACGTACGCATCGAGTTCCGACATTTCGCCGACGCTCGTGCCCTTTATCGGAGAAGAATACCACGCACCCGCATACAAGTCCAATGCATAAAGCGGATATGAGAATTCCACTTTCGGCTGAATTGCGTGCCCCGAGCGCTTCTCGCCTCTAAAAACGTACTCGGATTCGTACCCGACCGCCGCCGACACTCCAAGCAGAGAGAGTGAGAACTCCGGAGTATATTCGCGGTATTCTACAACATTTCCGCCGAGCTGTGTCACTGTCGGGGAGTAGCTCGTATTTTGATTGGCAACTACTCCTGCGCCCATGTGTGTGACTTCCTTGTTTTCCTTTACCTGGGAGAACGCGGTTGACACGCTTCCGAGTGCCGCAACCGCCGCTATGAATGATACGATTTTTTTCATGTTTCTTGGGGGGATTTTCTTTTTTTGGGGAAATTAGAGGCTTTAATATCTGTAAAAGTCCGGCTTGTACGGGCCTTCGACTTTCACACCGATATACGCAGCCTGTTTTTTGGTCAACTTTGTAAGCTTTGCGCCAATTTTTTTGAGGTGCAGGCGCGCAACTTCTTCGTCAAGTTTCTTGGGCAAAATATACACTTTATTTTCGTATTTGTCCCTGTTCTTCCACAAATCCATCTGCGCGAGCGTCTGATTGGAGAAAGAGTTGCTCATTACAAAAGACGGGTGCCCGGTTGCGCAGCCGAGATTCACGAGCCTTCCTTCGGCGAGAAGGAATATCGAATTGCCCTTCGGGAATGTGTACTTGTCGACCTGCGGCTTTATATTTACGCGCTTTATGCCGGGGAAGGCCTGCAATTTCGCAACTTGGATTTCACTGTCAAAGTGCCCAATGTTGCAAAGAATCGCCTGATCCTTCATTTTTTTCATGTGGTCGATTGTAATTATGTCGCAATTCCCGGTGGTTGTGACGTATATGTCGGCGAGCGGCAAGGCGTCCTCGACAGTCACTACCCTGTAGCCTTCCATAGCCGCCTGCAATGCGCATATCGGGTCGATTTCGGAAACAAGTATCGTTGCACCCAAGCCCTTGAGCGCCTGGACGCAGCCCTTGCCGACATCGCCGTATCCGCACACGAGCGCAACCTTCCCTGCTATCATAACGTCGGTAGCGCGCTTTATGCCGTCAACGAGAGACTCCCTGCAACCATAGATGTTGTCAAATTTGCTCTTTGTGACAGAGTCGTTTACATTTATTGCGGGGAATAAGAGCCTGCCGTCTTCGACCATCTGGTAGAGGCGGTGGACGCCCGTCGTAGTTTCCTCGGACACTCCCTTGACGTCAGCGACCACTTTGTGCCAATGGTCTTTGTCCGCCGCATATACTTTTTTCAGGAGCTTTTTAATAACCTCCTCTTCGTGCGAGTCCGATGGAGCATCAACCCATTTGTCGCCGTTTTCAAGCTCGTATCCTTTGTGGATTAGCAAAGTGGCGTCGCCACCGTCGTCGACAATCAGTTGCGGGCCTTTTCCGTCCGGCCATGTCAAGGCGCGGTATGTGCAGTCCCAATAGTCTTCGAGCGACTCTCCCTTCCATGCGAATACCGGCACACCCGCCTTGGCAATCGCCGCCGCCGCATGGTCTTGGGTGGAAAAAATATTGCAGCTTGCCCAGCGGATATCGGCGCCGAGAGCTTTCAGCGTCTCGATTAGAACCGCCGTTTGTATGGTCATATGCAGAGAGCCGCTTATGCGGACTCCTTTAAGGGGCTTTTTGGGCGCGTATTCTTCGCGTATTGCCATAAGCCCGGGCATTTCATGTTCGGCGATGTCGATTTCCTTGCGTCCCCACGGAGCGAGGGATATGTCTGCTACTTTAAAGTCTTTGCTTAATTTTTTTGCCATTTTATTTTGAAGATATAGCTTTTTTGAGTTCGGCAACTTTATTGGTCTGCTCCCACGGCAGGTCTGCCTTGGTGAAGTGCCCGTAATTTGTAGTCTTTTTGTATATCGGGCGCAGGAGATCGAGCTGCGCTATGATGTCTGCTGGCTTGAAGCTGAAAACGCTCCTTACAGCCTTCTCAATTTTTTCCTCTGGGACTTTAGCTGTGCCGAAAGTTTCTATTGCAATGCTAAGGGGCTGCGGATAGCCTATCGCGTAGGCGACTTGAATTTCGCACTTGTCTGCAAAGCCCGCCGCAACAATGTTCTTTGCAACCCACCTGCACATATAGGCCGCCGAGCGGTCCACCTTGCTGGGATCCTTGCCTGAGAATGCCCCGCCGCCGTGGCGGCCGGTTCCGCCGTAAGAGTCGACTATTATTTTTCTTCCAGTGAGGCCCGAGTCGCCCTGCGGCCCGCCGACGACAAAATTGCCGGTGGGATTTACCAAAAATTGCGTCTTCTTTGTTATGAGCTTTTTCGGCAGCACTTTTTTGACGACTTTTTCAATTATATACTTCTCTATTTCAGCGTGCGAAACGCCTGCCGCGTGCTGGGTGGAGACAACCACATTCTCGATGCAAGCCGGGTTGCCGTCCTCGTAGGCGACAGCCACTTGGCTTTTGCAGTCGGGGCGCAGCCATTTTGGGGCTTTGCCGCTCTTGCGCTGCTTGGCGAGCTCCGTGAGAATCCTGTGCGCGAACATTATGGGCGCCGGCATCATCTCCGGAGTTTCGTTGGTAGCGTACCCAAACATAATGCCTTGGTCGCCCGCGCCCTGCTCCGCGGTCTTCTTGCCCTTGGCTTTTCTGGCATCGACGCCCTGCGCTATGTCGGGGGACTGCTTTGTCAACAGATTCGTTAAAAATACTTGGTCGGCGTGAAATACGTCGTCGGAATTTACATACCCGATTTCCCTTATCGCATTGCGCACGATTTTTTCGTAGTCGAGCACGGCTTTCGTAGTTATTTCGCCCGCGATTACAACACAGTTGCTCTTGACGAGCGTTTCGCAGGCGACGCGGCTGAACTTGTCCTGTTCGAGGCATGCGTCGAGAATGCTGTCGGAAATATAATCGGCAACTTTGTCGGGGTGACCTTCGCCCACCGACTCCGATGAAAATACATAGTTATTTATCATAAGACGCAAAACATATAACTATAACCTCGCCGCTTTCAAGCTTTTTTACCTTTTTACAGGCTTTTCTTTTATCGGCCTTACTACATTCGCAGCGCAGTTTTTACTTTTGGCAAAACGGCCTATATCAACAGAAGCGGAATATGAGGGCAACTGTTCCCAACCAGCGCATTTTCCAAAAACGGCGAGGCGCCGAATCCCCGGCGCCCCAAAGTGTCTTGATTCTGATAGCCTCGGCAAAAAATTCCTACTTCGCGCGCCTTCTTGCAAACGCGAAAGCAAGCACAGCCGCCGCTACAATAGCCGCTACCGCAGACGGCTCCGGAACTTGAGTCAACCCGACCTGCAAGGAATATCCGTTTGCAGAGTCGTTTACCCACCTGAATACTGCCATGGCGTTCTCGATTCCCGACCCTTCAAAATCGCCGCTCGCATCATAGATTCCCTCTGAAATCTCGTTGAGGGTAAACCCCTCTAAATCCGTAGCTACAAGTATCTCAGTCCAGTTGTTTATCTCTGAATAATCCGCGCCGTATTCGGCGAGTGTTATTCCAAAATCTCCCGGATTAAAAGCGGCTCCATTGGCGTTTGTGAAGTCCACTTTTATCTTCTCGGTGCCGTCTTTTGAGAGCTTTTCAGTCACCACTATGAGACTCGGCGTTTGCGCTGCAAACAATTCCGTATTTTCTACGGATATCCCCCCGCTTTTGAAAGTGGCGGTCTTAAAGTATGCAAATCCTTGCTCCGTCGAATAGTTGTACGCCCCGAAAATCCCGCCGTTTAGAACGAGCGACGCTTTGCGGTTCTCCTCGCGCAGAAGCCCGTTGCCAAGATAAAATCTGCCATTGTTTACGGTAAAAGTTCCGCTTTGCGTGGAGTATGCGAGGTCGTCGGCGCGGTATGTGTATATCCTCTGCGTGCCTTCGCCGTCCATTACTATATTTAGCTTACTGTTAGTATTGACGGGCGGTGTGCCAAGATACCCAAAGTCTGACACATTACCTCTAAACTTGTAATCAGTTCCCTTCGCATTCTTAAACACGAGTGTCGACGTTAATCCCGTATTGGGATTGTTGTATATGCCGCAGTCCACATGAGTTTCGTCGGTCAGCTGTAATCCGCCTAGTTCAAAAACCATTCCGTCCTTTGAATTTTTAATGTTGGACCATCCCATTCCGTCGCTCTGAATCTTCACAACTCCATTTACCACGGCGCGGTCAACATTCAGCACGAGCGACGTCTCGCTCTGGTTTTTATACCCGTATCCGCCGAGCTGCACATCGCCGTCGATAATAAATTCACTATGCGTAATTATACTCCTAGAGCCAAAAGCAACAGTGAATACAGTATGGATTGTGTCGGTCCCCTGGTAGCCGCCGCCGTATCCCTCCACGCCGAGTTCAAAGCCTTTGGCCCTCACCGTCACATTCGTAGTCTGTCCAGTGGCAGTATAAAAACTTCCGTCCATTGTGAAGTAATTTCCCAGGCCGGTTCCTATTAAACCTTTTATTTTTCCGTCAATTTCAAAGACCGCGTTATTGTCGAGCGCCGCGTTTCCGAATACCACTTCGGCCTTACCAATCGAATTTCCGGCGACAATAAGCTCCTTTATCATTGTTTCCGCCGAGCTCAGTTCCAATGTCTTCTTATCGCCGGAGTTGTTTACGAAATATACACTATCCCAACTCGAAGGCGGCACAGTCGCGGGCTGGCTGCCGGCCTCGTCGTAGCTCCATGCGGAAGTTACTGAAAACTTTGTCTGGCCGGAGGACTCTGGCGTAAAATAGTAATTGGTCTGGGCAAGCACCGGAAATGTTCCAGCAGCCGCTATACCACCAAATAATATGGACTTTTTAACTATTTTAAAAAATATATTTTTATCTTTCATTTTCATTTGCCCCATTCTGTTTTTTATAGACCTATGTAAATTCTGATAAAATTTTTATAGAAATTTTTTTTTTTTATTCAAGAAAATATTAACACTGTCTCATAATCAAAATCGAATTTTATTCCAATCTACTATTCTTTTAAACATTGCAGCTAACTTCAATAATATTTTAATTTTAAGTATATAGACATAAACAAGTAATATAAAACCGCAAATCGGCATTAAAACTTGTAAAATTTATGAGTTTTTTGGTGGAAATACACAATGCTATCGCCGACAACAAAATCCCCGCCGACAAATTATTTCATTGCCGCTGCCTAACATAGGAACTGTGAATTTAAAAAATTAACAAGCCTGACAGTTTTATTTTGAGCAAATAAATAAGCGAAAAAACTTATGCAAGGCCAATCCCCCAATATGGGACCAACCTCCCATAAGCCGCAAAACAAAAAGAGGCAAACATAAGTTTGCCCCTTTTAATTTCGGCGTTAAACGCCAGTCTTGCAAATTAGATTAGAACAAGACCTGAACTTGCGCCCAGACAGTGTTGCCGTAAACGCGTTCGACAACCGCATCGCCTTGGTCGTAGTAGCCAAACTCGTAGCCGAGAGAGGTCTTAACCGCGGTAGTTGCGTACCAGTTTACGCCGCCGTAGAAGGTCATCGCCTGGTTTATGTTGCCGAGATCGTCGCCGGTGTAGGCGGATTTCAAGCCCATGCCGTTGGTCGTGACATAGGACGCGCGGAATACGGGCTCGATAGCGCCCCATTCGCCGATGTCCATCTTGTACGCCGCGGTGAAGTTCGCGCCCATGGGGGTGCGGCCTACGCCGTCGCGGCCGGGAGTGTAGTCTTCAACCTGCTGGAGGAAGAATTCACCGATGAGGGTGAGTCCGCGCCAGTTGATTGTCGCATAGGGGTTGATGCCCCATACGCTGCCCTTTTGGGTGTACGCAAGGGATGTGGAGCCTTGGGGAGCATAGCCGAAGTTGATGCCCAAGTCATAGGAGAGCGTTTCGCCCTTGATGTCGGCGACATTCTTGTAGCCCGCATTTACCCAGAAGCTGAGAGCCGAGCTGTTTTGAGCGTCGGTTATGAAGTTTTCAACGCCGCCTTCGGAAACGCCGGAGGTCACAGCTGCGCCGTAGTAGAGGCCGTCAACCTGAGTGATGTTGCCGTCCCAGAATACGCCGACCGTGCGCGAACCGAAGTTCTTGCCTTCATAGCGTGTGAAGAAATAGGTTGCGACAGAACGTTCTACGGCGTATTGGCCGAAGTCGTCCATATTCTGTTCGTAGCCCATATTTACCTTGCGGAGACCGAGCTGGAGGGTTCCGTTCAGGTAGTCGAGGTCGATCTTCTTGGAGGCTACGACCTTGTCGAGATAATTCTTGGAAGCGCCTTCTGTACCGAAGTCGGTGACTACTTCCGCGCTCCAGCCGCCGCCAACGTCGGCTTCAATGCCGAGTTTTACGTAGCGGAGAGTAAATCCGCTCTGCTGGTCAAAAGAGCCAGTTCCGGCTTTTACGCTGTTTTTCCCCCAACTATACCAGCCCTGACCGCCGCCAAAAATCTTTATGGATTTCGTCGACTTTGTCGCGGGAGTTACCGCAACGGAGTCCTTAGCGATTTGGGCAGCTTCCTGCTGAGTGAGCATTCCCTTCTTCACGAGAGTTTCGAGAAGCGCTTTGTCTTGCGCGTTCGCGGCGATAACCGCGCCCGCTACGAGTAAGCTGATAATTGCTTTTTTCATATCTTATTTGTAGTTTGTTTTAGTTTTTTAAATCAAACAGGCACATTCATACCTATTCGATTTTCATTATATTTTATTTTTTCAATGTAAAAATCAAGCTTTTTTTTAACGTTAATATTATTTAATTCAAAACAAATTCTAATATTTTACCTATTGCAAAAACACTGTGCCATTTGCGCGTGAATCTATTATTCATCTGTATCCGTAAACCTGAAAGGACATTTTTGTCTTAGCGATTCTATAAAATTAGCAAAGAAGGATTGGTATGATATGCCAATGTATTTTACAAATTAGCCGCCAAAAACCTGCACAGTTTGGTTTGTTTTAATTATAAGACCCTGCCCTGCAATCGACTGTGGAGTGATAAAACGCGTGCTGGTGCAGGTGGGAAATATTGGGAAAGATATTCTATGGGGCGGAAACGGGAAAGTTTTTAAACTACTATAAGCATTGAAAGAGGAGGCGGGCGGGTATATGCAACATAGTATGCGGGCACATAGATAGAGCGGCGGGAGATTCTTCGGGCATGGGCGCGAATGGTCTTTTTATGTATCTTATTTAATCTGCGCAGCCCGCGTAAATTCTTTATATTAAGCAAGAAAATATCTGCCCATGCGCCTTGCTTCTATGCGCGCTTTCGGAAACAAGCTGCAATAATAGCAAGCGCCGCCAACACAGATGCAACTGCCTCCGGCTACGGAACAAGCCCGAGATTCACACTCAAAGAAATCATTCCGCCTGCTTCATCCATGGCAATTTCCCCCGAGACGCCGTCGAGCAGTTTTAGCGAAAAATCTTCTGCAGTGACATTGCTGCCTTCGCTTGAAAAAGTTATCAGCTCTACCGACTTTGAATCCTCGCCGGCCAGCCACTCGCGCAGATCGTATTCATTTACGCTCATTTCGAGAGTTAATTTTGAAGAATCGGAAACCTTTTCGATTGAACCGTTTATTTTCAAGGAGTCGTTTTCCACCTCAAATATGTCAAAATATATAGTTCCGCCCGAAAATACAATTTTGTCAAAAACAACCTTCCCCATTTCAGAGTTATCACCGGCGGCGCTAAAAACACCTCCTTCCATCGACAGGCTTGAAGCTTTCATTCCATCGTACATGGCAATATCGAGCCTGCCGTTTTTCACTACTATTTCATTTAGAGAATTTGCACCGCTTGTGAATGCGTAATTTATCCAATTCTCGTTCTCGTAATTGTCTATTTTTGAAAACCGCAACACTTGATAGCCGTTTTGTGGGTCAGACGCATCCATTGTTATATTCAGCTTATTATCGACGACATTTCCCCATGAAGATATTTTTCCGTCTGTCCGCTCGACTTCTATGCGGGTTGCCAACGAACCATTGAATTCATTGCGCCCCGAATTTGTAAAAGTAAGGGTAGTCGCGGTGACATTACTTTGCCCATCAAGCTCAATTACGCCGCCCAAAGCCACATCCAATCCCCCAAAGCTTCGCTCAAAAACATTGCGGGCGTTGCTGTTGAGCCTTATCCATTTTTTATCATTCCATTTTGATTGCAGCGTCACAACCCCGCCCACTGTAAAAGAATTTACTTCCGAAAGTTCAAGCTTAACCCCGTTTAGGGCGTTGTCATACATTGTTTCCATTTCGGAGCTTATAGTAAGATTGCCATTTATATTTACGTTTCCAGAGCCCCAAAAATTTAGCCTCGTCTGGTACCAACTTCTCGTTGTTCGCCTGTCGCTTACGACCAAGTCGCCTTTTACTTCAAACAGGCCGCCTTTGTTTACTGTTATATTGTTTATAGGGTGAGATGTTGCGGAATCTATTATATTATAACTTACAGAATTTAACGATACTCTCTTATTCTCCGAAACGTTAAGAACGTAAACGTCCCACAGATTATTCCCAAAATTAATGTTAAACGTAAAATTATTTGCCGTTAAATCTTCGGCAAATTTTGTTATCCTACCTGTATTATAGGGATTATCGCCCGACGTTACGGAAGGGATAGTATAATTCACCGTTATATCTGTGCTATCTGTTATTGGACTCGTCAATCCGTAGGTATCGGGATTTGAAAGATCCTGCCCAATTTGCGAAACATCAGTCGGCGTAAAGCTCAGGGTTGCCTCTTCCCCGCTTAAAACCGTCATTTCAGCCAAAATTGCTATTAGACAAAATACACGGATAATTTTCATATAACTTTTATTACTATTTTCCCTCTGGAAAATCAAGCATAAATTATGTTTATTTTCAAAACGCCAGTGCATAACTGGCAGTAGATGTTTTTAGATATTGTTGGTTTTTTGTAAATATAAAAGTTTAAGTTGTTGTAAAATTACTCAATTTCTTAATCTAACAAGATAAATTTGTTTTACGATATCCTTAGAAGATAGATTCTTTAAGGTTGAAATTATGCATGCGATATCTGAATCTACATATGTATATAAATTACAACTAAACTTTTCGTATTTTGAATTATTTTCCGTCAATTGAAATTTCAAATGAAAAGCATCTTTCTCTGTATTATCTTTTTTGCCTATAAAAGAAGTTACTCCATAAGAATAATAATATCCGCAAATGGAATCACCAGAATTGAATAGCGGAACTATCTTATATATAGATGTATTAGTTTTTGTAATATATACAAAAAATAGATAATAATCCCCTGCACTTTCTTTAAAGCAATCTATATTTTTAGAAATCCAATCTTTTATTGATTTCGACGTTGAACTTCTTATTTCTTCTGAATTTACTTTTAGCTCATCATATATTCGTGTAGATATGGTTATAGTTTCCTTTATATCAGAATTCAAGCATCTATAAAATTCTCTTGAAAATTTTAATATATCTTTTTGTTCTGAATTTTGACTACTGTTTTCTTGTATTCCTCTATTTTCTATTTGATCTGCTAATAGAATATGGGATATGAGAATTAATAGCAATGTTAGGGGTTTCATAGAATTATTTTTCTACTCCTTTTAAATTCCATATAGACTCTTGGGTTTTGGATCCAATTTTCACTATATTTCTGCCATCATTCGAATATATATTTATCGTTGAAAACGCTCTTTTTAATCCATCTCCAGCAGAAGTAGGATTAATTAAGAAATTGAAATCTATGCCTATACTGTTTGATTCCAAAACACCTGACTGTTTTAAAGAATTCGTTCCAGCTATGCCTATATTTCCAATATTCTCATACATAAATAGTACGTTATCTTTATCTGTTTTTTCTTTCGTAATAGAAACGTTAGCATTTACGATATACGGGACATACATCTGTTTATCGCCTATGCTATACGTATATGTTGTATTAGGAGAAGAAAAAGTTATACTAATATTCACAATCCATGTTCCTAACATATCAATAGTATAAGTGGATACCGCCGCATAGGACTGGTTATTTATACCGTCCGGGTATCCCGCAGGGTCGGAGGAGCGCCAGCTGTAGGG
>ERZ1106939.2473-NODE-2473-length-11364-cov-13.875940_pt1 | contig 11364 bp, 10 predicted proteins | sample MGYA00403669_ERZ1106939 | MGnify/ENA primary metagenome ERZ1106939 (study PRJEB35170, sample SAMEA104062447) | human gut metagenome | biome: human gut; feature: human-associated habitat; material: faeces | place: Denmark | collected 2012-09-28 ...
CGCCCAGAAGGTCGGTGCTGCGCAGGCTATACACCACCAGCAGGCCCATCATGGCCGGCGGCAGCAGCCTGCCAAGGTCCTCCACCACCTTCGGCAGCTTCTTGTCCCCAGAGAACAGCAGGAACGGCGTCCATCGGGTGATCTGGGTGGCCAGCGCCACCATCGCCACGATGATCAGGGAATGTATCGTGTCTAGGCGCATAGCTTCCTCCTTCCCAGCAGCAGGACCGCCAGGGTCAGCACCATGGCCGGGATGACCATGTTGTCCGCGCCGAAAACGGCCAGACCCGCCACAGCGCACACCAGACCGGCAGCGCCGGGGGCACGGTTCTCTTTCTTGACGACCTGCTCGATGAACAGCACCACGAACAGCGCCGTCAGGGCAAAGTCGATGCCGGTGATGTCAAAGGTGATCAGCCCGCCCAGCAGGCCACCCAGCATGGAGAACGCCACCCAGTACAGCCAGGTCAAAAAGCTCATGGCAAAGTAGAACAGCGTGGGGTCCGTATCCTCCGGCGGCTCCACCGAGGAGGACAGGGAGAAGTTCTCATCGCTAAGGGTATAGATCATAAAATACCGCAGCCTGCCCAGTCCCCGATACTTGGGCAGCAGCGCCAGCGAGAAAAACAGGTGCCGTGCGTTGACCATCAGACTCAGCACAAAGGCCTGCAGGGGGTCGAAGGCCGTGGTCAGCAGCGTGATCGCCACATACTGCATACTGCCGCAGAAGGCAAAGGCACTGACAAAGCCCGCCCACAGAAAGCCGTAACCCTTGGAGGCCATCAGCACGCCGTAGGCCATGCCTACGGCCAGATAGCCGGTCATAATGGGGATGGTATGGGGAAACGCCGCCTTCACCGCCGCGGCAAAGCTTCTGTTCTGCACGGTATCACATCCTTTGAAGCGTGGGATAACGGCGCCATTATAATGTAAAACTCTTTTTCCCGCAATACTGGAAAACAGCGAATAAATGGTATATAATACAGGAACTTGTTGTGACTTTTGGTTGACAAAGGAGCGTATGTCATGGAAGAAATGCGTAGCTTTGGATATATCTGTCCGGCCTGCGGCAAGGCCGTGCTGCACAGCCGCAGCGTTTTCGCCCTGAACGCCGCCGCGGCGCGGATGGAATGTGAATGCGGCAAAGAAGCTCTGACCGCCGAGACGGACGGCCTGCGCTTCCGGCTCCAGGTGCCCTGCGGCGTGTGCGGCGGGCACCACCAGGCGGAGTGCGACGCCGGTGCGCTGCTGCACGGCCGGGGCATCGGCCTGGCCTGTCCGGTAAAACAGGAGCTGTGCTGCTACATCGGTGAGGAGGCCCAGGTGCGAAAGGCCATGGAGGGTCTGGCCCTGCGGGTGGCCAAGGAAAAATCGTCCCCCGATGAGGCCTTCACCGACAACGTCATCATGTATGAGGTGCTGTCCGAGCTGAAGGATATCGCCGCCCGGGGCGGTATCGCCTGCGCCTGCGGCAGCCACGAATACACCATGCAGGTGCGCCGCGGCGCGGTGGACCTGACCTGTGCCAAATGCGGGGGACGCCTGCGCCTTCCCGCCGCCACCGACAGCGACCTGGATGATCTGTGCTGCCGCATGACGCTGACCATCCCGGGGAGGTAACATGGGCGCTGTCTTCTGTTTTCTGCTGTTTCTGGCCGCAGTGGGTCTCTGCATCCTTTGGGGCCAGTCCCTGATCCTTGCGATATGGGTGGGCATAGCAGCCTTCGCCGCCCTGGGCCTGCGCCGCGGGATGACCGTGCGGGCCATGTGGGACGCCGCCTGGGAGCAGGGCCGCAAAATGTGCTGCGTGATCGTGATCTACATGCTCATCGGCGCCATCACCGCCCTGTGGCGCAGCGCCGGGACCATCGCCTTCTTCATCTATCACGGGCTGCGCATCATCACGCCGCAGCTGTTCCTGCTGGTGACGTTCCTGCTGACCAGCTTCATCTCCTACGCCCTGGGCACGTCCTTCGGCGTGGTGGGCACCCTGGGCGTGATCCTGATGGCCTTGGCCCGCTCCGGCGGCGTCAGCGTGGCCATCACGGCGGGGACCATCGTGGCCGGCGCCTACTTCGGCGACCGCTGCTCGCCGGCCTCCTCCAGCGCCACGCTGGTGGCCGCCGCCACCGATACCAAGCTCTATGACAACCTGCACATGATGCACCGCACCGGCTGGCTGCCCTATCTGGTCAGCCTCGCGGCCTACGCCGCCCTGTCCGTAACGCACCCGCTGGCCATGGTGGACAGCGGTGTGCTGGACCAGCTGTCCGGCACCTTCAGCCTCAGCTGGTGGACGGCCATCCCGGCGCTGCTGATCCTGATCCTGCCGCTGTGCAAGGTCCCCATCCGGCCCACCATGGCCGTCAGTGCGCTGACGGCGCTGCTGGTGACGGTGTTCGCCCAGGGCCGCGCTCTGCTGCCCACCCTGCGGGATGCGGTGCTGGGCTACCTCCCCGCCCCCGGCGCGCTGCACGACGTGCTCTCCGGCGGCGGCATGATGTCCATGGTCTCGGCCACCATCATGGCCGTCAGCGCCGGGCTGTACGCCGGGCTGCTGGGCGGCATGGGCGTGTTGAACGGCGCGGCGCATCTGGCCCAGCGCCTGGCCCGGAGAGCCGGGCGGTTCCCCGCCTGCGCGGCGATCTCCGTGGTGTGCAGCATGGTGTTCTGCAACCAGTCCACCTGCGCGGTGGTGTGCAACCAGCTGCTGGAGGACGACTACACCAAGCGCGGCCACGGCAGGGGCGAGATGGCCCTTGACATCGAGAACTCCGGCATCGTCCTCTCGCCGCTGATCCCCTGGAACATCTCCGTGTCCATCCCGCTGGCCATGCTGGGCGCGGACATGTCCGCCATCCCCTACGAGATACTGCTGTACGCCATCCCTCTGTGCTATTGGCTGACAAAGCGCCGGGTCTACCCGCCGAAAGGAGACGACTGCTATGATACGATTGCTGAGCCGCTGGTTCATTCCTGACCGGGACAACGTGTCCTCCCCCGCCGTCCGCCGCGCCTACGGCACCCTGTGCGGCGCTGTGGGCATCGCACTGAATATTCTGCTGTTCATCGGCAAATTCTTTGCCGGACAGCTGTCCGGTTCCATCGCCGTCACGGCGGACGCCTTCAACAACCTGTCCGACGCCGGCTCCTCGGCGGTGACGCTGCTGGGCTTCCGTCTGGCGGGCAAAAAGCCGGACACCGACCACCCCTTTGGCCACGGCCGCATCGAGTACATATCCGGCCTGATCGTAGCGGGCCTGATCCTGCTGATGGGCGTGGAGCTGGCCAAGTCCTCCTTTGACAAGATCCTCCATCCGGAGGCCGTCACCTTTTCCCTGATGGCTATCGCCATCATGGCCGCCTCCGTGTGCGTGAAGGTCTATATGTGGCTGTACAACCGGGCCGTCGGCCGGAAGATCAAGTCCGCCGCCATGGAGGCCACCGCCACGGACAGCCTTTCCGACACCGTCTCCACCCTGGCGGTGCTCCTTGCCATGCTCATCGGCAAATGGACCGGTCTGGCGGTGGACGGCTATGTGGGCCTGGTGGTGGCGCTGTTCATCCTGTTCTCCGCCTACAAGGCCGCAAAAGAGACCCTGTCCCCCCTGCTGGGGCAGGCGCCCGACCCGGCGCTGGTGCAGCAGATACGGGATATCGTCCTCTCCAACGACACAGTGCTGGGCGTACACGATCTGGTGGTCCACGACTACGGCCCCGGCCGTCTGATGATCACCCTCCACGCGGAGGTCCCCGCCCACGGGGACATCATGGCCATGCACGATGTGATCGACAATATTGAAAAGGAACTGATGGAGAAGCTCCACTGCCACGCCGTCATCCACATGGACCCTATCGTCACCGACGGCTCCGTCACCGCACTGAAGGAACAGGTGGCCGCACTGGTGAAGCAGGTGGATCCCGGTCTGACCATCCACGACTTCCGCGTGGTCCGGGGCACCACACACGATAACCTGATCTTCGACGCGGTGCTGCCCTTCTCCAGCAGCAAGACCCCGGCCCAGGCAGCGCAGGAGATACGCGCTCTGGTCCGCACCATGGACGGCAATTACTACGCCGTGGTCACGGTGGAGCACAGCTACACGGACTAAGGGCAACACCGCACAGTGAAAGCCGCGGTGCTGCCCGAAAAAAACCGTGCGCCTGCGGCGCACGGATGAGAGCCCTTATTCCTATTCCCACGTCTGCCATATCTCCGGGCAATAGCCCACGGTGGCCTGCTTCCCGTTGCGGACAATGGGTGCGGCGAACAGCTCCGGGTATTCCAGCAGCTTTTCCTCCGCCGCCTGAGGCGTGATATAGGCCATGTACAGCGCCTCATACGCCCGGCAGTCCTTGTCCACCAGCGCGTCGAAGCTGCCCACGGCCGCCCGGATGGAACGGTACTCCCCCGGCGATACGCCCTTGCTCACAAGGTCGATGTACTGGTACTTGATGCGGCGCTCCTTGAACCAGCGCTCCGCCTTTTTCGTGTCGAAGGACTTGCTTTTTCCGAAGATCTGAATATTCATAGCGTATGCTCCTTACAAAAGAAATGGAGGGACAGTATGGACGAAACCATCCGCAGGCTGAAAGAACTGACAGACGCCAGTGACAACATCGTGTTTTTCGGCGGCGCCGGCGTGTCCACCGAATCCGGCATCCCGGACTTCCGCAGTGTGGACGGCCTGTATCACCAGAAATTCAAATACCCGCCGGAGACCATGCTCAGCCACACATTTTACGAGACGCACACCGAGGAATTCTACGACTTCTACCGGGCCAAAATGCTGGCCCTGGACGCCCAGCCCAACGCCGCCCACCGCAAGCTGGCGGAATGGGAGCGGCAGGGGAAGCTGAAGGCCGTCATCACCCAGAACATCGACGGCCTGCACCAGAAGGCCGGCAGCCGGGAGGTCCTTGAGCTCCACGGCAGCGTGCTGCGGAACCACTGTACCCGCTGCGGGAAATTCTACGGTGTGGAGCGCATCGCGGAGAGCCGCGGCATTCCCCGCTGCACCTGCGGCGGCATCATTAAGCCGGACGTGGTGCTGTATGAGGAGTCCCTGGATGAGGACGTGATGGCCCGCGCCATCCACTATATCCGGCAGGCAGACGTGCTCATCATCGGCGGCACGTCGCTGGTGGTCTATCCCGCCGCCGGGCTGATACAGTACTACCGCGGCCATAAGCTGGCGGTCATCAACAAGGGCGGGGCCGGCAGCGGTCTTGGCGCCGCCGTCACCATCGACGGCCCTATCGGCCAGGTCATGGCCCAATTATAACACGCAGCGCCCCGACACGCAAGCCGGGGCGCTGCGTGCTATTGCGAACGCCGTGCCGATGTGCTATACTATATGTTCAAAAAAACACCGAGTGAGGCATAGCATGACCACGAAAGATTATCAGACCCGCAGCCCCCTGCGGATATTCCTCTCCTACTTCAAACCCCACCGGCGGCTCTTCGCCCTGGACCTGTCCTGCGCGTTCCTCATCGCCTGCATCGACCTGGCGTTCCCGCTGGTGTCCCGCGCCGCCATGTATACCTGGCTGCCCCAGCGGCAGTTCCGGGTATTCTTCATCGTCATGGCGGTGGTGGTGGCCGCCTATGTGCTGCGCTCGGCGCTGTACTTCGTGGTGGCCTATTGGGGCCACACCTTCGGCATCCGCGTGGAGGCGGATATCCGCCGCGATCTGTACCGCCACATTCAGGAGCTGGGCTTCGACTTCTACGACCGCAACCGCACCGGCCAGCTGATGAGCCGCCTGACCAGTGACCTGTTTGAACTGACGGAGCTGGCCCACCACGGGCCGGAGGATCTGTTCATCTCCCTGGTGACCATCGTGGGCGCGCTGGCGGTGATGTTCACCCTGCGCTGGGAGCTGGCGCTGGTACTGCTGGTGCTGCTGCCTGTCCTGCTGACCATGGCCCTGCGCCGCCGCCGGCAGATGAGCGCCGCCTCCCGGGCTGCCAAGGTCAAGACCGGCACCATCAACGCCGCCATCGAGTCCGGCCTGTCCGGCGTGCGGACCACCAAGGCCTTTGCCAACGAAGAAGCCCAGCAGCAGCGGTTCGACGAGGCCAACGAGGTGTTCAAGACCGCCAAGCGCGGCTTTCACAAGGAGATGGGCCGCTTCAACGCGGTGATGGAGTTCTGCACCGGCATACTGCCGGTGGCGGTGATCGCCGTGGGCGGCTGGCTCATTATGAAGGAGAAGATGGACTATGTGGATCTGATCACCTTCTCCCTATACGTCACCGCCTTCGTCAGTCCCATCCGCAAGCTGGCCAACTTCGCCGAGATGTTCTCCAACGGCTTCGCGGGCCTGCACCGCTTCATTGAGCTGATGGCCACCGAGCCGTCCATCCAGGACGCGCCGGACGCGCAGCCCCTCGAACATGTACAGGGCCGCGTGGACGTGAACGACGTCTCCTTTGCCTACGGCGAAAAGGCCGAGGTGCTGCACAACGTGACGCTGCACATCCCCGCCGGCGAGACGGTGGCCCTGGTGGGGCCCTCCGGCGGCGGCAAGACTACCCTGTGCCAGCTGCTGCCCCGGTTCTACGACGTGGACAGCGGCAGCATCACCGTCGACGGCCGCGATGTCCGCGCCGTCACCCAGCGCTCCCTGCGCCGGGCCATTGGCATCGTGCAGCAGGACGTGTTCCTGTTTGCCGACACCATCCGCGAGAATATCCGCTACGGCCGCCCTGACGCCACCGATGCCGAGGTAGAGCAGGCGGCGCGGCAGGCGGAGATCTACGACGATATCTGCGCCATGCCCGACGGGTTCGACACCTATGTGGGTGAGCGGGGCGCGCTGCTCTCCGGTGGGCAGAAGCAGCGGGTGGCCATCGCCCGGGTGTTTCTGAAGGCCCCGCCCATTCTGATACTGGATGAGGCCACCTCCGCGCTGGACAGCGTGACGGAAGCCCGCATCCAGGGCGCCTTTGACCGTTTGGCCCAAGGCCGCACGACACTGATCATCGCCCACCGGCTGTCCACCATTCGTTCGGCCGACCGGATACTGGTGATACAGGACGGTGTCGTCGCCGAGCAGGGCTCCCACCAGGAACTCATGGCGAAGAACGGCGTGTACGCCACGCTGTACCACACGCAGAATTTGGGGGCATAACATGGACAGACGAGAACTGCTGGACAGAGCCGCCCACAGCCCGGAGGAACGGCTGCTGCTGAGCCGCGTGTGGGATAAGTGTGAGCAGTGCCGCACACGGAACATTCCCACGGCCACAGGCTTTCTCTCCCCCCAGGAACAGGCGGCGGCGCAGCATCTGCTGAACGCGCTGGGGTGCCGGGAGGGCTATGTGCTTTGGGGCGGCTATGACGGCGCGGAGCGAAAGCGGCTGCTGTTTCTGCCGGAGTGGATGGCGGAGCCGGACGGCACGGAGATCGCGGCGGTGCGGGCCGCGTGCCGCAGCGGCGGCGACCTGACCCACCGGGATTTTTTGGGCAGTTTGATGGCTCTGGGATTGACCCGGGAGAAGATAGGCGATATACTTGTGGAAAAGGGCGGCTGTCAGGTGCTGCTGGACCCGTCCATGACGGATTTCCTGCTGCAGAACTGGGACAGCGCCGGCCGGGAGAAGCTCACCGTAACACCGCTGCCGCTTTCGGCGCTGGCGGTCCCCCATGCGGCGGTGAAGGAACTGCGGGACACCGTCTCCTCCCTGCGGCTGGACAACGTGCTGGCGGCGGGATTTTCTCTCAGCCGGGGCCGGGCGGCGGAGGCCGTGGAAAAGGGGTCCGTACAGGTGAACTACGTCACCTGTGTGAAGCCGGACAAGCCCGTGTCGGCGGGGGATACCATCACCTGCAGCGGTCTGGGAAAATGCGTATTGGACAGCGTGGGCGCTCCCACGAAAAAGGGCCGCCTGCCGGTGGCCATACGGCGATACATATAAGGGAGAAACAGCTATGGACGAGAAGAAGATAGCACGCATCAACGAGCTGGCCCGCAAGGCCAAGGCCGAGGGGCTGACAGACGCGGAGATCGAGGAGCGCGCTGCACTGCGGCAGGAGTACCTGAACGCGGTAATGGCCAATGCCCGCAGCGTGCTGGAGAATACCTATATCGTGGACGAAAAGGGCAACAAGCGAAAGCTGCGGGGAAAGGGAGAAGGGGAAGCATGAGCTACGAATACGACAAGAACAACGGTCTTCAGCCGAAGCCGCCGAAAAAGAACAATAACGACCTGGGTTCGTGGATATTCATCGCGGTGATGTTTGCCGTGGCCTGGCCTGTGGGCCTGATCCTGCTGCTGAGCAAGCTCAGCGAGGGCGGCGGCAGGAAAATGCGCCAGCAGGCGCGGGATGCGTGGCAGCGGACGGCGGCGGGCAGCGCCGAGGCGAAGCCTGCGCAGGCGCGCGCCTCCGCGGCGAAGAACACCGTCCGCAAGGTCACAGAGACGCCGAACTACTCCGACAAGGGCGCCAAAACCATGAAGATCATCGGCGCGGTGGTGGGTATTCTGGGCTGCGTGGCTATGCTCAGTGCCGTCAGCGACAACCTGTCCTACGCCTACCACTACAACGAGTGGTGGTACTTTGCCCGGCAGCTGTTCTATCCCCTGGGCATGATGGCCGGCGGCGCGTCCCTGCTGCTGGGCAGCGGCGCCATGAAGCGCCGCCAGCGGCGCTTTGCCACCTACCTCCGCACCGTCGGGCAGAAGCAGGCCGTGCCCCTGGACTATCTGGCCCGGGCCGCCGACGTGTCCCGCCGCCGGGTGGAGAAGGACGTGAACCTGATGCTGGAAAAGGGCCTCTGGGGTGACGAGGCCTATATCGACATGGGCAGCGGTATGCTCTTCAAGTCCCAGGCCGCCGCCACGGCGTACTTTGATGCCGCCCACCGCGCCAAGGCGGAGCAGGATCAGCCCGCACAGACCGCGCCCGCGCCGGCGGGCTACGCCGCCATCCTGGCCCAGATCCGTGAGCTGAACGACCGCATCGCCGACGAGGCCATCAGCGCCAAGCTGGACCGCATGGAGCAGGTGTCCGGCCGTATTTTCAAACTCATTGAAGAGGACGAGGCCAAGCGTGACGCCGCCGGCACGTTCCTGAACTACTACCTGCCCACCACCCTGAAGCTGCTGGAAAACTACGCCAGCTTCGAGGAGGCCGGCGTCAGCGGCGAGAACCTGAGCCAGGCCAAGGCCAAGATCGAAAAGACCATGGACAGCATTGTGGCGGGCTTCGAGCACCAGCTGGACGAGCTGTACCGCACCGATGCCATGGATATCGACAGCGATATCCGGGTGATGGAGACCATGCTGCGCCGGGACACCGCCAGCGTAGCGGACGACTTCGGCCTGAACGGCAGCAGCGCCGTGCAGCAGCGGGATGAGTAAACGAAAAGGGAAACGCAGCGCGCCTGCGTTTCCCTTTTGTGCTTGCGGCCCTTTTCCGCCCCCGCCGCGGCACAAAAAGCGCCTTGTTTGTTGACGGGACGGGAAAAATGGGGTACAATGTCGGTAACGTTACCAGCGACCTGTTTCGTGTCCTTTGACGGAACAGGCGTGCTACCATAGAGCAGACGAGCAGCGTGAGAGAAAAGGAGCTGAGCACATGACGCGGCACCCGGCCCACGACATCTACACCTACCTCGGCGCGCACCCGGCGGAGCAGGGCTTCACCTTCCGCGTGTGGGCGCCCAACGCCCGCGCCGTGGCGCTGGCCGGGGACTTCAACGGCTGGCAGCCCCGGCCCATGACCCGGCTGGATACCGGCGTGTGGGAAACGGCGGCGGAAAACGCCAAGGTCTACGACGCCTACAAATATGTGGTCACCGGCGCGGACGGCCGGGTGGTGTGGAAGGCCGATCCCTGCGCCTTCCACGCGGCCACCCGTCCCGGGACAGACAGCAAGGTCTACGACCTGTCCGGATACCAGTGGCGGGACGATGACTGGCGGCGGCAGCGGCTGGAAAAGCCGCCGGTGAACGGCGAGCTGCTGATCTACGAGGTGCATCTGGGCTCATGGAAGCGCCACGAGGACGGCTCTCCCCTGAGCTATGTGGAGCTGGCAAAGGAGCTGCCCTCCTATGTAAAGGCCATGGGCTACAACTTCGTAGAGCTGCTGCCGGTGACGGAATACCCCCTGGACGACAGCTGGGGCTACCAGTGCACCGGCTACTTCGCCCCCACCAGCCGCTACGGCACGCCCCACGACTTCATGGCCCTGGTGGATGCCCTGCACCGGGCGGGGCTGGGCGTGATACTGGACTGGGTGCCCGCCCACTTCTGTAAGGACAGCCACGGGCTTATCGAATTTGACGGCACCTGCCTCTACGAGTACGGCGACCCCCTGAAATGGGAGCACGCCGGCTGGGGCACCCGTGTATTCGACTTCGGCAAGCCGGAGGTCCGGGAATTCCTGCTGTCCTCCGCCGTCTACTGGTTGAAGGAATACCACATCGACGGGCTGCGGGTGGACGCGGTGGCGTCCATGCTGTATCTGGACTATGACCGGCAGGGCGGCGCGTGGCGTCCCAACAAGGACGGCGGCCGGGAGAACCTGGAGGCCATCGACTTCCTGCGTGAGCTGAACCGGGCAGCCTTTGCCGCCGACCCGGCGGCGCTGATGGTGGCGGAGGAGTCCACCGCCTTTCCCGGCGTGACCCGCCCGGTCGACGAAGGCGGCCTCGGTTTCAACCTCAAATGGAACATGGGCTTTGCCAACGACTTTTTTGCGTATCTGCACACGGAGCCCATCTATCGCCGTTACCATCATGCCGCGCTGACCTTCCCCATGATGTACGCATACAGCGAGCAGTTTATCCTGCCCGTGTCGCATGATGAGGTGGTGTACGGCAAGGGGTCCCTTCTCTCGAAGATCAGCGGCAACCGGCAGGAGCAGATCGAGACCCTGCGGGCCGCGCTGTGTTTTCTCATGACCTTCCCCGGCAAAAAGCTCATGTTCATGGGCGGGGAATTCGGGGCCGTGTCGGAATGGGACTACCACCGCGCGCTGGACTTTTCGTTACTGCGCGACCCCGCGCACGCCGCCCTGCGCGACTTTACCGCCGCCCTGAATCATTTTTACCTCGACCATCCGGCCCTCTGGGACCTCGATTTCTCCCCGGACGGCTTTGTGTGGCTGGACGTGGACGACGCCGACGATGATCTTGTCGCCTACCGCCGCCGCGACCGGCAGGGAAATGAACTCATCGTCGCCGTCAGCTTCAACGGCATCGACCGTTTCGATTACCGCCTGCCGTTGCCGGATGGCGGTGTGTACGACGTCGTCTTTTTCTCCGGCGCATGGGCGGACGCCTATGAAAAATCGTTCCGCGCCGAACAGGACGAGCGGGGGCACTATCTCATGATGCGCCTGCCCGCCCGCA
>ERZ1106939.2474-NODE-2474-length-11362-cov-6.272398_pt1 | contig 11362 bp, 10 predicted proteins | sample MGYA00403669_ERZ1106939 | MGnify/ENA primary metagenome ERZ1106939 (study PRJEB35170, sample SAMEA104062447) | human gut metagenome | biome: human gut; feature: human-associated habitat; material: faeces | place: Denmark | collected 2012-09-28 ...
GGTAAAAGCCCCTGCCACAGCACCTGCCGCAAATGCGATCACCAGTGTCAGAACCGGATTCATCCCTTTGGAGATCAGCACCGCAGAAAGTGCCGCCCCAAGAGGGAAACTCCCATCTACCGTCAGATCCGGAAAATCCAGAATCGTGTACGTGATATAAATGCCGAGGGCCATAATCGCATAGATCATACCCTGCTCCAAAACGCTTAATACTAATGTCATGTCATACCCCTTTATAACTTTATAACTTACTCTACTGTAATCTCATCAAATGTCTGTGCAGCATCTTTGATGTAGGATTCGTCCAGCTTCATGCCAATTTTATCAGCGGCTGCTGTATTGACGTACAGCTCTGCTTTTGATGCTGTAATGTATGGAGTGTCAGAAGCCTTTGCTTCTCCCTTTAAGATCTTTGCTGCCATCTTTCCGGTTTCAATTCCAAGCTGATAATAATCAATTCCCATGGATGCAACACATCCGGATTTTACCTGCTCGATCTCGCTTCCAAATACCGGGATCTTTGCACTGTTTGCCTTATCAAGAACCGTCTGTAACGCATTTACTACCGTATTATCGGTCAGGTTACACAGACAATCTACCTTGCCAACCAGATCCGTTGCTGCAATCTCAATATCTGCTGATGTGTTTATTCCGGTATCAACGATTTCAAAATCATATTTATCAGCAAGCTTTTTGTACTCCTCAATGGTGCTGCATGAGTTTGCCTCACTTGTGGTGTAGAGAATACCGATTTTCTTTGCATCCGGCATCATCTCCCTGATCATCTTAAGCTGCTCCTCAACAGGAAGCACGTCTGATGAGCCTGTGATGTTTCCGACACTTGAGCCATCCTCCTTAGCAAGACCTGCTACAACAGGATCTGAAACTGCTGTGTATACTGTTGGAATGTCTGCGTTCATAGCTGAATTGTAGGCGCTGGCTGCACATGGTGTAGCGATGGCACAAATCATATCAACCTTCTCAGATACGAAGCTGTCTGCAATAGTGCTTGCTGTACCGGTATCTGTCTGTGCATTCTGGTAATCAACCTTTAGGTTTTTACCTTCCTCGATGCCCTCTTCCTTGAGGCCCTCTAAGAAGCCCTTCCTGCAGTTGTCAAGAGAGCCATGCTCTGCAAACTGCGAAATACCTACTGTGTAGCTGTCACCCTTTGCGCCACTCTGTGTAGAGCCCTTTGAGCCCTCTGCTCCACAGCCTGCCATAAGGCCCATGGTGCAAACTGCTGCTAAAATTACTGATAATACTTTCTTTTTCATATTGAATTCCTCACTTTCTTTGTGAAGTGTTTGTTTCCCGATGTTCGCGATTTTCTCATAAATCTGCCTCAACAAGCCAGATGTCATAGCCTCAAATCAAATTTGCGCTAACGATATTTCATCATGTTAGTGTTTATGCAAAAAACCGCCTCAAGCTAATGCTTGAGACGGTAATAAATTCTTATTATCGCGGTACCACTCAATTTGACGAATTGTCCACTCTGTCATGTACTAATATACATGCCGAAATGATAACGGGTTCGGTTCCCGGTGACGCCTACTGATTTAATCGTTAAGAAACCATGCTCTGTACAATCAAACGCTTCGGATCACCCTCGAAAGGCCATTCAACAAATCCATCCATACTGCAATCCCACCATCTGCAGCTCTCTGAGATATCCGGAAAGGTCTACTCTTCTTTCTCATCGGTTTTGAAACACTGTTAAATTAATCTTTTAATATACTTTATGCTCTTTTTGTCACTTTGTCAAGGTAAAGTTTGAAAATTTCTGTATTTAAGAGGTGATACCCCATACATTTTCTTAAAGCTGCGTATAAAGTAGCTCACATTCTGATATCCACTGCACATTGCAACCTCAGTAACGGATGTTGCTGATTCCTCCAATAGCTGTCTGGCATGCTCCAGTCTGAGATGATTGACATACTGTGACAGAGTAATATGAAAATGCTCTTTAAAATAGCGTGATATGTATTTTTCTGACAAATGAAACTGTGCACCAAATTCCTTCAGTGAAATTTCCCTTGTATAGTTTTGCTGAATATACGTTATCATTTCTTTTTCTATTGTGTTGGTGCCATTTGTGCCATTTTCCAGTATTAGATTATTGCTCCACATTTTCTGGATGAATTTGATGAGAGTTATTTTGGTTTCAAATTGCGCCTCTATATTTGCAGCATCTGTGTTTTCTGCGTTTTTCCCTGATATCTGTGCATTTATCTCTATCAGCCGCTCGCATATATCTGCTGCTGTATCATTTATCTGAGGACTAATCATAAGTCTGCCTCGTTTGAGAGGGGATAGGATTGATTTTTCCATGAGATCGTCCGTCTGAAATGATATATATTCAAGAGGAAACAGAAACGTGTAATAATCTACATCTCCTGTCGGCGAGCCCATGAAATGCAGACTGCCCGGAGATACCACAAATGCATCCTTTGGGCTTCCTATATAGTTTTCACCTGATATGGTCACATGCAGCCTGCCCTGCTTTACATATATAATTTCCAGCTCATCATGCCAGTGTACCGGAATCTGGAATGCACGCTTTACATCACTGATATGATATTGACTGAACGGATTTTCCGGTGTGCCGTGTGGCCGGTTTTCTTTTAATTCAAAATACATTTTTCTACATATTCCTTAGTCTCTTTTAATTCCCATCCGGTTTGTTTGCTGTAATAATTACATATCAACTGTTCTCAATTTTAACATATTCCATGCATAAGGTGTGCATTTTTTTATTTGTTCCCTAGGATTTAGTGAATCTACGCTGTGGTATGAGCAATAACTTAGTAATAGATAAAGTAGAAATAGTACAATTTTTCCTTGAAATAATACAAGAATCATTTGTGATAATGTAATATATTGATACATGCAAGCTTATCTTCTTTATATCTTCCTCTCCCAAATGAAACTTATAACGAGAAGTTTGCTTTCATTCTGTTAATATCACAAGGTATACATACATTATAAATGAGGTAAAATCTATATGCAGGTTCAAAGAAAAACACTTACACAGCTTTCCATTCCAATATGCTTCGAAACACTTTTTTACATGCTGTCAGGCATGGTCGACACTCTTATGCTGTCATCCGTGAGTGACCAGGCGGTTGGTGCTGTCGGCACGGCAAATACATACATCTCCGTTTTCATCATCATGTTTGGTGTCATCTCAAGCGGCATGGTTGCTGTCATGACGCAGAATATCGGTGCCAGAAAACCGGGTATAGCATATCAGGCAAGGCAGCTTGGGCTTATATTTAACGCTGTAATAGGTGTGCTCATGGCTGTTTTTCTGGCTGTTTTTTCCGGAAATATTCTCAAAATGGTCAGCATTGCACCGGCGCTTTTTGATTCGGCAAATACTTATCTGCGCATTGTTGGAGGTGCCTGCTTTTTAAATGCTCTCATACCGATTTATTCAAGCTACCTGAGAGTTTTCGGCTACACAAAGCAGTCACTTTGGGCATCAATTATTGGAAATGTCATTAACTTTATACTTAACGCTGTTTTTCTCTTTGTAATGCACTGGGGCGTTATGGGTGTTGCCACTGCAACGGTTATTTCACGTATTGTCAATCTGATTATTGTTGCCACAATGGGCGCTGTGCTCATCAAGGCAAAGGACAGTCCCGAGCGCATAGCTCCCGGAAAAATTCTCGGACAGATTATAAAGATTGGCTTCCCGTCTGCCTGTGAAACCGCGCTTTACAATATCGCAATGACTCTTGTAGTGCGATTCATGAACCAGATGGATGCTGACGGAATGAACGTCACAGCGCGTTCCTATGCCTCACAGATTGCTAACTTTTCGTACTGTATCGGTGCTGCCTTAGCTCAGGCAAATGCCATTCTGACCGGCTGGCATATCGGTGCAAAGGAGTATGACGAATGCGATAAGGGCACTCGCAAGGCCGCTATCTATGGTGTGATTACGGCATCCTGCCTTTCTATCACATTTGCGCTTTTGGGTAACTACATTGTGCGAATCTTCACGAATGATGTACAGATGATAAACCTAGTCACAAAGCTTCTCGCCATTGATGTTGTGCTGGAGCTTGGAAGAGTCACCAATCTGGTCTATGGTCAGGCACTGAAGACAAGCGGTGATGCCGTTTTCCCGGTTGTCATGGGTGCCGTTTTCATGTACCTTGCGGCGGTCGGCGGAACATACTTCTTCGGACTGCATCTGGGGCTTCTCGCAGTCGGTGCTTACATCGGACTCGCAAGTGACGAGTGCATCAGGGCTGTCGGCATGGTGCTGCGCTGGAATAGCGGAAAGTGGAAGAACAAGGGACTGGTTGATTAGAATATTCGGTGCTTTGTGCCGTGTTTCGATTTTTAAGCCGATTCAAAAGTCAAGTTCCTCTTAAAAATTAAATGTTTCTGGGTCAGAACCGTGTTTTTCGTTCTTGTTAAGCTCATTTATGGCATTCATATCACCCTCAGACAATTCAAAATCAAACACTTCAAAATTAGAAATAATTCTTTCCTGATGCGTTGACTTTGGAAGTACAATTATTCCTCTCTGAAGCTCCCATCTTAAAACAATCTGTGCAGGTGTCTTACCATACTTGTCAGCCAGTGCAATAATCACCTCATTTTCAAGTGTTCCTGCTCCGTTGCCTCCAAGTGGGCTGTAGGCTTCTATTGCAATACCATTCTTCTTAGCATATTCAACATTTTCAATATTAGCGTAATAAGGATGAATCTCAATCTGGTTAACCGCTGGTACAACTGTCCAGTTTTCACTGAGAGTCTCAAGATGGTGAACATTGAAGTTACTTACACCGATTGCCTTGATTTTGCCAGCCTTGTACAGGTCCTCCATATCTGCCCACGCCTTCTCATAACCGTTAGCTGGCCAGTGAATAAGATACAAGTCTATGTAATCAAGTCCCATGTCTTCCAAGCTCTGTAAAAATGCTTCTTTAGTTCTTCCCTGTCTAATATCCTCATTCCAAAGCTTAGTTGTAACAAATATATCCCTTCTGTCAATGCCACTCATACGTATGCCTTCGCCTACGCTTTTTTCATTGCCGTAAACCTTAGCTGTATCAATATGTCTGTATCCAGCCTCAATCGCCCATTTTACTGCATTAGCTGTATCAGCTCCGTCTGGTGTTCTAAAAACACCAAGACCTATCTGTGGAATTTTAACTCCATTATTTAATGTAATATAATTCATATAATTCAAATCTCCTTTATCTGTTTTCTTTCATTTTACACCATGTAAACGTTCAATTTCAATTATAGTATTGAGTCCTCTTACCTCAAAATTGATATGAAAAAATAGGACTTAAATCATTCAAGCCCTTGTTTTATAAGGTTTCTCTTGATTTAGTCCTATTTTAACGTATGCCCCTTTTATAATTAACCTCCATATATTTTATGGTTATATTATACACCGTTTTACACTTTTATGAGGGAATCCATAATTATACTCTTAACATTCTGTATCCTATACCAATATGCGTCTGTATATACTGCGGGGAATTGACATCTTTTTCAATTTTCTTTCTTAATGTTGCCATAAATACTCTAAGTGATGCCAGATCATTTTCCCATGAACTCCCCCATATATTCTTAGTAATATAAGTGTATGTCAGCACTCTTCCTACATTTCTTGATAATAATATAAGAAGCTTATATTCAATAGGTGTAAGATGCAGCTCCTCTCCATTCAGATATGCACAGCCAGCCGCGTAATCAATTTTTAAATCTCCATTCTCAAATACACTTGTATTCTGAGTCATATCTGTCTGCATAAGCGACAGTCTTCTTACTGTTACACGCAACCTTGCAAGAAGCTCATCTACTGAAAATGGCTTTGTAAGATAATCGTCTGCCCCTGCATCAAGTGCTTCTATCTTATCAGCATCTTCAGTTCTTGCGCTTATAACAATTATTGGTGTATTAGTCCATGTTCTTATCTTTTTTATAACTTCCACCCCATCTATATCAGGAAGTCCTAAGTCTAGCAGAATTATATCAGGATTATGTGATGCAGTCTGCGAGATGGCACTCTCTCCATTTACAGCAGTTAAATACCTGTAATTATTAGTTTTTAATGTTGTTGTTATGAGATTTCTTATTGGTGAATCATCCTCAACTACAAGAACCTGCGTTTTATTCATTTAAATGTACCTCACTTAACTGCAGTTTGAATTCGAAAATGCATCCATGTGGTGTATTATCCCTTAATTCCAGTTCACTTCCATGTGCATTTATAATAGTTTTACATAAAGATAACCCAAGTCCGAGACTTCTTCTGTTATCTGCAATTTCATTGTTACAGGTAAAAAATGTATCAAATACATTTTCTTTCATATCATCAGGTATTCCCTCGCCATTATCTTCAACGGATATAATTACATATCTGCCTTCTTTTCTTGCTTTAATATATATATCAGAGCCTTCCTGTGTATACTTTATCGCATTATCAACTATATTAATAATAACCTGTATTATAAGTCTGACATCCATTCTCACAAGAAGCAGTTCTTTGCCGCAATCCACATGTATTTTATGTTCACAGCTTTTTCTGTTGATATGTTTTAACGCTTCAGCAATAACTTCATCTATCAGCTGGTCAGACATATTAAGAGTTACTGTTCCATCCTCAAACCTTGTTACAAACAATATATTCTCTACCAGACTGATTAACCATTCTGAATCATCATATATATCTGTAAATATCTGCTCTCTCGTATCATTATCAAGCTTATCATAATTGTACATAAGATTATTGGCATTACCTGATATTGATGTGAGTGGTGTTCTTAAATCGTGTGAAATCGTCCTTAAAAGATTAGCCCTTAACTGTAGTGTCTTTTCCCTGTAAGCAGCCTGTTCTGACATACGAACATGTTTTTTCAGTTTAGATTCCAGAGTTCCTGTAAGCATTGACGCAGCAAGCATAATAACACATGTGAGCGGATATCCTGTGTCATATGTATGAAAAGTAAATCTTGGTTCTGTCAGGAAGAAATTCATCAGAACAACACTTACAAGCGAACCCGCCACACTCCAGATATATCCATTAGTGAATATCGAAATCAAAAGCACGCACAGAAGATATACCATAATAACATTTGATTCTGTAAATCCAATATATATAAGCAGCATTCCTATTACTGTTGCAATGCTTAAAAGGCCTATTGTTATTAAGAATTCTTTTACAAGTTTTTTTAATGTCTTTTCCGTTATAATTACCACCTTATTTTATTTTGTATATAATAACACATTTTCAATTTAATATCTCTTTTTTTCGTTATCATCACTTTCATTCAATACAGCATTCATTGTATCTTTGTCATTGGTTCTTCTTGTTCTGTTCATAAATCCGTCTATTTTATTCATAACATACCATCCTGCTGCCATAAATAATAATATCACAACTATCAGTATTATTATAATCAATCCCGTCTTCATGCTCATGCCCCCTAATCTTAAACCTTAAAGCATTTTTTCAGATTTTTATAATCTCCTAACACAAGTAATGTAATATCTTCTGTAAGTACAATATCTGGTTCAACATTTACATTTATTGAGTCATTATGCTTTATAGCCATTATGTTTACTCCATATTTTTTTCTTATATCAAGTTCAATAATACTTTTTCCTAACCACGACTCAGGAACTTCCACTTCAAGAATTGCATGAGTATTATCCAGTTGTATTAAATCAAGAATATGGTCCGCAGTGTAGCGTACTGCAGCCCACTTTGCTTCGTGTTTTTCAGGATATACAACCGCATCTGCACCATTACGCAGCAGGAATTTTTCCTGTACATCCCGCTCAGCTCTTGATACCACATATCTGGCTCCAAGTTCCTTTAACAGTGATGTTGTTTCCAGCGAATTCTGAAAACTGTCACCAATTGTCACCATACACACATCAAAATTTCCAACACCTAATGATTTTAAAAATTCAGCATTCGTGCTGTCTCCAATCTGTGCATTTGTGACTATATTCATAACATCGTTAATTCTGTTCTCATCAGTATCAACTGCCATCACCTGATGTCCAAGCTGATTAAGCTGCATAGCCATATGTTTTCCAAATCTTCCGGCTCCTATAAGTAATACATTCTTTTTCATATTGTGCTCCTATCCTATATTAATCTTTTCTTCAGGAAATTTTGAATAGCTGTTTCCATTTCCAGAAAAAGCAGCATATATTAAAGTAAGACCGCCAACTCTGCCCATAAACATAAGAATAATAAGAACAATTCTTGATAATATTCCAAGCTGTGGAGTAATACCTAATGTCAATCCGACCGTACCTACTGCTGATGCTGTTTCAAAAAGACATTTTCCTAATGAAATTCCATCTGTGACATTTATAATAAATGCGCCCGTAACAAATAATGTAATATACATCATAGCTATCGTAGCTGCATTTTTAACTGTATCGTTATCTATTCTTCTTTCAAAAAAATGAATATTCTTATTTCTCTTAAATGTTGCCACCATGTTTCCCATAAGAACTGCAAATGTAGTTGTTTTCATACCACCTGCTGTTGAACCTGGTGAACCACCTATAAGCATAAGAATTATCATAATCATTACAGATGCCTGTTTCATTGCATTAAGGTCAACCGTATTAAATCCAGCAGTCCTTAATGTCACTGATTGAAAAAGTGCCTTAAATACAGGCATTCTCTCGCTTCCAGTCATCATATCATTTATCATAAATATAATTGCAGGTACTGTTATAAGAACGGCTGTTGTAACAATTATTAATTTGCTCTGCATCTTATATCTTTTAAAATGATACTTATTATTCTTAATATCTTCCCACGTAACAAATCCAATTCCACCTATCACAATAAGAAGCATCAATGTAATATTAATAACAGGATTACAGGCATATGTCGTCATTGAAGCAAATTGATTATCCGCTGTTCCTAGCACATCAAATCCTGCATTACAGAATGCTGATATTGAATGAAATATTGCAAACCAGATTCCTTTCAATCCATAATCTCTGCAGAATACCGGCATCATAAGCAATGCTCCTGATAATTCTATAATGAATGTTCCTTTTAATATAAATCCGGTAAGCCTGACTATTCCTCCAACCACCGGTGCTGATACAGATTCCTGCATAAAGCTTCTCTGCATTAAAGACACTTTCTTTCCTGACAATAAAGAAAATGCAACGGCAACAGTAATTACACCAAGCCCTCCTATCTGTATAAGCGTAATTATTACAAGCTGTCCAAATAAAGACCAGTAGCTTCCTGTATCCAATACTACTAATCCGGTAACGCATACCGCTGATGTAGATGTAAATAATGCATCACCAAACGGTGTTACACAGCCACTGGCTGATGAAACCGGCAGCATAAGAAGCAATGCTCCTAATATAATTAATCCACCAAATCCAATTGTTATAACCCGGAATGATGACAAATGTTTTCTTATCCTGTTGTCAAACATAAAAAATTCCCCTTTTCTAACATAATTGAAATCTACCAGAATTATGTTAAAAAAGGGGTTAAGCATTTTTATATGATATTAAGATTATATTAAGATTATTATCTCTCCCGAATCATGATAATCAGAAGATAAGCTGCTCCGAATACAACTATACTCCCAGCCATGATTAAATACATCTGTGGCACGCCAACAACATGTCCCCTGAATACAGGATTACAGTCGAGAGTGTTCCTTATGACTGTGACCGCTTCTGACGGAAGCCCTGTGTCTGCCATCTCTTTATACACTCCGTTTAGCATATGGTTCTTAACCAGGGAAGTTCCGTATGTACCCGGAAGGTAGGACAATGCTTTCTGCAGCCCTGAACTAAAATTAGATATCGGCATGTATGCACCACACACAAATCCATACCCTGCACTTACGATTGTTCCAACCGCCGACAACTGCCCCTGCGTCTTTAGCGGATAGCTTACAATGCTTGAAAGCGTGCTTCCAAATAACACCAGCAGAATCATATCCAATATAACAAATATTACATCTGATGCACTCATATACCAGCCCATCTTCAATATGTAAAGCAGGCATAATGCAAGTGCTGTGCCATTAACCATAAGCGAATTAAGTACTGTTGATAAGAAATATCCTATATAAATCTTTGTTTTGCTTACAGGCGAAACATCAAAATCTTTTCTTGCTCCGCTGGCTCTGTCCTGAACCATCGTAAGATTGACGCAGAATGTAACAGTTACACAGCTTACTGCAAGAAGTGCTGCAGCTAACTGTGCTGCCACTGTGCCGTTAATTATTTTGTCTGATAAATCAATCATGTCCTTAGTTGCAGAAACGAAGGAGTCCTTGTATACATTTGCTAAAAATGTTGCATACAAAACAATAAGAATTACCGGAGTTATCATTGATGAGAATAACATTCCTTTGTCCTTAAAAAAGAGTTTTCTGTTTCTGCTTACAAGTGCGGTTATCTCTTTCATCACTGACCACCTCCCAATATTTTCCCAGTCACAGCAAGAAATACATCGTCCATACCACCTTTTACGACTTCATAATCACGGAATATCTCCTGATGTTTCACAATCATTTTCGTAGCTTCAAGTGTGTTCTTAACCTGAATCCTGTAACCATCACGGATTGCTTTGTACTCTGTTTTCAAAGCTTTAATCTCATCCTCTGTAACTCCATACAAAGATATCGTATCATGAACATATTCATTCTTTAATTCCAAAGGAGTTCCCTCTGCCACGATGCTTCCCTTATCAAGAATCACAACATATCCGGCACTTGCCGCCTCCTCCATGTAATGAGTTGTAAGGAATACCGTCATGTTCTCCTCTGTACGAAGTCTCTCAATAACATTCCATATATGCCTTCCCTTCCTTGTGCGGGAAGCAGCTGAATGCCGGCTCCGTAACCGTAGCCCTTGTAGTTCGTATCGGTAACGTCACCTTTCCCGAATCGTACCGAGGTCGTTCCCAGCCCGGTCATCGTATAGATATAGGCGCTACCCAGCGGGGCATAAAAGTCGAGCGTGTTGTCTTGGCTGTATATTTGTGCCATGACCGATATTCCCACGACATATTTACCCAATCGTACGGAACCTCCGCCGGCAAAATCGAGGTCCGAAACGATGTTCTTCGGACGAGGGTCCCGGTTACGATATTCCAGTGCGGCACGGTAGCTCCCTTCGATACCCCATGTGAATTTTCCGGCTCGACCCGAATATCCTCCCGTGAAGGCATATTCTTGCAGGGAAAGGTCTCCCCCGATGGAATCGGCCATGACGTAAGGGTAGAGCAGTTCGAAGTCTGCTGTTTCGTTCCATACGACACCGGTTTCTTTTCCGGTTGTATAGCGGGCGTTACCCCACAGGCGGGTGCGATCGC
>ERZ1106939.2479-NODE-2479-length-11347-cov-17.489816_pt1 | contig 11347 bp, 7 predicted proteins | sample MGYA00403669_ERZ1106939 | MGnify/ENA primary metagenome ERZ1106939 (study PRJEB35170, sample SAMEA104062447) | human gut metagenome | biome: human gut; feature: human-associated habitat; material: faeces | place: Denmark | collected 2012-09-28 ...
CCTGCCGGCATAAACCGAAGTGCGATGAAGAGCAAACCGCCGCCGCTTCCGTCGTCTCTGCCGGCTGGCTTTCCGCCTGGCTTCCGCCTGCCGGTGTAATCACAAACCCGGAGGTTGCCTGCGCCGTTGAATCCGAGTGACGCTCATCCACTACGATGACATAATCACACGCATGCACAAAGGAAAATGACACATTGCCGTCCGCATCTGTATCAGACTGTCCCATATACTCCAGGATCTGATTATCTACATTATAATAGAACAAAGTGCCCAGCTTATTGGCGTTCGCCGCACCGACATTTACGGTCAGCTGCGCCGTCAGGCCAAACAGGTTGTCGTGCGCCAGATGCATCTGCGTTGACCATCCGCTCCCGGTTACTGTGCTCTGCAGGTTCGCCGGCACATTGCTTGTTCCCAGTTCCACGCCAAAATCCGTATCTGCTACAACGCTTGTGTCAATGCTGCTTCCGTCAATCGTCCATGAGATTCCATTTCCCATATCCAGAACCAGCGTCAGCTGCTTATCTGCCGCCAGTGTCAGAATATCCTTCGGCACAACCGTGGTGCCGTTCATGGTAATATAGATCGTTGAACCTGGATCCGCCACCGTCATCTGCGTGTAAATCGCATCCCAGCCCTTCAGTTCCTCATTTCCGGTGATATATGCGGTTCCCTGCTCTGCAAATCTGGTCGTCGCAGGCACTTCCGCCGCTGTCGGCTGCACATCTCCCTGTGTCTCCGCCGTCGTCGCTGCCGCCGATCCGGTACCGCTGCTCTGTGCGCCTGCCGCTCCGGCACTGCCCTTTACCGCACCGCTGCCTCTTCCACTGCCGTTGCCGCTTCTGCTGCCTCTTCCAGATGATGTGCCGTTACTCTTTCCGCTGCTGCCGCTTCCGCTGCCACCAGGGGAGACCCCGTCGTGGCAACTGTCACGAAAGGAGTCTTAAAATTGCATACGAAATGGACTGCCCGCCGCCTCGCGGCGGACGCGATGTTTGCCGCCATGGTCACGGTTCTGGCCGCGGCTGCCATCAAGACCGGAAACCTCAAGATCACCATCGAGGCGATGCCGGTGTTTCTCGGCGCGCTGATGCTCGGCCCGGTCGACGGAATGGTCATCGGCGGCATCGGCACGCTGCTGTATCAGCTGCTGTCCTATGGCGTGACCGCCACGACCGCGCTGTGGATCGCGCCGTATGTGCTGCTCGGCCTGTGCGTGGGCGCGGTGTCCGCGCGGCACGGCTACGACTGCACGAAGCGCCAGCTCGTGCTGCTGGTCGTGTTTGGGGAGCTGGGCATCACGGCGCTCAACACCGCCTCACTGTATATCGACAGCCTCATCTACGGGTACTATTCGCCCGTGTTCGTCTTCGGCACGCTGCCGCTGCGTCTGGGTATCTGCGCGGCGAAGGCGGTCGTGTTTTCGCTGCTGCTGCCGTCGCTGCTGCCGCTTGTGCGCCGCGCGGTGCAGCCGCACGCCAATTGACCGAACAGAAATACGGCAAACCGCCGCTCGATATGAGCGGCGGCTTTTTGCGCGGCGGCATGAAAAAGCAGTCCGGCATGAAACATGCCGGACTGCTCCATCCAATTGGGGCGCAGTGCCCCGGTTCTCCCCCCTGCTGCACAAACGATCTACGCAGCAGCATTGGCACTTGGCCGGTGATCCGGCGCCGGGCATCCAATCCGGCGCCGGGCATCCAATCCGGCGCCGGGTGATAACGATACTCAGTCGAACTTCGGCTGCTCGAGGTAGTCGGTGTAGTCGCGCAGGAACTTCTTTTCCTCCGGCTTGAGATCCAGGCCGATCGTGCCGCCCGGGTTCATGTTGTAGTCGGGGTCAAAGTAGTTCTTGAGCACGCGGAACACGCCGTACTCCTTCTCGCCGATGTAGCCCTCGAGCCAGGGCGCGAACATCTTGCCGATGCCGTGGTGGTGGCTCACGGCCGCGCCGGAGCGCTGGATCGCGTCAAGGATCGTGGTGTGGTAGGCCTTGAAGGCGTCCTCATCCTGCATACGGGTGAGGAAGATGAAGTACAGGTTCGCGCCCTGCGGATAGCAGTGCGACATATGCGTCGTGACGACGGTGTTCGGCAGCGCGTGGCAGATCTTGCGCACGTCCGCGTGCACCTGCTCCATGTTCGACCAGTTGACCGTGCACTCGAGCGTGTCGGTCGTGACGCCGAAGTCCATGAGCGTGTCGCGCAGGTAGGGGTCGTTGAAGCGGCCCTTTTCCCAGCTGCGGGTGACGTAGCCGGTCAGCGGCATACCGCCGTGCTTGCGCGCGATCCTGGCGATGTTGCGCGCGACGTTGCGGCTGTAGCCCTTCTCGCCGTCGGTGAAGCCGAGGAAGAGGCAGCGCTCCATGTCCTTGTAGCCGAACGCATCAAGCAGCGGCTGCAGCGGCGTCTCATCGACGTTGTAGAGCTTGAGCATGAGGTTGGTCTCCTCCGGGTCGGACAGACGGAACACGGACGAGTAGCCGCACTCGCACTGCATCATCTCGCGGGCAGCCTTCATGGCGATGTCCCACGTCTTGAAGATGTAGGAGAAGCGCTTGCGGTTTTCCGGCATCCAGCGGAAGATGCGCAGCGTGACCTCCGTCAGCACGCCGAACGTGCCCTCGGAGCCCATCATGATCTGGTTCAGGTTCGGGCCGGTGGCCTCGCGGGAGTAGTGGCTGGTCTGGATGACGCCGATGGGCGTGGCGTACTTCTGGCTGAGCACGATGTCGGCAATGGTGCCGTAGTACGTGCTGTTCTGGCCGGCGCCGCGCGTGACGGTCCAGCCGCCGACGCTCGAATACTCGAACGACTGCGGGAAGTGGCCGCAGGTGTACTGACGCTTGGCGCCGAAGAGCTCGGGCGCGCTCTGCAGCGTCTTTTCCAGATCCGGACCGGACATACCGGCCTGCACGGTGATGGTCTGGTCGATCTCGTTGAAGCTGATGACCTTGTTGAAGTTGCGGCGCATATCCAGCGAGATGCCGCCCTTGGTCGGCTCGACGCCGCGGGTGACGCTGCTGCCGCCGCCGTAGACGTACAGCGGGATGTGGTGCTCGGTGGAGTAGGCGACGATCTGCTCGACCTGCTCGCTCGTCTCGGGGTAGAGCACGACGTCGGGCACGCTGTCGATGCGCTTGTGGCGCAGACGCAGCAGGTCGTAGGCCGTGGCGCCGTAGGCCACGCTCAGACGGTCATAGTCCGTGGTGGAGACGTTCTGCTCGCCGACGATCGCCTTGAGCGCGTCGATGTGCTCGGGTGCCAGCTGCACCGGGTGATCGGGCAGCTCCACGGGGTCAAAGCCGGTGTCGTCGGAATATGCCTTGAAATCGTCGTCCGTCATCTGGAACTTCTCTTTCATGAGCGTGTACAGAGACTCCTTCGGGTATTTGAAGAAGTTCGGGTCGCCCCAGCGGAAGATGGAGCGGTAGCTATTTTCGGGGGCGGGGGTGAGCAGCCAGTTCGGCTCGAATCCTTTGTACGGTTTGTTGCTCATTGTGCAATCCTCCTCTTGACTTGGATCAGTTTCTGATAGATCGGGCGCAGGCGCGGATAGATCTTGCGGTAGGCCTGCTCGTAGATTTCGTTGTAGATCTCGTGGTTCTTTTCGTTGGGCCGGAAGGTATCCTTGACGTGGACCATGGCTTTGGCCGCCTCGTCGAAATCGGCGAACACGCCCTTGGCCACGAACGCGACCATGGACGAGCCGATGGAGCACGCCTCATGCGTCTGCGAACGCACGACCGGCAGGCCGAACACGTCCGCCGCGATCTGGCAGACCACGTCGCTCTTCGCGCCGCCACCGCCGATGCGGATCTCGTGAATGGTCAGACCCGAGCGGTCCTCCATGATGCGCAGCGCCATGTACAGCTCCAGGCACAGACCCTCGATGATGGCGCGGTAGAAGTGGTAGCGCGTGTGATAATCGGAAAAGCCGATGACCGCGCCAAGCGAATCCGGATGCAGGATGCCGGCCGTCCAGTACGGCTGCAGAAGCAGACCGTCGCTGCCGGCGGGCAGGTCGCGGATGCGCTGGTCGAGCAGGGCCTCGGGCGCCATGCCCATTTCCTTGGCGTCAATGGCGTCGGCCGTGCCGAATTCCTTGACGAACCACGACAGCAGCCACAGACCGCGGTAGATCTCGATCTCGGGGTTGTAGTGGTCGTTGAGCACGCCGGGGTAGGCGGGCAGAAACTGCTGCGGCTCGACGTACTGCGTCGTGCTGAACTGGATGGTGGCCGTCGTGCCGAGCGAGATGGACGCCTTGTCGGAATCGACGACGGCAAGGCCGAGCGTCTCGCAGCCCTTGTCCGAGCCGGTCGAGATGAGCGGCAGCCCGGCGGGGATGCCGGTCAGGGCGCAGACCTCTTCGGTGATCGTGCCGATGACCGTGCCGGAGGGCACGAGGTCGCATAGCTTTTCGTTCGGCACGTCGCAGAAGCAGCGCGTGAGGCTGCCGGGCTTCATCCAGCGGCGGTTTTTGTAATCGAACGGGATGTGCCCGATCTGGTTCGAGGCCGAGTCGATGAGATTGCCCGTGAGCTTGTAGTTGAGGTAGGTGGGCAGCATGACGTACTTGGCGGTCTTGGCCCAGATCTCCGGCTCGTGGCGCATGATCCAGTTGCCGACGGAGGCGGCGTAGACCACCTTCGCCGTCGGCTCCATGCCGGCGAGCTTAAAGACCATCATGTTCTTGGCAGGCATGGCGCCGCTCGGATCGACGGAGCGCTTGTCCAGCCAGAGGATGATGTCGCGCAGGGGGTTGTTGTTCTCGTCCAGACACACAACGGTGTCGCGGATGACGGTGATCGTCATGGCAATCACGTCCGGCAGCAGGGCATTGCTGCGCGCACACAGCTCGCGGCAGCATTCGCACAGGCGGTCGAAGTAGAAGTCCGGCTTCTGCTCGGCCCAGCCGGGCTCTTTTGAAAAGTAAGGCTCGGCGTATTTGCTCTGGACGACGTCTACGATCCGGCCGTCCGGGTCGACGAGCAGGGCGCGTGCGCTCTGTGTGCCGATGTCGCAGGTCAGCACCAGCGGTTTGCTCAAGTTGATTCCCTCCTATGATATAGTTTACTCTCTCTCTCCTATACTGTAAGCGATTTTCGCGCTGATTTCAATCGGGTTTGTGCTTGAGCAGACTGCTCGTGGCGATGACGTCCACGCCGAGGCCGAGTACGTCGGGGATGACCACGTCGCCGCGGCCGATGCGTTCGGTCACGGTCACGGTGCGGATCGCGTCCATGACGTCGAAGATGCGGTCCTTCGGGATGTCGGCCGACACGCGCACCGGCAGCACCGGCGCGTCCGGGAAGGCGGTGCGCACGGTCGAGCAGATGGTGCGCTTGGGCGCGGTCATCTCCGAGATGGCAAACTCCTTGCCGCGGGGGCAGGTATTGCCGGTGACGGACCAGCCGTCGCCGTCGCGTTCGATTTTCAAGGTGCAGCCGCGCGGGCAGCCGATACAGGTGAGTTCTTTCATGCCTCTGCCACCTCGATCTCAAAGTGGACATCGCTTGCATCTGCGATGCCGAGCTTGTCAAAGTCCAGCGTGAGCTGCTGCATCTCGGGCGGACGCAGGAAGGGATAGCGCCGCGACCAGACCTCATTGCCGTCGATGGTCAGCACCACGCGGCAGGGGCCGAGCACCTCCGCGCTGCGGAAATACAGCGTGACGGCGCTGTTGTCCTGCGTGCGGTCGAGCCGCTGCGGGACAAGATAGCCGAAGTCGTCCGAGATCGTGACGGCGACCTCGTCGCGCGTGTGCGCGGCAAAGTGCGCGGCGCTCCTGCCGGCCAGCTCGCCGGAGGCGGACACGTAGTCCACAAGGTCGTTGACGTGCAGCGCGTTGCCGCACGAGAAGATGCCGGGGATCTCGGTCATGAGCTGCCCGTCGCAGACGGGACCGCGGGTGTGCCCGTCGAGCGGGACGCCGAGCGACTCCGCCAGCTCGTTTTCCGGGATGAGACCGACGGACACGATGAGCGCGTCGCAGTCGATGCGCTGCTCCGTGCCGGCGATGGGGCGCATATGCGCGTCCACCTCTGCGACCTCTACGCCCGTGAGCCGGTCTGCGCCGAACACGCGCGTGACCGTGTGGCTCAGGTGCAGCGGAATGTCGTAGTCATGCAGGCACTGGTGGATGTTGCGCGTCAGACCCGAGGGGGTGGGCTTGGCCTCGTACACGCCGAGCACCTCCGCGCCCTCAAGCGTCAGGCGGCGCGCCATGATGAGCCCGATGTCACCGCTGCCGAGGATGACGCAGCGGCGGGCCGGCAGCTCGCCGAGCAGGTTCGTGAAGTTCTGCGCGGTGCCGGCCGTGAACACGCCCGCCGGGCGCGTGCCGTGGATAAAGACCTGCTTTGCCGTGCGCTCGCGGCAGCCGGTGGCCAGCACGAGCGTGCGCGTCTCATCGCGGGCGACGCCGTCGCGGCTGACGGTGTAGACCGCAAAGCCGCCGGACGTTTTCTCCACACGCGTGACGAAGGTCTGCGTGCGCGCCTCGATACCCAGCTGCTCGAGCCGGTCGATGAAGCGCTCGACATATTCCGGTCCTGCCAGCCGCTCGCCGAAGCGCGCGAGGCCGAAGCCGTCGTGAATGCACTGCTTGAGCATGCCGCCCAGACGCGCCTCGCGCTCGATGAGCAGCACGTGCGCACCGTTTTCGTGCGCGGAGATGGCGGCTGCGAGCCCGCCCGGGCCGCCGCCGATGACGATGACGTCATACATCATGCCTGCACCTCCCCGGATTTCGTCGGGCCGAACGTGATGGGCGCGTCGGCCGAGGACTTGCGCACCTCGCTGAGCGGCACGCCGAGGAATTCGGCGATGATGCGCACCACCTGCGGCGAGCAGAACCCGCCCTGGCAGCGGCCCATGCCGGGACGCACGCGCTTTTTCACGCCGTCGACCGTCGGCACGCACACATTCGAGCGCAGCGCGTCGAGGATCTCGCCGCGGCTGATCTCCTCGCAGCGGCAGACGATGACGCCGTAGTCGGGGTTTTTCGCGATGTAGGCGGCGCGCGTCTCGTCGTCCATCTCACGCAGCACGGGGATGCCAGGCCGGTGGGGGTCAAAGTCGGGATTCGCGGCCACGGGGCGGTCGTGCGCGAGGAGGCTGACCGCCATGTCCGCCACGTCCTCCGCGACGGCGGGCGCCGTCGTCAGGCCGGGGGACTGGATGCCCGCGACGTGGATGAGGTTGTGCGTGCGGCGGCCGCGCTCGATGATGAAGTCCTCCTCGAACGTGGGGGCGCGCACGCCGGTGAAATAGGTGATGATGTCGCGCTCGGTCAGCGCGGGCATCGTTTCTTTCTGCTTCTGGAACACGTGCGCGATGCTCTCGGGATGCGTCGCGGTGTTCTCCTTTTCATAGGTCTCCACGGCGTCGGGGCCGATGAGCAGGTTATCGTGCACGGTGTGCAGGATGCCGCCGCCCTTCGAGTGCGTCTTGGAGACGGTGTCGGTGCCCTTGACGGACGCGATCGAGTGCATGAACACACCGGCCTTGCGGTCGAGGATGCTGTTCGTGCCGCGGCGGGGGTGAATGGAGAAGAAGCGGTCGCCTGCCATGCGCGCCACTTCCTCGGCGAACACGCCGGCCGCGTTGATGACGAGCGCGGGGTGCAGCGTGCCGCGGTTGGTGTGCACGGCGGTGATCTTTCCGTTTTCGACGTCCATGCCCAGCACGGCGGTGTTGAGCGCGATGCGCGCGCCGTTTTGCACGGCGTTTTCCGCGTAGGCGATCGTCAGCCCGTAGGGGCAGACGCAGCCGGAGTCCGGGTTGGAGATGGCGAAGCTGGTCTTTTCGTTGAAGTTCGGCTCGCGCCTGAGCAGCTCCCTGCCGGAGATAAGGCGGGTGTCCGAGATGCCGTCGTGGTATTTGCGCCACATGCAGTAGCACCACACGGCCGGGCGCAGCCAGCCATGCTGGAAGCAGACGTACTGTCCCACGCGGGAAAACGGCACGTCGAGCTCCTTGCAGACCTGGTCGAACATGGCGTTGCCGCGCCGGATGTATTTGTGCTTGACGCTGCCGCGGCCGAGGTCGATACCCGGATGCACCTCGCCGTCGTTGCGCCCGGAGGCGCCGAGCGCGAGGTCACACTCCTTGTCGACGACCAGGATGTCGAGCTGCTTGCGCGCAAGCTCGCGCGCGATCGACACGCCCGAGATGCCGCCGCCGATGATGAGCACGTCGGGCGTCTGCCCGTCGAGTGCATCGTCGCGCAGCGCGGGCACGCGCATGGGCGCGTCCTTTCCGCCTGTGAACGTGATGTCGTTGACGACATGGCACGTGGAATACTTCGTTGCAGCCATCTGGCCGGCGCGCACAACGTCGTCCCAGCGGTCAAGCGTGCCGCGCAGGACGATGCAGTTGTCCTCCAGCGCCGCTGTGACGCGGCCGCCGAAGGCTTTGCGCAGTTTTCGGTTCAAAACGGAGATCCGCATAACAGAGGTGCCTCCCAAACGGTAAGTCGGTCGGCCGACCGACTGAATAGGTCAAATATACCCTTTTTCCGGTGCAAAGTCAAGAACGGGGCCTGCGGCAAATCTGCCGAAATTTTTTTGTCATACTAGACAAAACGACCAAAAACGCGTACAATCAAATGCATATGATTACACAAATGCAGAAAAGAGGGACACGAAATGGCCGCTCCGCGCAATGACAATGTCAAAGAAAAGATCCTCGACGCCGCGACCGGCCTGCTCGATACACAGACGTTTGCCGACATCTCGCTGGCAGAGATCGCGGCGGCGGCGGGTGTGTCCAAGGGGACGCTGTACTACCATTATAAGAACAAGACGGACATTCTTTTCGGCATCACCAACCGGTACCTCGACCGCCAGTGGGACGATCTGATCGCGTGGACGGAGAACAAGGACAAGGACACGTCCGTGCACCGTCTGGTCAAGTACGTGGTCGAGCGCAACACCGCCTCCGCCGGGATGCGCCTGCACCTGATCCACGCCGCCATGCTCGGCGACGAGGCGCTGCGCGCCAAGCTCATCGAGCGCTATGCCGCCTTCGAGCGGCTCATCGCCGAGAAGATCGCCGAGCGCACCGACGCCGTCTCCGCCGATTACCTGACGCAGCTGATCCTGCTGGCGTCCGACGGGATGATCGTGCAGGAGGCGCTGCGCAACGATAACTTTGACGCGGCCGCCTTCGTGCGCCAGAGCGAGGCATATCTGCGCGTGCTGCGTCCCGCGGGACGTGACTGAGCGGCGGCGCACGGTGCACGCAGATTGTATCGGAAGTCACTCTCTTGTCCGGATTTGTGAAAGAATTAGCGTGTAGCGGTTGACACCGGATGGAACACATGGTAGTATTTTTGTAATAACCGTGGGGTGGAGCGGTTATCCTGTTTTACCGGCGGCAGCGTGTGCCGCAACCGCTTTTTTGTATGTCGAAGGCAGCGGAATGCATCCGCATTCCGTCGTCTTTTTACATAGCTGCAATGGGAATTATTTTGAAAGAAGGGACAATATGAAAGACCTGAAACATCTGATTTTCTTCGAAAATCTCCTGCAGGATGCGCAGAACGAGCTCGTCACGCAGGCGGTCAATGACGGGAAAATCGCCCTCGGGTACAACTGCTATTACATCCCCGAGGTTCTGCTCAACCTGCCGGGCTGCTTCTCGAGCCGCCTGCGCGCGCCGCGCTGCGAGTCCACCGACGTTGCGACCTACTACATGACCAGCCGTGTCTGCCCGTATGTCCGCTCCATCCTCGAGCGTGCCATTGAGGGCGGCTACAACTACCTCAACGCGCTCTTCGGCGCCGAGTGCTGCGCGTCCATGGAGCGTATGGAAGAGCATTTCTTCCTCATCAATCCCGTGAAGAACGAGCGCTTCTTCGTTACGCAGATCGATCCCCCGCTCAAGGGCGATAAGACCAGCTATGACTACTACAAGGGCCAGCTCAAGCTCAAGGTCGTCGACCAGCTCGCCGAGCGCTACGGCGTGGACACCTCCGATGCCGCCATGCGCGCGACCATCGAGAAGTTCAACGAGCTGTGCGACGTCATCACCGAGATCGGCAACTTCCGCAAGCTGCCCAACCCGCCCATTACCGGCTATGAGTTCCATGTCATCCAGCTCGTGAGCCAGGTCTGCCCGCATGACCTGATCCTCCCCTACCTGAAGGAGACGCTTGCCGAGATCAAAAAGCGCAAGCCCGAGCCGGAGTTCCCGTTCCGTGCGCGCATCGTGGTCGCCGGCTCCGAGATCGACGATCCCGAGTTCACGAAGCTCCTCGAGGGCTGCGGCGCGATGGTCGTGGCCGACCGCTACTGCTTCGGCAGCTTCCCGAGCCGCGAGCGCATCGAGATCCGCGACGGCGAGACCGCGTTTGACGCCATCTGCCGCCACTACCTGCACTGGAACCAGTGCGCCCGCTTCCTGATTCATGATTCTTACAGCGGATTCCTTGAACAGCGCCAGCATGGATCGCTCGCCTTCTGCGAGGTGTTTGCCAGACGCGCCGTGTGTCCGAATAGAAGTCAGGACACTGCCAAGCAGGTTAAACTGATATGGGATAAACGGATAGACAGCAGCAAAGTCTTCCCGGCCAGAGTAGAATTTCTTTTCCGCGCATTCTTTGAAATCGATCAGATTTCTGATAATTGTAGCTTTTTCGTCGTAAAGCAGTGCCAGCGTTTCTTTTCCAAGCGCGTTCTTCTCCAGAATGCGCTTCCGGATAACTTCGTCTACGTTGGCAGAGGACAGGGAAAGGCGCGTATCAAATCGGCCCTGAATTTTCGAGAAATCATTGCCCTTCACCTTTGTGATAGAATCGATATCCTGCTGGCTGGTGACGATGATCCACGCCTTGCCGCGGCAGGCGGTACCAAGGTCTTCCGTCACGGTTTGGAGATTGAGCATCAGTTTGGAATCGTCACCGATATACTGTCCAATCTCATCGACAAGGAAGACAACGTGATGATTATTGCCTTTTTTATCTATGTACTTCTTCACAAGCTCCGCAAAACGTTCGATACTGATCGAATACGGCTCTGCTGCTTTTTCGCACCAGTTACGGGCCGCTTCTTCGCTCATGAAGCCCATATCTGATAAAACTTCGACCACATCGTCCTGGATGAAGTCGAAGTCGTTACGCGCTTCTTTCCAAGGCGAACCGAAAGAGTCCTCAAAGCGAGTCTTAAACTCGTCATACTTGCCGTTATCCGTGAGCTTGCGCTCAAGGTCTGCGAGGAAGGGAATAGATCCGCAAAAGCCCTGCATTTCGTTAAATACCTTTAGGAATACGGAGACGATGGCATCCTTGGACTGCTTTCCGCTTGTCTCCCCCTTGGAGTCGATATTAAACAGAACAACAT
>ERZ1106939.2481-NODE-2481-length-11343-cov-19.215273_pt1 | contig 11343 bp, 9 predicted proteins | sample MGYA00403669_ERZ1106939 | MGnify/ENA primary metagenome ERZ1106939 (study PRJEB35170, sample SAMEA104062447) | human gut metagenome | biome: human gut; feature: human-associated habitat; material: faeces | place: Denmark | collected 2012-09-28 ...
TCTTCCTGCACTGCCTGCCCTCCTTCCACGACTTCGACACCACCATGGCCGCCTCTCAGAAGGAACTGGGCTACGATATCCGCGAGGTCACCGACGAGGTGTTCCTCTCCCCGAACTCCAAGGTGTTCGACGAGGCCGAGAACCGTATGCACACCATCAAGGCTGTCATGGTCGCCACCATCGGCAACGTCTGATCGAAACAACTCGCTCAAGGGCGACGATCTTTTCTTCACTCACGGCAAAGCCTCTGGTGCAAACCGGAGGCTTTGCCGCATTCCGTCATTATATAATATAAGGAAACCGCTCTGCCCACGGCAGAGCGGTTTTTCGTTCAATCCTCCGGCATGGCGACGGCGCGCACGGGCGAGCCGTCAGCGTTCTTGAAGCGCAGGGGGAGCGTCGCGTAGGGAAAGGTTTTCCCCACAAGGGAGGCGAGATTGCAAAGGTTTTCTGTGTTCACAAAGCCTGCGCCGAGCAGGATCTTGTGCACGGGATAGTCCACCGTGTCCATCGGGTCGATGGAGATGGCGTCGGTGCCGACGCCCTTAAGCGGAAAGGCGGCAAGGTACTCCGCCGCCTCGAGCGAGAGCACGGGGAAGGGGGAGAAGTACTGCTCGCTGCCCCAATATTTCTCCCAGCCGGTGTAGAAGAGCAGGAAGTCTGCGGCCTCGATCTCCGAGGCATGGAGCTGGAGCCGCGCTTTGGGGATCTCCTTTCCCGCGAGGTCGGAGCAGTCGAGCACATAGGCCGTGCCGACGTACTTGTCCGCCGGAAATTGATCGAGCGTCTTGCCGTCGCGCAGCATATGCGCGGGGGCGTCCATGTGCGTGCCGGAGTGGGAACCCATCGTCAGCAGCGTTTCACGGAAGCCGTGCTGCTCAAAGGTGTTCGAGGGCGTGAGCTTCGGCGGCTCGGTCTCGGGATAGACGGGCATGGCCTCTTCGATGAGGTGGGTCAGGTCAAGAATTTTCATGGCGCTTCTCCTTTTCCAAAAAAATCATCAGGGCGGCGAGGTCGGCGGGGGACACGCCCGAAATGCGCCCCGCCTGTCCGAGCGAACGGGGACGGATGGCGGCGAGCTTTTCCCGCGCCTCGAGCCGCAGGCCGTCGATGCCGGAATAGTCAAGCTCCTCGGGCAGCAGGCGGCTCTCGAGCCGCGCGAACTCCTCGACCTCAGCCATCTGGCGGCGGATGTAGCCCTCGTACTTCACGGTGATCTCCACCTGCTCGGCGACGTCCTGCGGGCAGGCGGCGCAGCCGGCGTCGAAGGCCCGCAGATCGTCGTAGCGCAGCTGCGGGCGGCGCAGCAGCGCGATGAGCGGGCTGCCGTCCGTGATCTCCGCCGTGCCGCGAGAGCGCAGCAGCGCGTTGAGCGCTTCGCTCGCGGGAAGGCCGGTGTGCTCGAGCCGTTTGATCTCCCGCGCGACAGCGGCGTACTTTTCCTCCACGGCGGCAAGACGCTCGTCGGAGATGAGGCCGATGTCGTGCCCGAGCTTTGTGAGCCGCCGGTCGGCGTTGTCCTGCCGCAGAAGCAGGCGGTATTCGCTGCGGCTCGTCATGATGCGGTAAGGCTCGTTCGTACCCTTGGTCACAAGATCGTCGATGAGCGTGCCAATGTAGCTCTCCGAGCGGGAGAGGACAAAGGGAGACTGCCCCGCGAGCCTGCGCGCGGCGTTCACGCCGGCAACAAAGCCCTGTACGGCGGCCTCCTCGTAACCGGACGAGCCGTTGAACTGCCCCGCGCCGTACAGCCCCGCGATGGCTTTCGTTTCCAGCGTAGGCTTGAGCGCGGTGGGGTCGATGCAGTCGTACTCAATGGCGTAGGCGGGGCGCATGATCTCCGCGTGCTCGAGCCCCGGAATGGTATGGACCATCCGCACCTGTACGTCCTCGGGCATTGAGGAGGAAAAGCCCTGAATGTACAGCTCCTCGGTATCAAGTCCCATCGGTTCGATGAAGAGCTGGTGGCGGGGCTTGTCCGCGAAGCGGACGATCTTCGTCTCGATGCTCGGGCAGTAGCGCGGCCCGACGCCCTCGATCACGCCGGAGTAGATGGGGCTGCGGTCGAGATTTTCGCGGATGATGCGGTGTGTCTCCTCGTTCGTGTAGGTGAGGTAGCACACCGCCTGATTGCAGGGAACGTGTTCGGTCGTGAACGAGAACGGCAGCGGCTCGGCGTCGCCGTCCTGCCGCTCCATTTTGGAGAAATCGACGCTGCGGGCGTTGACGCGCGGGGGCGTGCCGGTCTTGAAGCGACGCAGGGGAAGTCCGAGCGCGCGCAGCCGCTCCGCGAGCGGCAGGCTTGCGTGCATCCCATCGGGGCCGCTCGACTGAATACATTCGCCCACGATGGTGCGCCCGTCAAGGTAGGTTCCCGAGCAGAGGATGACGGCCTTTGCGCCGAACACCGCGCCCGTCGCGGTGACGACGGCGGAGACTGCGCCGTTTTCCACGCGCAGCTCCACGATCTCCGCCTGCCGCAGCGTCAGGTTTTCCTGCCGCTCGAGCGTATGCTTCATGATCTGCTGATAGCGGCGGCGGTCCGCCTGCGCGCGCAGAGACCACACGGCGGGGCCCTTGCCGCGGTTCAAAAGGCGATACTGGATGCAGGCGCGGTCGGCGGCCTTTGCCATCTCGCCGCCGAGCGCGTCCAGCTCGCGCACAAGATGGCCCTTACCCGTGCCGCCGATGGCGGGGTTGCAGGGCATATTGCCCACCGCGTCAAGGTTGATGGTGAAGCAGACCGTTTTCCGTCCCAACCGCGCGCTTGCGAGCGCGGCTTCAATGCCGGCATGGCCCGCGCCGATGACGGCGACGTCGTAGTCGCCGGCAAAAAATTCGTACATAGGCGTCCTCTCGCCTCCCGAAAAACAAAATTGGATACATTATTTTACCACAGGGCTTTGAGCGGAAACAAGCAAAACGAATTAGCACAAAGCACAAAACGGCAAAAATATTTTTGTGAAATATGTTGAAAATCACGCTTGCGCACTTGACGAAGAAGTGGTATCCTACACTTGAAATTGAAAAGAGAAAGGAGCGTGAGAACCAATATGATGTTTGAAAACTTCAAGGGCTTCGACGTCGATGACATGATCTTCGGCACGACGGAGCAGATCGTCAGCGAGCGCTGAGCGACCAAAACGGAACCACGCAGGGATGCGTGGATTTTTTGTTTTTATGGGGCAGTTTGCACCGTTGACGATAAAAAATTGGGAAAATCCGCCGCCGAGGCGGATTTTTCTTGCCTTTCGCGCGGCGGTATGATATACTTTTTCGGCTAATGCAGTATGAGAAGAGGAGATCACCATGGCTGTTATCGAATACGATTCCTATAAGCAGAAGCTGCTCGCCATGAGCGACACGTTTGAAAACCTTCAGAAGGCGCTTGACATCGAATCCTCCAAGCACGAGATCGCGCGGCTCGAGGCCGAGGCGCACGAGGACGGCTTCTGGAACGACATCGAGCGCTCGCAGGCCAACCAGATGCGCACCAAGCAGCTGCAAAATAAGGTCCACCGCTTTGAAAAGCTCGTCTCCACGCGCGACGACCTGCTCGCCCTCATCGACATGGGCAACGAGATGGACGACGCCAGCCTGCTGCCCGAGCTGGAGGAGGGCTTCGCCGATCTGGAGAAGCGGATCGAGGAGGTCCGCCTCACGACGCTGCTCTCCGGCGAGTACGATAACTGCAACGCCATTCTGACCTTCCACGCCGGCGCGGGCGGCACCGAGGCGCAGGACTGGACGCAGATGCTCTACCGTATGTATATGCAGTGGGCGAACAAGCACGGCTTCGAGTTCGAGATGATGGACTATATCGACGGCGAAGAGGCCGGCATCAAGAGCGCGACGGTCATGGTCAAGGGCGAGAACGCCTACGGCTATCTCAAGAGTGAGAACGGCGTCCATCGTCTGGTGCGCGTTTCCCCCTTTGACGCGAACGCCCGCCGTCAGACGAGCTTCGCCGCGCTCGAGGTCATGCCCGAGCTGCCCAACGACATCGAGGTCGACATTCGCCCCGAGGATATTGAGATGCAGGTCTACCGCTCCTCCGGCGCGGGCGGCCAGCACGTCAATAAGACCTCGTCTGCGGTGCGTCTCATTCATATCCCCACCGGCATCGTCACCGCCTGCCAGACGCAGCGCAGCCAGTTCCAGAACCGCGACTACGCCATGCAGATGCTCAAATCCAAGCTCATGGAGCTGAAGATCCAGCAGCACGCGGAGAAGATCAGCGACCTCAAGGGCGTGCAGCTCAAGATCGAATGGGGAAGCCAGATCCGCTCCTATGTCTTCATGCCCTACCAGCTCGTCAAGGATACGCGCACGGACTATGAGACCGGCAACATTCAGGCGGTCATGGACGGCGACCTCGACGGCTTCATCAACGCCTACCTCACCAAGGCCGCGAACGGCGAACTGAAAAAATAAAGAAAAAGGTGCTCTGTCCGCCGGACGGAGCACCCTTTCACGCACGGAGATACGGAAAATGGACGAAAATATCAGAGAAGAGATCCTACAGGAAAATAAAATGGGCACCATGCCGGTCGGCAGGCTGCTCTTCAGCATGGCGGTGCCGATGATGGTATCCATGCTGTTTCAAGCGCTCTACAACGTGGTGGACAGCATCTTTGTGGCAAAGCTCAGTCAGGACGCAATGAATGCCGTGTCGCTCGCGTTCCCGCTCCAGACGCTGTGCATCGCCTTTTCCGGCGGCACGGGTGTGGGTATGAACGCGCTGCTCTCCCGCTCGCTGGGCGAGAAGAATCAGGCGGGCGCGGACCGCGCGGCGAATGTCGGCCTGTTCCTCACGCTGTGCAATTTTGCGCTCTTCGCCCTCATCGGCTGGACGCTTGCGGGACCGTTCTTCCGCTTTCAGACGGACAACCCGCAGATCATCACTTACGGACGCGGCTATGTGACCGTCTGCATCGGCTGCTCGATCGGCCTGTTCTTCCAGATGTATAATGAGCGCCTGCTGCAATCGACGGGACGCACGAACCTCTCCATGATCACGCAGATCGCCGGCGCGGCCACCAACATCGTTCTCGATCCCATCCTCATTTTCGGCCTGCTCGGCTTCCCGCGGCTGGAGGTCGCCGGTGCGGCGATCGCCACCGTTATCGGTCAGCTCGTCGGCGCGTCCATCGGCTTCTATCTCAACCTCACGCGCAATCCCGACGTACATCTGCGCCGCCGCGAGATCCGTCCCCACGCCGCGACCATCAAGGAGATCTACGCGGTCGGCGTGCCGTCCATCATCATGCAGTCCATCGGCTCGGTGATGGTGTTCGGCATGAACAAGATTCTCATCTCCTTTACCGAGGCGGCGACGGCGGTGTTCGGCGCGTACTTCAAGCTCCAGAGCTTCATTTTCATGCCCATCTTCGGCCTGAATAACGCGATGGTGCCTATCATTTCGTACAACTACGGTGCGGGCAAGCCGGAGCGCTTCCGCAGGACGATCCGCCTTTCGGCTGTCACAGCCATTGCCATCATGTGCGTGGGTCTTGCGCTCTTCGAGATCATCCCCGGTACGCTGCTCGGCCTCTTCTCCCCCTCGGAGGAGATGCTGACCATCGGCAGGACCGCGCTGCGCATCATTGGCCTGACGTTCCCGCTCGCGGGCTTCTGCATCGTCTCGGGCAGCGTCTTTCAGGCGCTCGGCACACCGTTCTACAGTCTGATCGTCTCGGTCTGCCGCCAGATCTGCGTGCTGCTGCCGGTGGCGTATCTGCTCTCCCTGACCGGACGGCTGGAGCTGGTGTGGTGGTCGTTCCCCATCGCCGAGCTCGTGAGCCTGACGCTCTCGGCCATCTTCCTGCGCAGGACGCTGCGCGCAGCCGGCGAACGCCTGAGCCAAAACTAAAAAACAGGAGACGCCGTCCGGTGGATGGCGTCTCCTTGCTGTATTCTGCGCTTACAGCCCCAGACCGGGGATGTTCAGCCCGCTGGTGAAGCTGTTCATGCGGCTGCTCATCGCGTCGTCCGCCTGCCGCAGCGCCTCGTTGACCGCGGAGATCACAAGGTCCTGCAGCATCTCGACGTCCTCGGGATCGACCGCCTCGGGCTTGATGGTGAGCGCGGTGATCTCCTTCTTGCCGTTTGCCGCAGCGCTGACGGCACCGCCGCCGACGCTCGCTGTGAAGGTGGCCTCCTCGACCTCCTGCTGAGCCTTCGCCATCTCCTGCTGCATCTGCATGAGCTTCTGCTGCATCTGCATCTGCTGCGCCGCCTGTCCCGCGCCGTTCGAGAAGCCTCGGCGCGCGCTGTAACCCTTTGCCATATCCGTTTTCCTCCTGATGTTACTTGATGTTGAAGTTATCGAACTTGCTGCCCATACGCAGCAGGTCCTGGAATTTGTCGCGTTTTTTCCCGTCCTCCGGCTCGCCGACCACGAAGCGCACGGCAATCGCCTGACCGACACTCTGGCCCGTCACCTCGCGCAGCACCGCGGCGACCGCCTCGGTATCGAGCATGGCCTTCGTCACCGCCGTCGGACAGTAGACCGTCAGCACGCCGTTGGCGAGCCGTCCGTCCGCCTGACCGACGAACGCGCGCTTGTCGGGCGTGAGTCGGTTTTTGTAGCTCTCCATCAGCGCGAGCCAGATATCGCTGTCACCGGTCGGTGCGGACGCTTCCGCCTTCGGCTCTGCGGCCTGCGGCGCGGGAGCCGTCATCGCGCTCTGCGGACGGTCCGGCTCTGCTGGCTCGCCGTAGGGCGGGGGAGCGTCGTCAAAGGATCCGTCCGCCGGCGCGGGCACGCTGTCCTCCCACGGGGGCGGCGCCTCGTCCTCCACGGCTGTCGGCTTCGCCGCAGTCTTTGCGGGAGCGGGCTTCTCCGCCTGCACCGTGCCTTCTGCGGCGGAATAGCGCACGCCCGTGGCCATCTGCTGTTCGAGCCGTGCAAGCCGCGCGTTGATGGCGCTCAAATCGCCGGAGAGCGTTTCGTCGCAGAGCTTCAGGAGACACAGCTCCGCATCCGTGCGGCGGTTGACGCTCACGTTCATGTCCGCCGCCGCGCGCTGGAGCGTGGTGCAGATGGCGATAAGCCGCGCGCTGTCGGCCTGCCGCAAAAGGCTGTCCATCGTCTGGCCGTCGTAGCCACCCGTGAGCAGCGCCGCGCCGCCCTCGGGAGCCGTTTTGGAAATGAGCAGGTCGCGCGCGAGCGCGGACAGCTCGCCGAGCACCGCGCCCACATCCTTGCCGCTGCCATAGAGCCGGTGGAGCAGCAGCAGCGCGGCCTTCGTGTCGCGCTGCAGAACGCAGTCCATCAGCTGCGCGGTCTGGAGGTTGCCCGCCAGTCCCAGCGCGTCGAGCACCGCCGCGCTGTCGATGGTCCCGCCCGCCGCCGCGCACTGGTCCAAAAGACTCAGCGCGTCGCGCAGCGCGCCGTCGGCAATGTGCGCGAGCAGTTCCGCACCGTCCGGCCGGAGGTCGATGCCCTCCTGCTCCGCGATGTAGTTCAGCCGTCCCACGATCTCGCGCGGCAGAATGCGCCGGAATGCAAAGCGCTGGCAGCGCGAGAGAATGGTCGCGGGCACCTTGTGCAGCTCGGTCGTCGCCAGAATGAACATCAGGTGTTCCGGCGGCTCCTCCAGAATTTTCAGCAGCGCGTTGAACGCCGCGATGGAGAGCATGTGAACCTCGTCGATGATGTACACGCGCTTTTTCACCTGCGCAGGGGAGTAGATGGCCTCGTCCCGCAGCGCGCGGACATGGTCCACGCCGTTGTTCGAGGCGGCGTCGAGCTCCATCACATCGAGAAAGCCGCCGGACTCGATGCCGAGGCAGCTTGAGCATTTGTTGCAGGGGTTACCGTTCTCGGGGTGCTCACAGTTCACCGCCTTGGCGAGGATCTTTGCGCAGGTGGTTTTGCCCGTGCCGCGCGTGCCGGTGAAAAGGTAGGCGTGCGAGAGCCGTCCCTCTGCGACCTGCCGCTGCAGCGTTTCGGTGACGTGCTCCTGCCCGACCACGTCGGAGAAAGTCTTGGGTCGCCACTTGCGGTACAGCGCCTGATACATACCACATTGCCCCTTTCGTGAGGATAGAAAAGGTCCTCCGTATACAGCTGCGTGACCGGCGCCCTTGCGGCACATGACTGGTCCCGCTTAATGCTGCTCGGTTCCCCGCCTGACATGGTTCGCGGGCATTCATTGCGCAAGACCGATCCCGCAGCTGTATGCGGAGGACGGATAACAAAAGATATTATACGATACGGTTTTCGGAAAGGCAACAAAAATTTTTTGAAAAAAGTGAAAAAAGGACTTCACAAATGAGAAAAGCTGTGGTATGATATGCGGGCTGAAAAGTTCATGGGCCTGTAGCTCAGTTGGGAGAGCGTACGGTTCGCATCCGTAAGGTCGTGGGTTCGAATCCCTTCAGGTCCACCATAAAAAGCCGTGAAATCAAATGATTTCGCGGCTTTTTGCAACTTATTGAGACTTTGATGCGGGCTGATTTCCGCTTAAATTTGCCACCGATCGGTTCGCATCCCTTGCGAGCATATGCTCTTTTCAAACCGCATTACCTTACCGTCCCGCCGGTGACGGAGGAACTCCTCAAGGCCTTGCCGGTACTGGTGTTTGCCGTCTTTTTCAGCGATGACCGCAAGGACATTCTGCCCGCGGCCATGTCCGTCGGCATCGGCTTTTCTATTTTGGAGAACACCGCCATCCTCGTGCAGAACCTGACAGTGGTAACGTTGGGCTGGGCAGCGCTGCGCGGCTTGTCCGCCAGCCTGATGCATGGCCTGTGCACCATGATCATCGGCGCGGGACTGCCCTACGTCAAAAAGCAAAGGAAGCTGTTTTGCACCGGTATCTTCGGATTCTTTACCGTTTCCGCAACGATGCACGCCCTGTTCAACCTGCTGATCCAATCCGATTACAGCTGGCTGGGCGCCTGTTTTCCCATGGTATTGTATGTGCTGTTCTATGTTGTCCGGCGTACCGGACGGATAAGGCTGCCGTTCCTATCATATTAAGAAAAATCTTTAGAAATCTTGCAAACGACCTCTGGCAGCTTGAGCCGGAGGTCGTTTTTCAATGGGGTCGCTTTTACTTTCGCGGCCAGCCACTGTACCGCGGCAGGCTCAGCGCTCGGATACACTTTGTAATCAGCGGGTCAGGTGTTCAAGTCACCCCACCAGCTCCAGGCACCGCACTCTATTCGAGTGTGGTGCTTTTTTATATTCAAACCGCATTACCTTGAAAAGCCGGAGTGTCACAGGACGCTCCGGCTTTTCGCATTTTTGTAGGAGGGTTTCAAAATGAACGATCAAACCAACATGGCGCAGCTCCGGTACCTCGAGGAACTCAAAATCAGCTTGGTACACGCCGGCTTTGAGCCGGAGCGCATCGAGGATCAGCATCTGCCCGTCTGCTGGGAAAAAGGGCGTCTCTGCCATATCTCCGGCAAGGGCTGCGTGTTGTACTGACAAGAGAACATGGACAGTATTCGGACGCAGGATGCGCTGCGAAGCGTAATCGACACCGCCAAAACGACTTCGGAATACATGGCGATTCTGGAAACCGCCCCGCTTCTCAAGGCCAGTGGGCTGCACGGTGACTACCGCGTCCTCGCGGACTTCGGTGACGCGGTGCTGGCGGGCCACCCCACCGAGCGCGGCGTCCGGTTTGTAACGTGGGAGTGGGACTTCGACCGAGAGGGCGTCCATCACGGGCACTATTTCCAAGACGACTATGAAGCCGCCAAACGCGACTTCACCGTGCGCAGCGGGCTTGTTCCCAAGGAAGTACTGTTCGAGCCGGAACAACTCGACGAGATGCATCGGGCCTTGACTTTCGTTTGCGAGCAGGACGAGGGTCTATCTATCGGAAGGGAAAAGGAGATCAAGACCATCATGGAGCAGATCAAGTGCCTATTGCCGGAATCTCCGGAACAGACGCAGACAATGGAACAAAGTATGTAAGCGGTGTCGATCATTCGACGCCGCTGTTTTTTGTAGGAGGAACCACAAGATGAAATACGAATCCGATCGACGCAGCTCTCCTCTCTTTGCGCCCACTCCTCCGCGAGAGGAAACTGAGCCGCTTGTATGTCGCCGCAGTGAGCGGTGTAAGGGCTGTCCTCATGCCAGACACGGTTTTATCTGCTGGCACAGGGACGGGACCTGTCTCAAAACCGATATGGAGGAAATTGAGAAAAGGAAGGAGCGTAGAAGATGATGTTTCAGGCGGTGCTGAGCAACCGTACTCACCCAGAATACGGTGTGGCAATCATTCCGTTTCCCATTCCCCACCATCAGTACGCGCACTGCGTGGAGCTGCTGGAGGCGCTGGAGATCGGCGATGCGGTCAAGGTGGACTGCAAGGTGGAGAAGATCGACAGTTTCTACACTGTCCTGAAACGAGCGGAAATGCTCACGGTCAATGTGGAGGAACTGAACTACCTCGCCAAGCGGCTGGACAGCTTCGACACCGGCGAGGCCGCGCAGTTTCAGGCAATGGCCCACAAGCTGGAGCTGTTTGAGCTGAAGGATCTTATCAACCTGACCTTCTGCTGTGACCAGGTCACAGTTATTTACGACTTTTCCGACTTGGAGGCCGTTGGCCGCCGGCATTACCTGAACACCCACGGCGGCTGTGCCAGCGCAGAAGAGCTGGACCACCTGGACGGTCTGGAGACGGCCCTTCTCCTCATCGACGGTGGGGGAGGAGTGATCACACCTTACGGTGTGCTCTACGAAAACGGGATGCGGATGGAGGCGCTCTACCAGGGCGGACCCTTTCCAGCCTACCTGGATCGGGTCTACGAGCTGGAACTGATCGTCTCACCTCACCAGGAACCAACTAAAACCACCCACCTCTATCTGCCCGCCTCCTCGGCTTGGATCCAGCGCATGCTGCAGAGAGGCGGGATCGCTCCGGCCAATATGCGGCTCTCAGCCTGGACTCCCCTCTCCCTTTCCTCAAAAGTCCGGGAAGTAATCGACCCACGAAAAGACTCACTGGAGGAGCTCAACGAGATGTGCCGGGCCATACATGCCATCTTCCCTAAGGATCGTGACAAGCTGGACGCCGTGATTGATTTCGCTCGTCCGGATCACGCCAGTCAGATCAGACGTCTCGCCGAGGAGCTGCCGCTCTTTGACTTTGTCCCGGGTGTCAGCAGTCCGGAGGAGTATGGGCGGTACATGATCCAGTCTTCCGGCAGGTTCGACTATGACGATCATTTGGAGCCCTATTATGACTACGCACAATATGGACAAGACCGCATGACGGCGGAGGAAGGCGGATTTGTGGACAGCGGCTACGTCTCCTATCAGGGATCGCTGGCTTTGGAGCAGTTGATGAACGACAGCGCTGAAGAACTTCA
>ERZ1106939.2484-NODE-2484-length-11336-cov-138.615016_pt1 | contig 11336 bp, 9 predicted proteins | sample MGYA00403669_ERZ1106939 | MGnify/ENA primary metagenome ERZ1106939 (study PRJEB35170, sample SAMEA104062447) | human gut metagenome | biome: human gut; feature: human-associated habitat; material: faeces | place: Denmark | collected 2012-09-28 ...
CGCAGCTGCCGGAGCGGTGCTTAAGCCGCAAGGCGGGAATTGTGCGGTGTTGCCCCAAACTTTACTGGCGGATCATGCGGTAGCCAACGCCGATGTGGGTCTGGATATAGCGGGGGTGGCTGGGGTCTTCCTCAATTTTTTTGCGCAGCGTTGCCATAAATACGCGCAGGGACGGCGTATCCGATGCGGCCGGGCTGCCCCAGACTTCGTTCAGCAGATAGTTGTGGGTCAGCACTTTGCCGGTGTTCTTGGCCAGCACGCAGATCAGCTTGTACTCAATGGGGGTCAGGTGAATCTCCGTTCCGCCGCGGTACACACAGCCTGCGGCATAGTCAATGCGCAGTTCTCCGTTCTCGTATATGCTGGCCTGGTCACCTGCGCGGGAAGTATCATACCGCACACGGCGCAGCGCCACGCGCAGCCGGGCCAAAAGCTCCTCTACGCTGAACGGCTTGGTCAGGTAATCATCTGCACCGGCATCCAGGGCGGATACTTTGTCGGTATCATCACTGCGGGCCGAAACCACCAGAATGGGCACGTTGCTCCACCCGCGAATCTTGCGGATCACATCAATACCGTCCATATCCGGCAGGCCAAGGTCCAGCAAAATTACATCCGGCCGTGCCGAAGCAGCTTCCAACAGGGCACCGGCTCCGTTCTGTACACGGTGGTACTGATAATTGCGGGTTTCCAGTGTGGTGGAGATCAGCCGTGCAACAGCCGGGTCATCCTCCACCACAAGGATCAGCGGTTTATTCATACAGGGTCACCTCAGTTCGCGGGAGTGTAAAACGGAAGCAGGCACCGTGCGGTGCAACGTTCTGTACATCGATCACACCGCCATGGGCGGCAACAATGGAACGGCACAAGGCCAGCCCAAGACCCAGCCCGCGGCGGCCATCGCTGCGGGTTTTGCCAAGGGTATAAAACATATCAAACAGCTTGTCCCGGCTTTCTTCCGGGATGCCGGGGCCGTCATCCGTTACGCAGATGCGGACAAATTTACCCTCCGGCGCGGCGAAAAGCTCGATGCGGGAATGTTCGGGGGTATATTTGATGGCGTTGTTGATGAGGTTCACCAGCACCTGCTCGATCAGCTGGGCGTCCATATCGGCCATCAGCAGGTCATCCGCCACGTTGGTCACAATGGTGTGGCGGGCGGCGTCATGGTCTAAATGGGTCAGTACATCGTCAAAAATGTCTTGAATCAGCTCCGGCTGAATGCGCAGGTTTACCTGGCCGTTCTCCATCCGGGTGATGGAAAGCAGATTTTCCACCAGATGGTTCAGCCAGTTGGCGTCCTCATAAATTGCGGCAGAAAGCTCCCGGCGCTTTTCCTCGGTCAGCAGGGGATTTTTCTCGGTCAAAATCAGCGCGTTGCCGGAAATGCTTGTCAGCGGGGTGCGCAGGTCATGGCTGATGCTGCGCAGCAGGTTGGCGCGCAGCTGTTCCTGGCGGGCGGCTTCCTCAATTTCGCGCCGGGCGCGGTTGGAGGTTTCTTTTTCCAGCGCCAGGGAACACACATCCAGGATGGATAATGCCAGATTGTGCTCATAGGTGCTGAACTCATGCAGCGCCGGGCAACTGCGGTAATCCGTCTGGGCGGGAGGGGGCAGAATCAGGGTTCCCGGTGCAATGTGCTCCGGTGCGGGGGCAAAGCAGACCGGGCGCTCCAACAGCTTGCCCAGCTGGGTGGCCGTTATCCGCAGAATGGTGTCAGGGTCCTCGGCCCCCAACAGGCTGCGGCTGGCTTCCAGCAGCACCTGCGAAGCATAGGCCTTGCGCTCGCTTTGGGCGGCCTGTACCTTGATACGCCCCGTCAGCGAGGAGCAGAGCAGCGAAACGCAGAGCATGACCACTGCCGTTACCATGTCGTCTGACCGGATGCGGAACTGCATAAAGGGGTCAATGAACATATAGTTGACCAGCATCACCGAGAACAGCGAAGCCACGACGCCGTACACCAACCCCGATGTAAAGACGTTGATATACATGACGCCCAGGATATAGGTCAGGATATAGTTGGAAGAAACAAAATCCAGCCGGAAAAATACCCAGCTTGTCAGCGTACACAGCGCAAGAACCAATGCGGTCAGGGCGCAGTCCCGCAGCCAAAGCAGGGCAGGTTCGCGTTGCGGCATGGGTGCAGGCTCCTTTCCACTACAGGGCAGGGAATGCGGCAAGGCGGCCCAGCACTGTATTTATCCTATGGCAACACCGCACAATTCCCGCCTTGCGGCTTAAGCACCGCTCCGGCAGCTGCGGCACGGCATCTGCCGCACCTCGCTCGCCGTATCGGCACTTAGAATTATGCGGTATTGCCCTATTATAACATATTGCCGAACTCTTTGATACAAACGGAATAATCTTTATATAAATTTAATGTAGGCCTACCCTATCCGCGGCAGCCCCGGCACTTTTTTGCACGCTGGGCGGGGCATTGGTTGAAATCAGGCCGCAAATCGGTTATACTATTTTGTAATAATTGGATTGTTCTGCCCTGCGGGCGGTATTGCCATATAAAAAGGAGTGTTTTTACAATGTCCCATACCGTTATGGTGACCGGTGCCGATGGCTTTATCGGCAGCCATCTGGCCGAAGAGCTGGTAAAAAGCGGCGAGAAAGTGCGTGCTTTCTGCCTGTATAACTCGTTTGGTTCCCTGGGCTGGATCGATACCCTGCCCCCGGAGATCCGCAATGAAATGGATATCTTTATGGGCGATGTACGTGACCCCAACGGCGTGCGTACTGCCATGCGCGGGCAGGAGCGCGTGTTCCATCTGGCTGCCCTGATTGCCATTCCGTTCAGCTACCACAGCCCGGACAGCTATGTGGATACCAACATCAAGGGCACCCTGAACGTGCTGAACGCCGCCCGCGAGCTGGGCACCCAGCGCGTGATGGTTACTTCCACCAGTGAAGTATACGGCACCGCCCAGTATGTGCCCATTGACGAGCACCACCCGTTCCAGGGCCAGAGCCCCTACTCTGCCACCAAGATCGGCGCGGACCGCCTGGCCGAAAGCTTTTACCGCAGTTTTGACCTGCCGGTTTCCATTGTGCGTCCCTTCAACACCTATGGCCCGCGCCAGAGCGGCCGCGCCATCATCCCCACCATCATCACCCAGCTGCTGGCCGGCCAGCAGGAAATCAAGCTGGGCAGCCTGACCCCCACCCGCGACTTTAACTATGTCAAGGACACCGCCCACGGCTTTATGGCCATTGCGGACTGCGATGCCGCCATTGGCCAGGAAATCAACATTGCCACCGGCGTGGAACATTCCATCGGCGATTTGGCCAATGAGCTGATTGCCCAGATCAACCCCAGCGCCAGGATCGTCTGCGAAGCCGAGCGCCTGCGCCCCGAAAAGAGCGAGGTCAACCGCCTGCTGGGCGATGCCACCAAGCTGCGCACCCTGACCGATTGGAAACCGCAGTATACCTTTGAACAGGGCCTTGCCGAAACCATTGAGTTCCTGCGCGGCAACCTGGACCAGTACAAGGTCGGCCAGTACATTCTGTAAGGGCGGTTGTAAGGAAGTTTTATGCCAATAAAATTACAAAAGCTGCCCGCCGCTATGCGGTGGGGGCTGGCTGTGCTGTGCGCCGCCGTGTGCGGCGTGCTGTGGGCCTATTACTGGCGGGTGTTCTTTGGGCTGGATAACCGTGTGTCCCCCCTGGTGGTTACACTGGGGTGTGCGGCCTTTCTGGAAGTATGTCTGCTGGCCGGGTATTGTGTGCGGCAGTTTACAAAAGGATTTGCGGCAAAAGGGGCCGTGTGCATCTTTTTGTGCGGGCTGCTGTTTGCATTTGCCAACCCGCCGCTGCAAACGCCGGACGAAGCCGACCATTACCTGCGCACCTATGCCATCTCCACCGGGCACTTTGATTTTGATGCTTCCCGCACCTACCCGGACGATGTGGCCTACCTGCTGGAAGCGTTCCCCGGTGCATGGGTGAATGCGCATACCTCTGCCGGTGTGGGCACTGACCCCGATACCGGGGCGAAAAAAGCCTATAACACCGCGGGCTATGCCCTGAAGCAATACGGCAAGGACGGCGCAGTGCAGAGCATGACGGATAGCTTTGCCCTGTACCTGGCGCACGATGTGCGGGATTCTGTGCCGGACCCGGTCAGCGAGCCGGTCAGCTTTCTGGTCATTCCATTCCTGCCGGGCGCGGTCGGTATGGCGCTGGCACGCCTGCTGGGCTTTGGCGCGCTGGGCTGCCTGTATGGCGGGCGCATCGTCAACCTGCTGGCCTACACGCTGTTGTGCGCGTTGGCGCTGGCCAAAGCGGAGCGTTACCGCCCGGCCTTTGCGGCCATTATGCTGCTGCCGATGTCGCTTTTTATGGGGGCATCACTGAGCTATGATGCAACCCTGCTGGGCTGCTATTACCTGATGCTTGCCCTGCTGACCCGCAAGGAGTGGAACACCCAAACGGCGGGCATTTACACCGCCGCCTGCATCTTTGTCAATATCGCTAAACCGTACCTGAACCTTTTGTGGGTGCTGCCTATCTTTTTGGTGGCAAAGCGGGAATGGCACGCCAAGGGACGCCGCCCGCTGTGGGCGCTGGGCAGCTTTGGCGGTGCTATGGCCGTTACCCTGCTGACGGAATGGTACGGAACGGCGTTCCGCTATAACTATCCCATGATTGAGCGCCAGGGCGGCAGCACGGTAAACGGCGGTGAACAGCTGGCCTTTGTGCTGCGCAACCCTCTGCGGACCATTGCTGCGTACTGGGGAACCCTGGGAGAGAATGATTTCTTTATTGGGCAGCTCGGCCTGTTCGGCTGGAAGGACCTGCCCATCAGCTTTTTGAACCTGACCGGCCTGCTGGTGCTGCTGTTGGCCGCCCTGCTGGCTGCTGCGCAGCCAAAACGCGCCGATGCGTTCCCCACCCGCCGCCGCGTGGGCGGGGTGGCGCTGCTGGCGCTGGTGTACGCCGCCGGTGCCATGGCAGCCATGTATATCACCTATACCCCGGTGGGCATGGTGCGCATTGTGGGGCTGCAGGCGCGGTATTTCCTCTGCGTCTGGCTGGCATTGCTGCCCGCCCTGGCCGTGCTGCTGCGCAAAACCATCCGCCCCGCCATCACGGAAGAAAAGGCCGAAGCGGTCATCACCCCGCTGTGCGCCTGCTATGCCGTTTTGGGCGCTGTGCTGCTCTTCCAGCACTACTTTGTGGGGCCGGTGTACGTCGTATACGCGTGAGCTGGCTTACGCGTATATGAGAGAATAGTTAAGGCAACACCGCACCTCGCTCGCCGTATCGGCACTTAGAATTATGCGGTATTGCCTTAAAAGAATAAAGAATAATGGCGGTGTGCCTGCGGCACGATCAAATCTGCGGTTTTTCGCGGCTTTTGCGTGATAGTCTTCGGGTATAGAATCAGCCTTTATATGCTTACCTTGCCCCAATTTTCTAAGCCGCCCACCGGGCGGCAATCCACCGCTAATGATTCATTGCTAATTGCTAATTACTAATTTAATTCTGATTCCGGGAGGTGCTGTACCGTGCAGATTGTATTCGGCCTGCTGTTTTTGCTGTTCTTCTCCGCATGCTGTCTGTGCGTGGCGGCATGTACCCGGTTCGATGCCGCCCTGCTGCCGCTGCCCGCCTTGTGCGGGTCGGTCGTGGTGCTGTATCTGCTTTCCCTGCTGGGGCTTTTGCAGTTCGGCCATTTTATCATCATGGCGGTCTGGCTGGCCGGCGGGGTCTATTTTGGGGTGCGTGCCGGGTGGCGGGCTATCCGGCGGGCGCTGTTCAGCCCCGGCTTTTTGCTGTTTGTGGGCGGCAGCTGCTTTTTGTGGGTACTGTTTGCTTTGCAGCAGCCCATGTTTACCCAGTGGGATGAATTTACCGCCTGGGGCCTTGCCCCCAAGATGGTGGCGGAGCGCGCTGCGCTGTATGTGGCGGATCCCATCAACCTGACGGCGAGCTTTACCTACCCGGCAACCAGTCTGGTTTCCTATCTCTTCCAGCGCGTACCGGGCCAGTTTTATGAATGGCAGTGCCTGGCCGGGCTGGATATTTTGTTCCTGGCCTGCATTGCCCCGGCGGCAGCCATGCCGCGCAAAAACTGGGCGGGTACTGTGTTGGTGTTTGCTGCGGGCTTTCTTCTGCCGTTCTTTTTCAGCGTGGTTCCGGCGGGCACCCCATCCACCATTTATGCCAACGCCATGGCGGATACCCCCCTGGCGCTGCTGTTTGGCGGAACCCTGTGCCTGTATGCCGCGGCGGGCGGGCGCAAAACCGGCTTTTTTGCCTGTGCCATGCCACTTGCCGTGCTGACCATGACCAAAGATATCGGTTTTGCCTATGCCTTGATCGTTACGTTCCTGATCGGGCTGGATCAGCTGTTCGGTACGCCGCACCCGGATACAAAGCCTGCCCGCATTTTCGGCGTATCGCTGGCAAAATGCAGCATTCTGGCGGCGGTGGTGCTGGCGGTGTTTATCAGCTGGAACCGCTATACCGCCGCCGTGACCCCAACCGAAACCACTGGGGCCAGCGTGGGCAGCGCGGGCCTGAGCTATGGTGCTGTGCTGACCGGCGGCATCAGGCAGCTGCTGGGCATTGGGCGCGAAGAACGCTTTGCCCAGATCATGCAGAGCATGGGCCAGGCATTTTTGTACCGCCGCGTCTGTTTGGTGGGCGCGCCCATCATGGCCGTCAGCTGCATTCTGCTGCTGTTCACGGCGGCCTTTGTGGCAGCGCCTGCCGGTGCCGCACGCCGCCGCACCGTGGTTGGCTTTGTGGGCGGGGTGTTCTGCTTTGCCGCGCTGTATCTCTTCCACCTGATTTTGTACTTCTACAATTTCTCCGAGGCCGAAGGCTCCGCCTTGAAGGACTATGAGCGTTATATCGCGCCCTACCTGCAGGGGTGGATGCTGTACGGCTTCTGTGTGCTGGGCTTTGCGGTGGGGCAGGGCAGCGGCGCGGCGCAGCGGCTGGGCCGTGCGGCGCTGGGGCTGGCCGCTGCGGCAGTGCTGGGTATTTTTGCCTGGCGCGGTGTGCCCGCAGCCGGGTTCTGGACCAACGCCGACAGCCTGTACACCCTGCGCCGCGATGTAAAGAACCGCGCTGAAGCAATGAACACCGTGCTGGACTGGCCGGACCGCGTGCTGGTCATCAGTCAGGGCGATGATGCCACCCGCTGGTACTACTACAAGTATGAGCTGACCGCCAAGGTGGTCAACGGCTATGGCGGTACCTGGTGGGGCAACGATGATTATTCCAGCCGGTGGGACTCCGACTTTATGAACCTGGTGGAAAGCCTGAACTGGACCTTGTATGACTTTGAGGCGGTCTGCACCGCAGACTCTCTGACCGCCTATATGGAAGAAAAGCAGATCGACTACCTGCTGATCGACCGCGCGGACGACTATCTGGAGCGGGAGTTCAGCAGCCGGTTCGAAGGCGGGCTGAAAGCGAATATGCCCGCAACCCTCTACCGGTTTGAAGGTCGCAGCAAGCCTATCGCCTTTACCCCGGTGGCTGTGGCAGAAAGCGGGGTGGTACAATGAAAGATAAACGCCCAACCAAGCGTTTTGCCGCCCCCGCCCGTGCGGGCCGCCCGCTGCGCCCCCAGCAGCTGCTGATATTGGCATATGCCGCCGCTGTTATTGTGTGGCTGGTGTACGTTCTGGTGGGCAGCGCTGTGATGCTGAACCATAAAGCAGACGGCACTATGGTGACCCGCACCCTGACGGCGGATGACCTGGAATTTGAAAGCTTTGTCAATTATGATGACGATGAATGGCATACCGCGCCGGTGGATGAACCCGGCTGGTATCTTTCCACCGACAACGACCCGCACATCATCTGGCGGGGCGAAGCCTGGCTGGAAACGGTGGAGCTGGACGCCGTGCACTACCTGCCGTCCGGCAGCGTAGCATTGTATTACCTGCGCCCCGGCCAGACCGAGTACAGCGAGACCCAGAAAGTTTTTGCCCGCGTGAGCGGCGAAAACCAGTATACCTTTGACCTGGGCGGCCTTACCGTGACCGGGCTGCGCATTGACCCGGACAGTGTGGGCGGCGTACCTACCCGGCTGGACGGCGTGGTGCTCAACCCGGTGCAGCCGTGGTACCTGCGCTTTGTGCCAAACGGCGGCCAATGGCTGCTGCTGTTGTTTGCCCCGGCTGTGGGGGCTGCGTTTGCCTGCCTTGCCGTTGATGTTTTCCGCAAAAAGTAAAAAAGAGCCCTGTGGGGCGGTGCGCCCATGGCTTGGGGGCACACCCGCAGGGCTTTTATGTTGTATAAAATGGTGATTCTATGGAGCTGCTTTGCATCTTTGCCGCGCTGGCGGTGCTGTTTTTGTTCTGCGCGTTCCTAACGCTCAAATGTAACCTGCATGCTGCGCTGGCCCCGCTGACCGCGCTGGGCATTGCCGTTGCCTGGCTGACGGCTGCGGGCATGGCAAACCTGCTGCTGCCCGGCACTGTGCTGCTGTGGGCGGTGTTTGCGGGCAGCGGCGTGTGGGCGCTGGTGCCCCACAAAGGCCAGCGCCCGGCCTACCGCCGCCTGGTTACACCGGGGGCGGTGCTGTTCTGGGGCATGGCGCTGGCATTTGCGGTGTACTTTTTCATCCGCCAGCCGCTGGCAACCAAGTATGATGAACTCAGCCTGTGGGCTACCGCCGTAAAGGTGACCAAGGCGGATAACCGCCTGTATGCCCTGGCTACCCTTGGAACCCCCTGGCCCCAGACCCAGAACCCCGGCCTGCCGCTGCTCTCCTACTTCTTCCAGTTTTTGGGCCATTATGCAGACTGGAAGATCTATGTGGCGTATGATGTGCTGGCCGCCGCCGTGTTTGCCGCAGTGCTGGGCGGGCTGAACTTCCGCCAGTACCGCATTGCGGTGCCGCTGGCAGCAATCTGCTGGTTTGCCCCCTGGTTTTTGACGGTGTATAACCATACGATCTATCTGGATACCACTTATATGACCGCCTATGGCGATGTGCCCGCGGGCCTTGCACTGGGCGGCGCTGTGGCGCTGTGGCTGGCGCTGCGCAAAACCGGCGGCCCCAAGTGGGCCGTACTGCCGGTACTGGCGCTGGCGGCCAACATCAAGGCCAACACCTTTGTGCTGTCCCTGGTGGCGGCGGGGCTGATGGCTGTGGATGCCTGGCTGTTTGCGGAGCACCCCTTCAAAAAGGGCCTTGCCCGCCGCACCGGCTTTGCCATTGCCTGCTTTGCCGCGCCCATGCTGATCTATTATTTCTGGAACATCCGCTATGTGGGCATTCTGGTTGCCAAAAGTGCCAGCGAGGGCGGCACCGGCGAAACCAGCGCCCCCTTGTCCGCTGTGGTCATCAACGGCATCAAGATTTTGCTGGGCCAGCCGGTGGAGGGCTTTTACGCCGAGCGCCAGAGCCAGTTCACCCAAGCCATGGCCGATATGGGCCACCAGTTCTGGACTTCGGATGGTCGGCTGAGCATGATCGGCCAGGGCCGCAATGTTGTGGTGCTGATTCTGCTGGTGTTCTTGGTGGCGGCCATCTGCGCCAGAGGCCGCCAGCTTAAGCTGCGCATTGGCTGCATCGGGGTGCTGTCCCTTGCATGCTTTGTGGGGTATAACCTCATGCTGGCGCTCAGCTATGGCTTTATTTTCAAGCCGGATCAGGCCGTGGGGCTGGTGGATTATAACCGCTATATCTATACCTACTATATCGGCTGGTTCTTTATGGCGCTGGCCTGCTGGAGCACCGCCCTGCAAACCGCGGATGGCGAACAGAAAGCCCCGGCCCGCCGCTGGATTGCCCTGGCGGGCCAGGCCGGTGTTCTGCTGATGGCCGCCGCCATGCTGGTGCGGGTGAACGGCATGATCCTGCCGCAGCTTTCGGTGCTGGGCTTCTCGGATGGCGAATTCGCCGACCGCAAGACCGCCCGCGCCGAAGCTGACTGGCTGCGCAGCGATTACCTGAACGAAAACGACCGCGTGTTTTTTGTCAGCCAGGGGGATAACGGCGAACACTGGTTCTCTGCCGTGTTTGATTTTTACCCCGTCCTGGTGGATTACTCCGGCGTGGGGGCCACGCAGGAGGGCGGCGGCGGAACCTTCGGCCTGCCGGAGCTGGAACCACAGGAGGAGAGCGTGAAGCAGCGCTACTACCACCCCTACACCGCTGAACGCCTGGATGAAACCGTGCGTGCCAACGGCTGTACGGTGCTTTACCTGCAAAAGATCGACGATATCTTTGTGCAGAGCTATCAGAACCTGTTTACCGACCACCTGGCCGCTGCGCAGGCGGGGCAGACCCTGCTCTACCGCGTAACGGATGCCGGGTATGAGCCGGTCACAATGCAGATGAGCAAGGAGGCGGCCCAATGAAAGAGATGACATGGAAAAGCCGCCTGAACCGACTGTTTGCCCATCGCTTTGCCTTGCCGGTGCTGTGCTGGTGCGCGGCGTTGGTGTTCTGGCTGGTGCAGGGTGCGGTGGCCTTTGCGGGGGACAGCTCCGCCAAGGCAAAAGGCACCCTGACTGAAACCTCGATCCCCATTGAAAGCTGGCAGCTGGCCGAGCTGACCTGGGGGGAGCCGGGGGAGAACAGCGCACCCCAAGACCAGCTGATTACCACAGGCGGCGACCCGCAGATGATTTTGGAGGATGTATCCGGCCGCGTGGTGCGTACCGTGAGCTACAACGTGGAGTTTGACGGCGATTCCCGCGAAATGTGCCTGTATTACACCACAAAAACGGGGGAGCCCTACAGCCAGGATCGCCGCGTCTTCCCCAAAGTGCTGGCAGACGGCACCTATGTGTACACCCTGCCGCGCACCCAGATCGTGGCACTGCGGCTGGATCCCTGCAGCCCCGATGAAAACAAGACCGTGGGCCTGACCTTTACTCCGCAAAGCATTACCCTGAACGCCGCCAGCACCCTGCCCGGCGGGGCAGATTACTTTATCCCCGCCTGGTACCAGCTGTTCGGCCTGATCGTGTACCCCGCCCTTGCCGCCGCCGTATTGGATTGGCTGTGGGCCGTGGGCAGACAGCTTGCCAAAAAGAAACAATAACCCGACAATAGCCTGATACAACAAAGCACCGTGCCGCAAGCAGAAGAACCCCCAGCCGAGAGCGAATGCATTCCAGGAACGCGGCAGATGCTGGGGCATATTGCCATCAGGTGGTGCTGTCCTGGGCATTGTTCCCGGCCATGGTGGCCACCGGCACCGACAGGATCTTCGCCAACCTGTTCTGGATGGGGGTGATGATCTGGAGAAAATGAAAAGCGAGCTAAGCAGCCAAGAAGGAATCACAATGTTGAGGCAACACCGCACAATTCCCGCCTTGCGGCTTAAGCACCGCTCCGGCAGCTG
>ERZ1106939.2489-NODE-2489-length-11296-cov-5.658304_pt1 | contig 11296 bp, 10 predicted proteins | sample MGYA00403669_ERZ1106939 | MGnify/ENA primary metagenome ERZ1106939 (study PRJEB35170, sample SAMEA104062447) | human gut metagenome | biome: human gut; feature: human-associated habitat; material: faeces | place: Denmark | collected 2012-09-28 ...
AGCCGCCCTGGAATCCGCGCGAAGTCTTCAAAATCCCGTCGCCCGTTAAGGCGGGCACAATCTGTTCAAGATATTTTTTTGAAATTTCCTGTCTTTGTGCTATATCCTTAAGAGCAATATATCCTTTCTCTTTATGCTCGGCAAGATCAACAAGCATACGCAAAGCGTATCTTCCTTTCGTCGAAATTTTCATTTTCAAAACCTGTTCTTTCTTTCATTTTCTTGTAAAAGGCTTTACGCTATCTACTATAATACCATATATTTTATAGGTTTTCAAGATGTTCCCGGCTTTATCCGATAAAAATCAAAGGAGAAACAAAAATGACGCTTCAACAGCTCTATTATGCGATCACAATATCCGAAACAGGTTCTATGAACAAGGCTGCGGAAAAGCTGTATATTGCACAGCCATCTTTAAGCATCTCGATGCAGGAGCTTGAAAAAGAACTGGGAATTACAATATTTAATCGGGGAGGGCGTGGCGTTACCCTTACTGCCGACGGAACCGATTTTATTCTGTATGCCAATCAGATATACAGTCAATACAACAATCTTCTTGAAAAATTCGGAAAAGGCGGCTCGGTAAGAAAAAAATTCGGTGTCTCCACACAGCATTATTCTTTCGCGGTAAAGGCTTTTGTGGAAATGGTAAAGGGCTTTGACATATCGGAATATGACTTTGCTATCCGCGAAACCAAAACCAAGGATGTTATAAGCGACGTAAGCACACTCAAAAGCGAGATAGGAATACTCTATCAAAGCAGCTTCAATAAAAAAGCCATTAAAAAGCTTCTTTCAACAAACGATCTTGAGTTTCATCCCCTCATCAACTGTGAAACATATGTATATATGTGGAAAGGGCATCCGCTTGCAGAGAAAAAATATATTTAGCTATAATGATCTTGCAATTCAAAGAGGACTAAAAATGATTTATCATCATAAGAAAATAACTAAAGACTTATTTGAAAAATATAGAAGAAGATTTAGTCCATATTGCAGTGTTGCTTCTCTTTATATTTGGCATGTATCCGGAAATAGATGTAAAGATATAAAATTAGATAAAAACGGATTTGTTATTTACAAATAAATTTTAGGTGATTAAATTATGAAATATATAAGTTACTATAATTCTCCACTGGGAAAAATTCTTCTTGCTTCAGATGAAATCGGATTATTTGGTGCTTGGTTTGAAAACCAAAAATACTACGCTGATATTGATTTAGGCGATGCATTTTCAGAAGAAAACGATACACTTAATAAAGCTAAAAAATGGCTTGATAACTACTTTCAAAAACAGCAAAATAATATTGATATTCCTTTGCATATTATTGGAACTGAATTTCAAAAAGAAGTATGGAAAATTCTTCTTGCCATTCCATATGGCGAAACAACAACATATGGAAAAATAGCTGAAGAAATTGCTGAAAATCGGGGAATAGAAAAAATGTCATCAAGAGCAGTTGGGCATGCTGTAGGAAGAAATCATTTATCTATTTTTATACCTTGTCATAGAGTCGTTGGATCAAACAATAAATTAACCGGATATGCCGGTGGTATTGAAAGAAAAGAATATCTTTTAAAAATAGAAAAAAACATATTGATTAATGTTAACACAAATAAAAAATATATTTGACAAAATTAAAACAAAATCGTAATATATGGCTGTAGTTAAAAAAGATAGCATTACGAAGTCCAAATAAGCTTTAGCTAAAATTCCAGGCAATTATGCCAATCCTCGTAAGAGGATATTTTTTTTGCATTTTTTATTTCATTAATGTTACAATACAAATACAGATAAAATTAGACGAGTTTTAAAGGAGTGCTTAACATGGAAAAAAATTATTATCTAGGATTAGACCTTGGCTCTAATTCAGTAGGCTGGGCTGCAACAGACGAAGACTACAATTTTTTGCGTCTAAAAGGAAAAACGGCTTGGGGTGCTAGAATCTTTTCTGAAGCAAAAGATTGTAAAGAAAGACGCACCTATAGATCAAACAAAAGAAGATTAGCTAGAAGAAAATATAGACTAGTTCTTTTAAAGCAATTATTTGCTGAAGAAATGACAAAAGTTGATAAAACCTTCTTCTTAAGATTAGCAAATTCAACTTATTGGGAAGAAGATAAAACCAAAGATTCCGATGGTAATGAAATCGGAAAAAATTTAATTTTTAAAACCCACGAAGAAGAAAAACAATACTATACAAAATATCCAACTATTTGGCATTTAAGAAAAGCTTTAATTGAAAACGATGAAGAAGCTTTATCTAATTTACGTTATGTATATTTAGCCATTCATCATATTGTTAAATATCGTGGAAACTTCCTTACCGAAGGTGAAATGGGAAATGATATTCCTCCTATTTCTACAATAGAAGAAATAAACCAAACTTTATCTTTGCTTGAAGTAGATAGTAGTGAAGATGCGACAGATAAAACAACTTATATTAAACCCGAATCCTATAATGAACTTTTTACAATACTAGAAAACAATAATCTCAATAAAGTTAAAAAGCAACAAGAAATTGATAAATTATTTATTTCCAGTAAAGAAAGATCTGAAAATATTAAAAATTATATAAATTTGTTTAAAACAATTATCGTTGGTGGAAGTTTTAGTCTTAAAAAAATTAATGAAGACACTGAAGATATTTCTGTAGATTTTACTAAAGATTTTGAAAATTCAGAAGCTGATATTTCCAAAGCATTAGGAGATGCTTTCAATTTAGTTTTGATTGCTAAAAAATACTATGATTATATAATTTTAAAAGAACTATTAGGAAAAAATAAAGAAATTTCAGAAGCAATGGTTCAAATTTACGAAGAACATAAAGAAGACTTAAAATCTCTTAAAACAATTTTGAAAGATTTAGATAATAACTTAGGCAATGATGGTAAAGATAGAATATATTATTCTGTTTTTAAACAAGAGCCAACTGAAAAATTTAAAGAAACTAATTATTTATCTTTCGTTCAAGGTGGAAAATTAGAAGAATTAAATAAATATATAAAAAAGATTTTAGAAAATAATGAAAAAGACATCGATGATAAAGAAAACTATAATGCTCTTTATGAAAAAGCATGTAAGGGGGATTTGTTTAAAAAACAAGCAAACGCTTGCACAAGTTTAATACCGCATCAATTCCATTTAAGAGAACTCAAGAAAATTCTAGAAAATGCAGGAAGAAAATATTCTTTCTTAAATGATATTTCAGATAAGATTATTAAGATATTTAAATTTAGAGTTCCATATTACTATGGTCCATTAAATAATGAATCAGATGCTCATTCCTGGGTTGTAAAAAAAGAAGGACAAGAAAAAGCAAAAATTACACCTTGGAATATCAATGAAATTATAGATACTCCAAAAACAAGAGATAATTTCTTTAAAAAACTAACAAATAGCTGTACTTATTTAGTTGGTGAAACAGTATTGCCTAAAACATCTTTATACTATGAAAAATATTTAGTATTAGATCGTTTAAATAAAATGCAAGTTAACGGAGATTACTTAAGTGCATCTGAAAAGAATGATGTTTTAAATTTCATTTTAAGCCGGAAAACAACTACAATTGAACAAATAAGAACTTATTTTTCTAAAACTAGGTCAACAAAAGCAAATGATATAAGCATAAGCAATATTAAAGCAACAGATCCTTTTAATGCAGTAAGCCATGCTTTTTATGGAAAACATCTTGATTTAAATAATTCTAAAAATATAAATCTTTGCGAAGAATTAATTAAGTTTGCAACTATCTATGCTGATGATAAAAAGGAATTGAAAAAATTTGTTTCAAGTAACTTCAACTTAACCGATGAATTTATTAAAGAATATTTAAATACACCAACAAATAAATGGGGAAGATTATCAAAGAAATTCCTATGTGGCGGTGATCAACTTGAAATGTATTATGTTGATGATAATGGCATTTTGCATTCCATTTTAAATATACTTGAAGAAACGAATGAAAACCTTCAAGAAATTTTAAATAACGAAAAATATGGTTTCAATCAAAAAATAGCAGATTTTAATAATACACTTACTGCGGATAAAACTACTGAGGAACAAATTGAAGATATATTAGATAGTACCCCTGCTTTAATGCGCAGAAGTATTATTCAAACACTAGCTGTTGTTGATGATGTAATTAAAGCAGCAGGAAAAGCTCCACAAAAAATAATGATGGAAGTAACCAGAACTGATGGAAAGAAAGAAGAAACTAAATCTCGTTATGTTCAACTAAAAAAGCAAATTACTAACGATAAAGTTTTAACGTCCGATGAGAAAAAAGAGTTACTTACAAATCTTGAAAAGAAAAAAATTCAATTAAAAGGAAAACATATTTATCTTTATTTCATGCAAATGGGAATTGATTTTTATACTGGAAAAATAATGGATATCAATGATGTTATTAATGGCAAATATGATATAGATCACATTATTCCACAAAGTATGATCAAAGATGATTCTTTAGATAATATGGTTTTAGTAAGCAAAGACTACAACCAAAAAGTAAAAAAAGATATCTATCCTATCTGCGATGAAATCAGAAACAATATGTTAGATAAATGGAAAGGTTATTATGCACGAAAAATCATTTCTGAAGAGAAATATAATAGATTAAAAAGAACAAAAGAATTAAATGCTGATGAAATTAATGCCTTTATTAATAGACAAATAAATGTTGTTAATTATTCTAATATTCAAATTAAAAGAATATTTGAAATAAAATATCCTGAAACTAAAATTATATTTTCAAAAGCATCTTTCCCATCACTTTTAAGAAAAGAATATGAAATAGCAAAGATGAGAGATTTAAATGACGCTCACCATGCTGTTGATGCTTATTTAAATATTGTTTGTGGAAATATTTTAACAACTTTATATACTGATATTTTCTATATGTTTAAAGAGAAAAAAGAGGACCATAAAAATATTTCCTTTAACATGGAAAAAAGATTAATAAACTATATTGATAAGAATAATTTAAAAGATAAAATTAAAACAAATTGTTTAAGACATGATGCTTTAATTACTTATAAACCAGATTATGACTCTGGAAAATTCTACAAAGAAACAATATTCAAAAAATCTGGTGACAAAGAAACCGGACTCATTCCACTTCATACTAAAGGTCCAATGAGTGATACTAAAAAATATGGTGGATATTCAAGCTTTAGTCAATCTTATATTATTGCTGTTGAATATAAACTTAAAAATAAAACAGTTAAAAAGCTTTGTCGTGTTCCTACTCTATATTTAAAACAATATAATAATGATCTAAACACAATAGCTAAAATAATGATTGATGATGAAAAAGCTACCGATATTAAAGTTTTAAGAAAGATTTATTTAAATCAAAAAATTAAATATAATGGCTGTTATTATTTGATATATACTGCAAACGAAAACAGAAACAAATATAAAGTAGCATATCAAAATTACTTAGATAATAACTACTTAATTTATTTAAATAAATGTCTAAAGAAAATAGATGAACTAGATGATGAGCAATTATCTTCAAAAGAATTAACAATTAATAAAGATGGAGATAAATTTTTAGTTGATAAAAATCATAATTTAGAAATCTTCAAAGCTATTAAAGAGAAATATAATAATCCAATTTATGATTATACTCCATATATAGTCAAATCTAGAGAAATGAAAGAGGAAGATTTCAATAACTTGTCATTAAAAAAGCAAATTGATACTTTACTAAATATGATAAAAATTTTATCAAGATCCAATGAACAGGCGAAGTTTGAAACTGCTTTTTTCGAAAATTTTACAAAAGTATTTTTAAAAACTATGACTATAACTAATGAAAAAGTCTATATTGTCAACGAATCACCTTCAGGATTATTTAAAGGCAAAGAGGAATTAATTTAGTATGGGATTTAGAACAGTTGTTGTTTCAACACACAGTAAATTAGAATTGTCTCTTAATTATTTAGTTTTTAAAACCCCTGACGAAATTAAAAGAATCAATATCGATGAGATTCAAACACTTATTGTTGAATCAACAGCTGTCGCAATCACTTCATCTTTACTATCTGAACTTGTAAGAAAAAAGATTAAAGTAGTTTTCTGCAATGAAAAGAAAGAACCTTTTTCTGAGCTTGTTCCTTATTATGGTGATAGTATCTCCTATAAACGTATAAAACAACAAATTTGCTGGTCAAACGAAGCAAAAGATTTAGTGTGGCAAAAAATAATTATTGAAAAAATAAAAAATCAAGCAAATGTTTTAAGTACTATTTCAAATGATGATAGCTTAATTCTATTAGAATTTGCAAATAATGTTCAAATAGGTGATATCACTAATAGAGAAGGACATGCGGCTAAATTTTATTTTAATAGAATATATGGAGAAAATTTCACAAGAAATAACAACAATGAAATAAACACTTATTTAAATTATGGATATACAATTATTCTTTCTCAATTCAGCAAAGCAATTGTTGCTAAAGGATACTTAACACAACTTGGAATTCATCATATAGGTGAAACAAATTACTTCAATTTAGCTTGTGATTTTATGGAACCAGTTAGACCTTTTATTGATAAAAGAGTAAAGGATTTAACCAGTGATAACTTCAAAGACAAACTTATAGAAGTCTTATCTGAAACATTTTTTTTTGATGGTCAAAAACAAACATTATCTAACGCAATCTCTTTATATGTAGCTTCCTTATTAAATGCACTAGCATCTGAAGATGCATCAAAAATAAAATTTATAAAAGAATATGAGTAATGTTTTTATGAGAATGATATTGTTTTTTGATTTACCATCAACAACCAAAAAAGATATTAAAGAATATACACAATTTGTGAGAATGCTTAAGAAAAATGGTTTCTTTAGAATGCAAGAAAGTGTCTTTACCAAATTAGCCTTAAATCCTTCAATAGTAAATTCTACTATGCTAGAACTTAAAAAGAATCTTCCACCAGAAGGTGCAGTATCTGTTTTGACATTGACCGAAGCTCAATTTATGTCTATTGAAAATCTTATAGGAGAAATGAAAACAGATGTAGTTATGAGCTGTGATAAGGTGGTAAGATTATGAAAAAATTAGCAATTAATGCATTAAATATATGCGAGGATATTTCCAATATAGATAGTTATTTATTAGTTATAAAAAACAAAAAAATACTATATAAAATTCTTAGTAATTCTGATCTTCAATATGAAAACAGCTATATTCAAATATTAGATGAAAACTATAAAGAATTAAAACTAAGTGACTATGTTGACTTCATTTCATCAATTATCAATTTAGATTCAAATTCCAAAAAGAATTTAAATGTTCTTATTAGAAGAATAAAAAAAGAAGAAATAGAAATTTTAAGAAGTACTTCAGAAAAAATAAATGAAATTTTAGAAGAATGTGCTAAACAGATTAAAGTAAATTCACCAATAAATATCTCCTATGATATTGAAGTAGATGAAGATGATATTATCAAATTACTTAGTATTTCATTACAAGATGATTCACCTGACTTAATAGAAAGAATAAATAACTACATTAATATATCTTTTGAACTACGAGGAATAAAAATATTTATTTTCTATAACCTTTTAGCATTTTTAGAAGAAAATGAACTTGATTCTTTAATTAGAACAAACAAATATAATGGAATAAAAATAATAGATATAGAAAATGTAGAATTCAAAACAAGCATTTTCGACAATATTAAAATTTTAGATGAAGATATTTGTGTTATTTAAAATAACCATATATAATATCAATAGATGCACTATTTTACCTTATATTTGAGGTTTGGGAGTAGTGCTATCTTTAATTACTTTTAAACAATACTAGTAATATTATCTAAAATAGTAGCGTTTGGGAGTAGTGCTATCTTTAATTACTTTTAAACGCTATCAGTTTCATCTAAATCAACAGTTATGTTTGGGAGTAGTGCTATCTTTAATTACTTTTAAACGAAAACAACACAAGCATATTTATTTTGGTAGTTTGGGAGTAGTGCTATCTTTAATTACTTTTAAACATAATGGATAGTTATCAACTGCGTTCGTTCCGTTTGGGAGTAGTGCTATCTTTAATTACTTTTAAACCTTTTCAGTATGAAACTTGAACTTGTCGCTGTTTGGGAGTAGTGCTATCTTTAATTACTTTTAAACAAACAATTCTTCTTTTTGATTTGTTAATGTGTTTGGGAGTAGTGCTATCTTTAATTACTTTTAAACTGTTTTTATTGATGGTGGTTTAGGTTCCGGGTTTGGGAGTAGTGCTATCTTTAATTACTTTTAAACTTTGCAATTGATATTAATTGCGCTTTTATTGTTTGGGAGTAGTGCTATCTTTAATTACTTTTAAACATATTGTATGCGTGAAATGTATAACCACTTGTTTGGGAGTAGTGCTATCTTTAATTACTTTTAAACTTAAAAAATATGTTGTAAACAATGTTACGGGTTTGGGAGTAGTGCTATCTTTAATTACTTTTAAACTAATCAACATGCGCTATAATTGCCTCCCGCGTTTGGGAGTAGTGCTATCTTTAATTACTTTTAAACTATCTCGGCGTGAAACAATGCTCGAGCCTGGTTTGGGAGTAGTGCTATCTTTAATTACTTTTAAACTTTATAACAATCAAAAGGCTTATGAAATATGTTTGGGAGTAGTGCTATCTTTAATTACTTTTAAACTCGACTTTTTCGACAATGTGCAAAATTATTGGTTTGGGAGTAGTGCTATCTTTAATTACTTTTAAACACGACCTCTAATACTTCCGTCAATTTTTCTGTTTGGGAGTAGTGCTATCTTTAATTACTTTTAAACAAGAAAAAAACAGAGCCAGAGCTAATGGAAGTTTGGGAGTAGTGCTATCAAAGTATAAAAAAGAAGAAAACTTTTGTGAATTCTTCTTTTTTATTTTAATTTCATATTTTGTAATTTTTTAGCTATACTTTTAGCTTCATCTGATGATTGGCATCTTATGACAATTTTATTTTGATCTACTTCTATTTTTAATAGGGAATTTAAATTTGGATTTTTATATGTTCTTACTAATTCTTCTATTTCATGGGTAGTTAATTTATTATCGATTATCTTTTTAAATACTTCTTCTTTTTGTTCATCTGTACTTAATCCATTAAGTGGTCTTGCTGAACTATAAGATAATTTATGATTTAATATTGCTTTTTTTATATCTTCAGGTAAAGAGAGCAATTCTACATAATTTATTAACTGAGATTTAGAGACATGAATTAATTTGCTTAATTCCGAATAGCTGAGATTTAATTTTTCCTTTAGTTTCTTATATGCTATAGCTTGGATTAAAGGATTATCAGCATTATTTTTTAGATATTCTAAATAATATAAAATCGCTTGTTCTTCAGTAACGTGTTTTAAAAGATGGCCTTGAAAAGAATTTTTGTTTTGTTTTTTAGCTGATATATATTCTTCCCATCCTGAAAAAACTGTGGGCTTGTCTTTATTTATAAAAAGAAAAACCGGAAAGACTTGATTTCGATCTTCATTAATTTCTTTATTGAAATAATTCTCATCAAATAAATCTAATACCGGAGTTTTGGCCATATCAAAAATGGCAACATTGGTGCTTTGAAGGTTTCTTTCAATTTGGCTTGAAATGGTTTTTCCTTCGTATTGTTTAATTAATTGGGTTAATTTTCCTGAAATGCTGGTCTTGGAATTGACCTGTTTTTTAGATGTCTTTTTTATTGACATAATCAATAACCTCTCTTGCTAAAGAAGAATAGGCTAATGTTCCCGCTGCTTTAGGTTTATAATTTATTATCGGTTTTCCTAAAGCTGTACATTCGGCCAATGTTATATTTCTTGGAATTGATGTTGCCAAAGTTTTTTCTTTGAATATTCCAGTAATTTCCGAACTTACTTCGGTGCATAATCTTGCTCTTGCATCAAACATAGTCAACAAGAAACCGAGAATATCCAAGTTTTCATTGGTGGTTGATTGAATACTTTTTATTGTTGATAAAATTTGTGCTACTGCTTCCATAGCAAAATATTCGCATTGTACAGGAATCAAAACAGAAGTTGAGCATGTTAAAGCATTTCCTGAGAAAAATCCTAAAGAAGGAGGGCAATCGATAATTACAAAATCATATTTTTCAATTATTGGTTCTATCGTTCTTTTGAGTGTATAGTAATCTGGTGAATTTCCATTATTGATAAGAGTTGATTCAACAAGAGCTAATGAAAGGTTAGCTGGTAATAAATCAACGTTTTTTATAACGTTTTTTTTCAAAACTTTTTTTACATCTGCGGTCATTAAAAGAGCATCAGCAATAGTTCTTTTTAAAACTGTTGAATCCACTCCTATCCCTCTTGAGCAATTTCCTTGAGGGTCTAAATCGATCAACAAAACTTTTTTATTGCTGGCGCCTAAACAAGCTGATAAATTTATAGCAGTGGTAGTTTTTCCAACTCCACCTTTTTGATTTGCAATTGATATAATTTCTGTCATAAAAAACACCGCTTGAAAAGTATAGCAAAAAGCAGAGAAAAATTAAAGAAAAATTGAGATTTTTTCTATATTAATTAAAAAGTAAGTAAAATGTTTTTTTATATCTTTTATTGTAAAGAGGTATCTTATTTATTTCTTATGCATTTATTTTAATATGAAAAAAATTATCTTATTTTTCTTTCTTATTTTTAATTCTCATTTTGTAAATATCAAAAGCAATATATTTCCTGATATTAATTGTTCTAGCTATATTGTCATGAATGCTAAAACTAAGGAAGTTTTAGCAGGAAAAAATATCAATTTAAAAAGATCTGTTGCATCAATTTCAAAAATAATGACCGCTATTTTAGCTTTAGAAAGCGGAGAAATTTTTGACATGGTAACCATCGAAGACAAAGATACAAAGATGGAAGGAAGCTCAATATATTTAAAATTAGGAGATAAAATTTCTATATTAGATTTAACCTATGGTCTTTTGCTTCGTTCGGGAAATGATGCTGCTTCAGCAATAAGTAGGCACATTGAAAAAAATGATAATTTTGCTTTAAAAATGAACGAAAAAGCTCAAGAATTAAATCTTTTAAATAGCACTTTTAATAATCCTTCGGGATTAGATATCGATGATGAAGGCAATATTTCCACAAGCTTTGATATCGCCTTTTTATATTCCTATTGCCTTGACAATAATCTTTTTAAAGCTATTGTCAGCACCAAAAATTATTCGATAAATAATGTTTCTTGGAAAAATAAAAATAAATTACTCCACAGATATAAATATTGTACTGGAGGAAAAACTGGTTATACATATAAAGCCAAAAGAAC
>ERZ1106939.2497-NODE-2497-length-11270-cov-5.529024_pt1 | contig 11270 bp, 9 predicted proteins | sample MGYA00403669_ERZ1106939 | MGnify/ENA primary metagenome ERZ1106939 (study PRJEB35170, sample SAMEA104062447) | human gut metagenome | biome: human gut; feature: human-associated habitat; material: faeces | place: Denmark | collected 2012-09-28 ...
CATCATCTTCTAACTTATCTTCAAAAACTTCCTCATACTCTCTAATTTGTCTCATCGTTTCACCATAATAAGTTACTTCGTTATAAAATCTTTTGAACACAAATGGATTTTCTGTCTCTTGTTCTAATATGTATTTCTTACCGTTTTTATCCAAAAAGAAAATACTATACTGACCATCTTCACTTTTCAATATATTAATTTTCTCTTCTTTTGGGTCATTTATGGAATACGTCTTTTCGTCTGCATATTGCTGCATCAATATTCTTAGTTCTTCTACACTGGTAACTTCTCTAAATTTTCCTGAAAATGGATATTTAATATTTTCACTAAAATTACTCTTTAACCATAATGCAAAATTTCTTTTCATATCCACTTCTGATGTATATATTTTTTCTTCCGTTTCCTTTCCTCTTTCACTAACATACAATATATACTTTTGTTCCTTTTTTCTTAAAAAATATTGAATTTCAGAATCTAAATAAATATGTACTTCATTGTCACTTTCTACCAACTGAATATCTTTACCTACATACTGCTTTAATTTTTCTAAATAATCACGATTAAACATTTATCCTTTTCTCCTATACTTTTTATATTCTATCCAAATACCCCATTCGTACCAATCCGTCTATAAAATCCTCTTTTGGACGTAATTTGCTTTTTATACTACTAACAAAGCCTGGATCTATCTGATACTGTATTCCACCTCCTGGTTGATCAAACCATGGTGCAATTTTTCCCTTACGAACAGGCATCTCTCTCGCTACTACATACTTATTGTATTTTGAAAAATCCGAATTTGGAGCCATTGCCCTTTCCGGAATTGTAGTTCCCTCATCTCCAAAAAATGTTCCATTATTACCACCATAACGGTCTATTTGCTCTCCTGGTCTTAACTTTGTATCTTCATATTTTCCATTAAGGAATCCATCTATATTAGGGTCTCCATTTTGTCCTGGCCAAATAGGTTCTCCTGTTGTTTGATTATAATATTTAGGATTATCAAATACTTTTTTATTTTTTAAGTACACTTCTTCACTTGGAGGGTTTTTCCAGCCTTGGATTTTTTTCAAATCCTCACTACTAATCGAATTAACAATTTTATCCCATGTACTTTTTCCAATAAGTTTTAGTCTCTCATCCTCTGTTAGCTGTTCCCCTATTTTCCTAAGCATTACTCTTTCTTCTTCAGACAATGTTGAAACATCCCGTAATCGTAATGCATTAAATTCTTCCAACGTTACTCCCTTGTTTTTTAATATATTATTAAGGTCTTCGCTAACAAAATTTATATCTAGTCCTTCATCCAACACATCCCCGATTTTTTTAACCTCAGCATCGCTCAGCGTCTTTGCCCCAATCTCTATCCCATCTGCATTTTTAAACAGCAATTTATTTCCCGAAATACTTACCGTGATTCCTGCTGCAAGACTCAACATCATTGTTACAGGCACCGGCCAGTCAAAGGTTTCTCCCAGTGCTCCCACACCACAGGCTGCTGTATTTCCCGCAAAATCTATCAGGGCTGTTTTTCCAAATGCCTTAAGTCCTTCTTTTAATCCCATTTCCGAGAACTTTGTTGCTGCAATGGCGCCTCCAAGCGTAACCAAATCCACCACTGCAAAGACCACCTTAAGTCCACGTTCCATGTCTGTCAGGTCTTCTCCGGTTATCAAATCTTCTCCGGTACATGACTCTATGACAGGTTTGATAATTGTGATATCCAATACGGACGAAACAAAGTTTAAAAATGGGTTACTGCTATCATGGGTAAATTCTCCCTGCCTATAAAACTGCTCCAAAAATTCCTGTTGGGTAAGATTATTGTCTTCTCCCAAAGCTCCGGATGCTTTCATTGCCTCATACTGTGCTGCAAAGATACTTGCAAAATCTTCTACACTTCCATTGGTATATGCCATATGAAGCCCATTTCCATCCGCCTTTCCGTCAGAAGTTCCAATAAAATCTGCAAAAGTCAGCTTTGCTTTTTCCTGTTCTACCATGGTTCCGGCATATCCCATTCCGCCGGTTATGTAATTGTTTTCTGTCAGTCCCAGTGTATTATCTACCTCAAAGTCTTCCAGATGGATTCGGCTGATTGTTTCTGTAGCATTTTTCTTGAAATCTTTCTTTAAAGGCTGATCCAGCTTATCATCCACGTAACAATTTAAGACATCAATATAACGGTGAAGGGTTCCATGCCCCTCTAAAAGCCTGTCAATATCCTTTTTCCTAGATGTATAGTCAATTCCCAGGTCAATTTCATCTAAAATGGTATCACAGGTCTGCAGTGCCTCGTCCACATCCATCATTGTATCATACACATACATACAATTTAAATAGCTTACACCTTTTTCACTCCAATCCATGTATGCTTTTTTTATTTCTTCTTCCATAACTTTTATTCATTTCCTCCAATTTGTCCAATGACCCATTCCACAACCTGCTGTTCATTATAATACATAGTATTATAAGCATTTTGAATGTACGTTCCTGCCGCCTGATACAAAAATGTCATTTTCTGCATATTACTGGCTAGGGATTTAAAAAATGCAAGCATCTCCTCTCTGGCCTCCCCCTGATATGTATCCTCTGATTCTATATTTTGTACACACTGTTCACTATAGGTATATGCCTCCAAAATCTTTGCCTGGATATTTCCCAATTCACTTATATAATCCAAAACACCGGCACCTATTTTTATTTCTTCTGAGGATCCGCTGCAGGCCGTATCTACGCTACTACGCATAATTTTTTACCTCCTCATCAATTGCCAGAAGTCTCAGTAATTCTCTTCTTACCTGTACTGCATCCACTTCTCTTTTTATCTGCCGATTCAGGTCATACTCAAATATCCGATTATTCTTCCAATAATAAAGCCATTCTTTTGTTAATGCATTATCCTGAAATTCTCCTATCATGATATTCTCTTTGCAGTCTTTTACTTCTCTTAAAAAAGAATCAATGTCTTGCAGCTGTAAAAGCTCCTTTTCTGATACTGTTCCAGTCTGTAATACCGGATATATTTTCAATAATAAATATAAGACAGCGACTCTCGGCAGCCGTAACATCTCATATTCTCTATTTTTCAAGGGAATAATCACTATCGCCTCTCTTTGTTCCAAAAGTGCAATATGTAAATAATTTATAATAACATGATTCCGGCTTTCCTTATAACATTCCAATGCTCTTGCCGGCAAAAATCCCATTTTCGTCAATTCCGTTTCAGATGCAAGCACACCCTTTTCTATCAGTCCATTTATAGTTTTTTTAACTTCCTCTTCATGACCTTTCTGTGGTCGGAACTTTAACGGAATTCCAAATACATCATTTCCTTTTGTAATACTATTAAAAAACACCATTTCATGCTCCGTAAATCTCATTACATGTCCTCCATATCCTTATACTCCTGAAATTCATCATAAAAATCATCTACTCTGTCACCATGAGATTTTAATGCATCGATTGCCTGCTGCACCGGATTGTCACCGTTAGCCTTTGAAAAACTTTTATGATATTGTTGCATCAGCCCCATATATGCCATAAAAGTAGTTTCTTCTTTCCCCTTCCACAATTTATCACTCTCAATACGCGACATAAGCAGGGTCAATTCATCGTAGGAATCATCTATTCTTTCCTTTATTGCTTTCATGTTAGTCAGCAGTTCATTCATATTGCTTCCTGACATTTTAAAATCCTGCATACCTTCTCCTTTCCCATAACTAACTAATCAACCTATGACACTTCTCTTTTTCGCCTTGCCTCTTCCTCCGCAGCTTCTCTTCTTAATCTCTCTTCCTCTTCATAATATTGCTGCTGATATATCTATAATATACCCATAACAGTGGACACGCGAATTAGTGTAGTACCTACTTTTAGGACACCCTCACCATTTGTATCCCTGTTTATAAACACACCCCTAAGTAACACCTTTTTCTTGGACACCCTCTTCCAAATGTGATATTCTAATCACAGAAATGGAGGATTTCATGAGCAGAAAAATTTTTACTGAGGAACAACAACAGTTACTTCGTCAAAACCCTTATATCTACAGTGTTACTGATACAAGGATCAATCTTACTAAGGAATTCAAGGAGATATTTCTGGCAGAATATAAATCTGGTACTTCTCCAAGAAAAATCCTTGAAGATCACGGTTTTGACATTAGTATCATCGGAGAACGCCGCATATGGAGCATCTCCAATCACATCCGTACCGAATATAAAAAGTACGGCGAATTTCACGAAGGCTACAGGCCTCGTAGTGTACCAGCTGCTGATGCTTCCGATGACACCGGTTCAAAAAACAACTCAGATGCTGACAAAATCAAGCAACTGCAACAGGAAGTAGATTACCTGAAACAGGAAATGGAGTTCTTAAAAAAAATTTCCTCAATCAGAACTACAAGGAAGTAGGTGCATTGCTCATGAACGATTCTTCCTGTATTTTTGAAATAATCTACAATACCATGCAACAAAGTCATAACACCATGTCCATAAAAACACTTTGTGCTATGGCCGGAGTCTCCAGAAGCGGTTATTATGCATGGCTGAATGCCGCCCCGGCAAGAGCGCAGCGGGAACAGCAGGACAGAGAGGACTTTGAACAAATCCTTACTGCATATAAAATGCACGGTTATTCCAAAGGCGCAAAAGGCATCTATATGGCTCTTCTTCACATGGATCCACCCGTGGTTATGAATCTCAAAAAGATCCGGCGTCTGATGAATAAATTCAATCTGTCATGCCCTTATAGAGGTCCTAATCCTTACAGGCGGATGGCAAAAGCCCTTAAAACCAGCAGTGTCGCAGATAACCTGCTTCAACGTGAATTTGAAGCATATGGTCCACGGATCGTCCTGCTGACAGACATCACCTATCTGCCCTATAATGGCACATTTGCCTATTTATCTACTGTCCTGGATGCCTTTACTAAGCAGATACTGTCCTATGTGCTCAGTCCATCACTAGAGGTTGATTTCGTTCTGGAAACCATCAATAAACTGGTAGAATATCATGGAGTGTCCCTGCAGGCTGAAACCATCATCCATTCGGATCAGGGTTGTCATTATACAAGCCACAAATTTATCAATATCCTGTATGACAAAAAACTGCGCCAATCCATGTCACGCAAGGGAAACTGCTGGGACAACGCCCCACAGGAAAGTTTCTTCGGCCACATGAAAGACCATATCAAGCCTGAGCTTGCTGAATGTACATCATTTGCTGATGTTCAGGTCATCATTGATAACTACATTGATTATTACAACAACCGGCGGTATCAATGGCATCTTGCCAGGCTGTCGCCTAATGAATTCTACAAATTTGTTACTACTGGTAAATATCCTCTGGATATTCCGAATATTCCTGCCATGCCAGCCATAAAAAAGGATCCTAAAGAGCTTGGTGCATCGGCAGTTGATATAGATGATAATAAATAAACCAACTGAATATCACACTGGATGGGATGGTATGTCCATTTACGTGGATACCGAAAATGTCATGTGTCCACTTCTGTGGGGAACCAAACCAGGGAATGTCCAAAATCAAGGATATCACTTTAGTGTAGGTGTCTAAAAAATAGGCACTACACTAATTCAAAATGTCCTTGACAAAGGGGACAGTTTAATCTTCATTTCCTCATCTTCACGTTTTGCTTCGTCACACCAGTAATTATATTCATCTCTTGCAAATTCCAATTTTGATTTTACTTCTGCAATTATTTCTTTAAAATCAGCCCCAAGTTTTTCTACTGCCTCGCGATTTTCACTTTCCTTTGTTACAAAAGTGTCGCTGAGTTTTCCCTGAGCAGAATCCGGATTCATCTCCATTGTATTGTAATCTGTTGCTAATTGATCCATAACATCACTTAAATTGTCTGTTTTCTTTAATTCTTTTTCCAAATTCCTTACTACTTTTTTATATTTATCTCTCTGAGATTCTGCATATGTTTTCTTTCCAAAAATATCTTCTATTTTCTCCTTTAAATAATATTTTATATATAATTGCTTATGCAATCATATCAGTTTTAATCTGAGACCAGTGGTATCCTTACCTTACTGACCTCATCCTCGAATATATAATATGCATCACCCGGTTCGATTTTCTTTTGATTCTTTCTCTTTATAGCCAGCGGTATATCCACTATCTTGCAATTATCCAGGTTATCAAAAAACAGTATGCTTTTAGTCTCCTTCATCATTTTATATATATCAGGCGAACCATATGCTATCTGTGCATTTGGTACTGCCCCAAACAGGAGATACACATTTAATACCTTATATTTGCCCATAATATTTTTAAGAGCATTAAGAGCATCCTTGCTATCTGATATCGCTGTATATACCTCCTGACTGTTTATTATGATCAGGGTGTTTTCTTTTTCCGGATTTTCCTGATGGATGAGTCTCTTATATTTTTCCTCTAAGAGAACCTCTATCATTATTATTTTCTGTATAAATTCATCCGGATCCAGATCATAGCTTACATTTTCCTGACCGATATCAGACAGCTTGCGCCTGAAATCATCAGCTATATATATATGAGTATCTATTTCGCTGTTTAACATCTGCAACGCAAAATATTTTATAAAATTTGTTCTGCCCATATTATCAGCTCCGGAGATAGTTATGATATTGCATTTATTATGATCTGTGTAAACCGGGGCGACTGTGTCGTATGCAATTCCTATAATATTCTCATCATTTTTTCTTCTGAATGTGTGATCCACATAGTCCGGTGTGAGCAATTCAGGAATTTCCGGTATCTTGTCAGCAGTGATATCCCCATATACAGCATTTATCTGATCTACAAATGCATGCATATTATTAACACGTTCAATTTCCTTAGTTCCCTCAAACGCTAAAAATGTCTGGCACTCGTATATTTCCCCATCAATTTCTGTCAGGCACCTGCCAGCAGTCTCATCCGGTCTGAGTTTACAGCTTCCATAAAGAGTCATATACTCACTTGATTCATTACAAAACATAGCTATTCTGCCGGAAAAGTTTGCCAGATACTTATATCCCAGTCCTGTTGTCTGTATATTTGAAATAATGAAACTTATTCCTACAGAGCCACCTTCTCTGCACAGATTGAGCAGTATGTCACTATCCTGCAGATACAGTTCTTTTAATGCAGTATAATTGTCTATGAGTACCACTATATGAGGTATATCTGTAAATCCCGCCTCGCGATATGATGTGTATGAGCTTACTCCCGCTTCAAGCAGTCTTTCACGCCTTTCTTCTATCTGTTCACTCAGATATTTAAACAGATTCTTCAACCTTTCATCGTCAGATGGGCATACTACACCTCCTACATGAGCCAGCTTCTCAAAATTTTTAAGTACCATTGATGCAAAATCAATAATATATATGCTAAGCTCTTCCGGTGAATAGTTTTCTGCCAGATTCCTCACTATCAATTCGAGAAGATTGGTCTTGCCAAACTGCGATGCTCCTATGATAATAGTATTTTTGTTACCTATCTCTATTACTGTCCGCCCCTGTCTCTGCCTGTCCGGATCGTCGTATATTCCTATTACAGCAGTCATGGAAAGAGGGGTATCATTATGTGCCAGTTCGGCATCATATACTATCACTTCTTCCAGCGCAGGCAGACATATATCCGGCAGTTTTTTTACTCCATCGGCTTTACAGTATTTATCTACATATTCGACGACCGCCTCCAATTGTGACCTTGACTGCTCTGAATTCTCGAGCTTATGCTTATATACCAAATTCTTTTTTCCCGAAAAATCAAGTTCATATATATCAAACGGTGTATCATCTTCACCATTTATGCTCTCGGGGCTGCCGGAATATCCCGACTGGAACAATTCAAATATCTCATTATTTCCGACCTGCAAATAAGCCCGGCCCGGTTCTTTTATTTCTGCTGCTAAAGGAGATTTCAAGACTTCATTACTATCCTCCTGCGTCTGTACTTTAAGACACAATTTGAACTTTGAATTACTCCAAATCTGGTCATTAACCTGTCCTGCCGGTTTTTGTGTTGCCAGTATCAGGTGAACTCCCAGACTTCGTCCTATTCTGGCTGCACTAATCAGCTCCTTCATAAATTCCGGCTGCTCTGCCTTTAACTCAGCAAACTCATCTACAATAATGACAAGGTGTGGTAATGCCACTTTTGCTTGTCCCTCTTTATATGCCTTTATATATTTATCTATATGATTAACATTAAGCTGTGCAAACAGATTCTGTCTTTTCAGCAGTTCAGCCTTTATTGACCTGAGTGATCTGTCTATTGCCTTTCCATCAATGTTTGTTATGGCACCAATCAAATGAGGCAGCTTTCTAAACTGATTAACCATTCCTCCACCCTTAAAATCAATTATCACAAAACCTATTTCATACGGATGAAATAACGTTGCTGCCCCAAGTATAAACGTCTGCAAAATCTCACTTTTTCCTGAGCCTGTTGTTCCGGCCACAAGTCCATGCGGACCGTGAAATTTCTCATGCAGATTTAGATAAACAATCTCATCCTTCACATTTACTCCCAACGGAACTGCCATTGTTTCATATATTTTTGATGAATTCCATCTCTCCTTCAAATTCAATGCCTGCACCGAGTTGATTCCAAGCAGCTCAAACAAAGATATGTTCTTACGCAAAGAGCCTGCCAGGCTTATTTCTTCACACTCCACCGGTTCCAAAATGCTGACCGCCTTCTGTACACGCCAATCAGGTATATTCTCATACTCAAAATATTTCTTTTGCGTCTTATTGACCGAATCATATATCATAGCACTCTCATTGTCGAATATATCAATTATTCTGCTACAATATAATGGCAGCAAAGACGTCTTTGATTCAAAAAATATAAAAACAGTATCGAGCTCTGATGCATGCTCTATAAATTTTGAAATAGGATGACTCTTTATGCCATAGTCCTGCATTACAATTATTATATTAAATCTGCCATGTACTTTTTCATCTTTTCGTATAGAAAGCTCTTTATACAAATTTTCAAATACTCTGTTTTTGCTTTCCTGATCGCAAACTATATTTCTATTGCCATTCGAGCTATTCAAAGCTTTTATTCCCCTAAGCCAATTATACTTTCCGATATTATCATCAAGTAATGCATATATACAGATATCACCATAATACTGTCTGCTGATAATATCCATAATCATATTCTTCATCATCGAATACAACGAATCCGCATCTCCGACAACCCCCACCGCATTAGCATCCTTCAGACTCATCACAACCGGCGCCTTTTCAATATCCATATATTCTCCTGCCACATGCTCAGGCAGACTGCTAAGATCATCTCCAACCTCAAGTTTCTCTTGTTTTTTATAGTCTACCTGCCGCAATGACTCAACGTTTCCCCTCCCCAGATACACTTCAAGGAAATCTTCATCTGTAGATATACGATCAAATAATACCGGATCAAAATTCTCTATATGTTCAATATCCTGCTCTATGCTATAATACTGAGCGTTTAGACAATCTAACTCCTCTCTTCTTGCAGCTTCTATCTCATTACGTTTTTTTGCTATGTATTCAAGATATGTGTCTCTTCGTTTTACAAGGTCTTTCTTATACTTCTTTTGTTTATTTATAATACCAAATATGGATGTAAAGACTCCAACACCCATGGAACATATACTAAATGCAACAAAAGCTCCATTTGACTTGCTCATCACTCCTCTAAGCAGCACTACCAGAGCAAACATAATAATCGAAGGCATCAATGAAGTAACCAGATTGAGTTCCGGTTTTGTCGGAATAGTACCCGGATCTAATATTTCTATTGGAGTTTTATCTCTTTTTGCCTGTATTCGCGTATTACGAATAAAGACAGGATATGTTGTATGTATATCCAAGCTCTCCGGTCTGACCTCAACTCCATTTGTTCTGATAGCTCCATAATCAAAGAAAATTTTTCCATTATTGTAATATGCAGTAAAATCTCCTATTGATATGAAATCATGATTTTTTACTGTTGCAATCCTTTGAATACTTTTTCCATTTACTAATGTGTTGTATGACGAACTATATTCCGATAACATAGCACATGATATATCATCTTTCACCTGCAATCCTACTCTCACAGCTCTACCATATGCACTGTCAAGCTGTATATGTGCATCAGGTGCATTCCCTATTATCAGAACATATCCCGGATTTAATTCTATTGACCATCCATAATTTTCCATTTTCATTTTCTCCCAAATATAATTGTCGAACCATTCCTAACACCAAAATCCTCAAGCATCCTGTTTCCTTTCAAAAATGCAATTGGCTGCTCACAGGCCATATAACATTCATTCTCATTGGCTTCATCAATTTGCAGATTATATGCTTTGTTTAATGCAGTCACCAGAGCTTTGGCTGTTATATTCAAGGGGATTTCCAATTCATGTCTCTTTCCATTATTTTCATTCACAAAATTTACAATAACCTTTTCACTATCTTCCATTACGATGCTCCTCTTTACATTATTACGTCAATTTTTAGGTTGGTAATGTTTCTATTCACCATTTTCAAGTTTTCCCATACACTACATATCTTTATTTTATAACCTCATCTATATCACTTACCGGTGACCAGTCATCTATATTACAGTTACTTCACTTATTTCCATATATCTGTTTTCCTCTTCTTTTTGTATTCCACACCACAGCCTGTGGTGTGGAATCCGGCATTGAATGAATTTTACATGCTGAACTGATTTGCTATCTGTGTATCGGTTGACTCTACTGCCTCTGCAGTCTTGTCAAGTGCCGCTGCGATATCATCGATCAGCTCTTTTCCTTTTACAAATGAAGGTCTGAGCTCTGCAAACTTGTTGGCATATGCCTCTGATGCTGAGCCCTCCCACTCTGTGAGCAGGGTTTCAAGTAATCTGTCCATCTTGTCGATTACGCTCTGTACATTATCTGCTTCTGTCCTGTACTCTCCTGCTCTTTCTCTCATTGTGTCAGGTGTCATTCTGATCTGTCCTGATGCCATTTTCATGTCCTCCTTAAAATAATTTTTATATATAACTGCATAAGCAATCATACCGTATTTAATCTGCAGCCTGTGAGCTTTCCGCTTTTTCGCTGCCTGGGAAAACTATCATCTGCTCCAGTTCTTCTTTGGGAACCGCCCGGTATTTTTTGAGGTAATCCACTGTATTGACTGTGGTTCCCTCTGTTCCCGGAGTGTCATATACAACTGTCTTGTTCTCTGTGTATTTGTTGTCCGGAATTATATAATACTTTATCAGATTCAAATTATCTCTTACGCA
>ERZ1106939.2512-NODE-2512-length-11223-cov-15.733256_pt1 | contig 11223 bp, 9 predicted proteins | sample MGYA00403669_ERZ1106939 | MGnify/ENA primary metagenome ERZ1106939 (study PRJEB35170, sample SAMEA104062447) | human gut metagenome | biome: human gut; feature: human-associated habitat; material: faeces | place: Denmark | collected 2012-09-28 ...
TATGCGATCTATTTCCAACAGATTTTTTTATGCGATTCTAGTTCTGTTAAATGTTTTTACGGCAGGGAGTATCTGTGCCCAACAATATCGTCCTATTGCGACTTGGCCCGATGAGACGAATGCTCGTATCGAGGAATTTCTGAATACGACGTTGACCGTTACCGACCGTAAGGTCGCCGTGTTCGATTGCGCCGTCTGCCTTGAAAAAGCACTGTATTCTTTTCTCTTTGCCGTTTTCAACGCACACGCAAAACGAGTTTTTGCTATTTTGTTTTTTCGTTTTGTCAATGAGTTCGAGGTTGTTTTCGCAAACGATTTTTACACTGCTTTTTTGCAAAAACTTTGAAAAAGTCGCTTTGACGCTTTTCAAATTATCGTAGCAATCGGGATGATCGCATTCCGCATTAAGCACCACGCTTACACGGGGATCGAGCGCAAGCAAATTGCGTTTGTACTCGCACGCTTCGCACAAAAATACGCAATCTTTCAAATCTTCGATTTGACTTACACCCGTATTGTTGACGTAATTTGAAAATTCTATACTTTCACCGCCTATCATTGCGGCAAATTTCACGTTGTTGCTTTTGAGAATGTGCGCGAGCATAGCGGTTGTCGTGGTTTTGCCGTGCGTGCCTGCGATTGCGACCCTTTGTCCGAACAAGTTTGAAACCCGCGCCAAAAATTCGCCGCCTACTGGCTGCGGGAATATCACCTTGACGGCCTGCGCGTGGACGCGGTGGCGTCCATGCTCTACCTCGACTACGGGCGCGAAGCAGGCGAGTGGACGCCGAACAAAAACGGCGGCCACGAGAACTTGGAGGCCATCGACTTCCTGCGCGCGCTCAACACCGCTGCCTTTGCCATTGATCCGAACGTGATGATGGTGGCAGAGGAATCGACCGCGTGGCCGCTCGTGACCTATCCGGTCTCGGACGGCGGGCTGGGCTTCAACCTCAAGTGGAACATGGGCTGGATGAACGATATGTGCCACTACCTCAAGCTCGACCCGTGGTTCCGCCAGTTCCATCATAAGGACCTCACCTTCTCGCTGATGTACGCCTTTTCCGAAAACTTCGTGCTGCCCATCTCGCATGACGAGGTGGTGTACATGAAGGGCAGCCTGCGCGGCAAGATGCCGGGCGACGAGTGGCGGCAGCTCGCGGGCGTGCGCAGCTTCATGGTCTATATGCTCACGCACCCGGGCAAGAAGCTCACCTTCATGGGTGCGGAGCTGGGCCAGTGGCACGAGTGGGATTTTGCCGGTCAGCTCGACTGGTATCTGCTCGAAAACGATGCCAACCGCAGGATGCAGGATTTCTTCCGTGCCGTCAACCGGTACTACTTGACGAACCCCGCGCTCTGGCGCATCGACTTTGACTGGGCGGGCTTTGAGTGGCTCGTCGCGGACGACAACGAGGATAACACCGTCGTCTTTGTCCGCCGCGACGGCGCGGGCGAGGAGCTGCTGGTCGCGGTCAACTTCTCGCCCAACGGCTACCGGGACTACCGCTTCGGCGTCCCGCCGCGGAAAACGTGGCGCGAGGAGCTTTCCACGGATGATACCGCGTTCGGCGGCACGGGCGAGTGGCGCAACGAAAAGCCGGTCCGAACGCAGGCGATCCCCTCGCACGGACGCGAGCAGTCTATTGCCATCACCATCCCCCCGCTCGGCGCGGTCATCCTGCGCGGCGCGGGCGAATATAAGAAACCGAAAGCGAAAAAAAGCAAGGCAAGGGAGGAATTACCGGCATGAAAAAAGAGTGCATCGCCATGCTGCTCGCCGGCGGACAGGGCAGCCGCCTTTACGTCCTGACGGAGAACATGGCAAAGCCCGCCGTCCCGTTCGGCGGGAAGTTCCGCATCATCGACTTTCCCCTTTCCAACTGCGCGAACTCCGGCATCGACACCATCGGCGTGCTCACGCAGTACCGCCCGCTGGAGCTCAACCGCTACATCGGCAACGGCCAGCCATGGGACCTTGACCGCTCGGACGGCGGCGTACACATTCTCCCGCCCTACCAGAGCGCGAAGGGCGCGACGTGGTTCAAGGGCACGGCGAACGCCATCTACCAGAACATCGGCTTCGTGGATATGTACGATCCCGACTATGTGCTCATTCTCTCCGGCGACCACATCTACAAGATGGACTACGCCGCCATGCTCGCGCACCACAAGCGCGTGCACGCCGACTGCACCATCGCCGTGATGGAGGTGCCCTGGGACGAGGCGAGCCGCTTCGGCATCATGAACGTCGACGGCGAGGACACCATCACGGAGTTTGAGGAAAAGCCGAAGCAGCCCAGGAGCAACCTTGCCTCGATGGGCATTTACGTTTTCTCGTGGAAGAAGCTGCGCGCCTACCTCATCGCGGACGAGAACGACGCGGACTCGAGCAATGACTTCGGCAAGAATATCATCCCCGCCATGCTGAATGCCGGCGAGAAGATGTCCGCCTATCGCTTCGAGGGCTACTGGAAGGACGTCGGCACGCTCGATTCCCTCTGGGACGCGAACATGGATATGCTCGCGCAGGGCAGCGGGCTGAACCTGCTCGATAAGGACTGGCCCATCTACGCCCGCGCGGAGAGCGAGCCGCCCGCCTACCTCGGCGAGACGGCGGAGGTCGACCACAGCGTCGTCACCCGCGGCTCGGAGGTCGAGGGCGCGGTGCGCAATTCCGTGCTCTCGCAGCGCTGCACCGTCGCCGAGGGCGCGGAGGTGGAGTATTCCATCCTCATGCCCGGCGCGGTCGTCGAGCGCGGCGCGAGGGTCGCCTACGCCATCCTCGGCGAGAACGTCCGCGTGGGCGAGAACGCCCGCGTCGGCGCGTCGCCCGAGGCGGCGCCGCCGGAGGAGTGGGGCATCACGGTCGTCGGCCCCGAGGCACAGGTCGAGGCAGGCCGCACGCTCAAGGCGAACCGGATGCTCAACCGCGAAGGAAAGGAGACGGTACGATGAACGGACTGCACGGCATTATTTTCTCCTACGAACAGGAGCCGGGACTGCGCGAGCTGGCGGAACGCCGGATGCCTGCCTCCATCCCGTTCGGCGGACGCTATCGCGTCGTCGATTTCATGCTCTCCAATCTGCACGCCGCCGGCATCACCGACGTCGGCGTGGTGCTGCACGGCAATTACCAGAGCCTGCTTGACCACATCGGCAACGGCAAGACCTGGGACATGGCGCGCAAGTACGGCGGGCTGCGTATCCTGCCGCCCTTCGCCGATACCCGCGCCTACCGCAGCGGCGAGTTCCGCGGCAAGATGGAGGCCCTTGCCGGCGTCCGCTCATATTTACAGGGGATACGGCAGGACTACGTCGTGCTCTCCGACAGTGACCTTATCATCAATCTGCCGCTCGCGGACGTGTTTGCCGCGCATCTGGAGAGCGGCGCGGACATCACCGCCGTCTGCACGGCGAACGGCGGCTTCGTGGACAACGCGACCTACCTCACGCTCGAGAGCGACGGCGCGATCGGGCAGGTCTGGTGTGCGCCGACCGCGCCGCGCGGCCACCGCTCGCTGGAGATCTACATTCTCAGCAAGCAGCTGCTGCTCACGCTCGTGGACGAGTGCTCCGCGCAGGATAAATACAGCTTCCGCCGCGACGTGCTCGCGGGCATGACCGGACGGCTGAAGCTCCAGAGCTACGTCTGGGACGGCTACGCCGCCCAGCTCCGCTCCGTGCAGGAGTATTACGACCGCTCGATGGAGCTGCTGCAAGGCTCCATCCGCGCCGAGCTCTTTGCCGCCGCGCGGCCCATCCTCGCCAAGGAGGACGACGAGGCGTCGAGCTATTTCGCGCCGGGCAGCCGCGTGAAGAATTCGCTCGTCGCCGACGGTTGCACCATCGAGGGCAGCGTGGAGAACTGCATCCTCTTCCCCGGCGTGACGGTGGAAAAGGGCGCGGAGCTGCGCGATTCCATTCTCTTCAAGGGCACGCGCGTGCGCGACGGCGTGACGCTCCGCTACGTCATCACCGACAAATATGTGGAGGTCCTGCCCGGGCGCACGCTCATGGGGCATGAGAGCTACCCTATCGTCATTTCCAAGGGCAGCATCGTCTGAAGCATACACGGAATAAGGAGGAAAGCTATGAACATTCTCTATGTCACATCCGAGGCCGTTCCCTTCTGCAAGACCGGCGGCCTTGCGGACGTTGCGGGCAGCCTGCCGCAGTCGCTTGCCGCGAACGGCGACCGCGTGAGCGTCATTCTGCCGCTCTACCAGAGCGTCGCGGACGCGTGGCGCGACCGGCTGCACTTTGAGCGCTACACCTATGTGCGCCTTGCCTGGCGCAGCCTGTACTGCGGGCTTTTCTCCTACGAGCGGCAGGGCGTGACGTGGTACTTCGTGGACAACGAGCAGTATTTCAAGCGTCCCGAGCTTTACGGCTATTATGACGACGGCGAGCGCTTCGCCTTCTTCTGCCGCGCGGTGACGGAGCTGCTGCCGCTGCTGCCGGAGAAGCCGGACGTCGTCCACTGCAACGACTGGCAGACCGCGCTCGTGCCTGTCTACATCCGCGACGAGGCGGTGCGCGAGGAATTCTACAAGTCCGTCCGCACGGTCATCACCGTCCACAACATCGAGTATCAGGGCCGCTACGGCCGCGAGACGGTCGAAGACCTTTTCGGCCTCGACGCGGGCTGGTTCACCGGCGGCACGCTTGCCTTCGACGGCGACGTGAACCTGCTCAAGGGCGCGATCGTCACGGCGGACGCCGTGACCGCCGTCAGCCCCACCTACGCGCAGGAGCTCAAGTACGCCTACTTCGCCCACGGCCTTGAGAGCGTGATGCAGATGGTGGAGGGCAAGCTTCACGGCGTGCTCAACGGCATTGACATGGAGCGCTACGATCCCGCGAGCGACCCCAACCTGACGGCGAACTACTCGCTCCGGCACATGGCCGGCAAGGCGAAGGACAAGGCGGCGCTGCAGCGCATGATGGGCCTTGCCGAAAGAAAGGACACGCCCGTGGTCGCGATGGTCTCGCGGCTCGTGAGCCACAAGGGACTCGACCTCGTGTGCGAGACACTCGATTACTTCATGGAAAAGGATATGCAGCTCGTCGTGCTCGGCAAGGGCGACGGGAAGTACGAGTCCTTCTTCTCCTGGGCGCAGGCGAAGTACCCGGGCCGCGTGGCGGTGCATCTCGGCTACTCCGAGAGCCTTGCCATGCAGATCTACGCGGGCGCGGACCTGTTCCTCATGCCGTCCAAGAGCGAGCCGTGCGGCCTGAGCCAGATGATCGCCATGCGCTACGGCGCGGTGCCCATCGTGCGCGAGACCGGCGGGCTGAAGGACACCGTTCACGCCTACGAGGCGTGGAACGGCGCGGGCAACGGCTTTTCCTTTACAAATTATAACGCGGGCGATATGTGCTACGTCATCGGCGAGGCGGTGGACCTTTACCATCAGAAGCCGGAGGCATACAAGGCTCTGCGCAAGCGCGGCATGGCCGAGGATTTCAGCTGGGCGCGCAGCGCGAAAAAATACCGCGAAATTTACGATTCCATCTGCAAATAAGGTAGGTACAAAGAAATATGGATATCACAACGACACAGGGAATGAAGCAGGCGCTTACGGATAAGCTGCGCCTGGGCTTCGGCGTGACGCCCGAGGAGGCCGACGACGCGCAGGTGATGCGCGCCGCGGCGCTGGTGCTGCGCGACGTGATGACCGAGCGCGGTGTGGAGAGCCGAATGGCCACGCGCCGCGAGGAAAAGAGGAAGGTGCATTACCTTTCCATGGAATTCCTGCTGGGCCGCAGCCTGGAAAAGAACGCCTACAACCTCGGCGTGAGCGGCGTGCTGCGCGAGGCGATCGGCGAGCTGGGCTTCCGCGCGGCGGATATTTTCGAGGTCGAGCCCGACGCGGGCCTCGGCAACGGTGGCCTCGGCCGCCTCGCTGCCTGCTATCTGGATTCCATGACCACGCTCGACATCCCCGCCGCGGGCTACTCCATCTGCTATGAGCTGGGCATCTTCCGCCAGCGCATCGTGGATGGGCAGCAGGTCGAGCTGCCGGACAACTGGAAGGACATCGGCGGCGCGTGGCTGATGCCCAAGCCGCAGGAGACGGAGGAGGTGCTCTTCGGCGGCACGGTCCGCAAGTTCTGGGACAACGGACGGCTGCACGTCGTGCCCGAGGGCGCGACGAAGGTGCTCGCCGTGCCCTGCGACATGGAGATCACGGGCTACGGCACCGAGCACGTCAACCTCCTGCGCCTGTGGGACGCGAAGTCCCCGACGCCGGTGGATATGAGCCTGTTCTCGCAGGGCGAGTACCTGCGCGCGAGCGAGCAGGAGGCGATGGCGGAGACCATCGCCAAGATCCTCTATCCCGAGGACAACCACTATGAGGGCAAGTCGCTGCGTCTCAAGCAGCAGTATTTCTTCGTCTCCGCCACGATGCAGTCCATCATGCGCAAGCACATCGAGGTCTACGGCACGGCGGCGAACTTCCACGAGAAGAACGTCATCCAGATCAACGATACGCACCCCGCGCTCGTCATTCCCGAGCTGATGCGTATTCTGATGGACGATGCGGGCTTCGACTGGGATACTGCGTGGAATATCACGAAAAATTCCGTCGCCTACACGAACCACACCGTGCTCGCTGAGGCGCTCGAGCGCTGGCCGCAGCAGCTCATGGAGACGCTGCTCCCGCGCGTGTGGGAGATCATCACCGAGATCGCGCACCGCTATCAAAAGCAGGTCGAGAACTTCTACCATGACCCCGCCAAGACCGCGGAGCTGGCCATCGTCTGGGACGGGCAGGTGCGCATGGCGAACCTGTGCATCGCGGGCGGCATGGCGGTCAACGGCGTTTCCGCGCTGCACTCCGACATCCTGCGCCACGACGTATTCCGCTGGCAGTACCAGATGGAGCCGGAGAAGTTCAAGAACGTCACCAACGGCATCGACCACCGCCGCTGGCTCGCGCAGATCAACCCGCGGCTCGACGGCCTGATTGCCGACCTCTGCGGCGGGCGCGGCTATCTGCTCCATCCCGAGGAGCTCAAGAAGCTCGAGGCCTTCGCCGGCGATGGCGCGGTGCTCGCGCGGCTGGACGAGATCAAGCGCGCCAACAAGCTCGACTTTGCCGCCTACGTCAAAAAGACGCAGGGCGTGACGCTCAACACAGATGCGATCTTCGACGTGCAGGTCAAGCGCCTGCATGAGTACAAGCGTCAGCTGCTCAACGCCATGCACATCATCTATCTATATCAGAAATTGCAGGACGATCCGAGCATGGAGCTGCAGCCGCGGACCTTCCTCTTCGGCGCGAAGGCCGCCCCGGGCTACGCGGTCGCCAAGCGCATCATCCACCTCATCAATTCGCTGGCGAACCAGATCAACAGCGATCCGCTGTGCCGCGGGAGATTGCAGGTCGTCTTTCTGGAGAATTACCGCGTGTCCCTCGCCGAGCATCTGATGCCCGCGAGCGAGGTCAGCCAGCAGATCTCCACCGCCGGCAAGGAGGCCAGCGGCACGGGCAACATGAAGTTCATGATCAACGGCGCGCTGACCGTGGGCACACTGGACGGCGCCAACGTGGAGATGCACGAGCTGCTGGGCGACGAGAATATGTTCCTCTTTGGCCTGAAGGCCGACGAGGTGGAGCACCTGCGCCACACCTACGATCCCCAGCTGCTGTACCAGCGCGATCCGGTGCTGCGCCGCGCGGTGGACACGCTGAAGACCGGCTTCCGGGACGGCGTGACCTACGAGGACATCTGGCAGCGCCTGCTCACCGATACGGACGGCCCGGCGGACCAGTATATGGTCCTGGCGGACTTCGCCGCCTACTGCGACGCGGAGTCCCGTATGCGCCACACCTACGAGGACCGGAACAGGTGGAACGCCATGAGCCTGACCAATATCGCCCGCAGCGGCGTGTTTGCCGCCGACCGGGCCATCGCCCAGTACGCCGACACCATCTGGCACGTCCCCTACAAGAAATAAGCACAAAAGAACCGCCCCCCGGCGGTTCTTTTTGCATCGATAAGCCTACTCTGTCATTCCGAGCCAGTGACCGGCGTCACTGGCGTGGGAATCCGTCTCCCGCGCCCGCAGGCGCGGAATCCCCTGCCTCCTTCTGTGAGGGAGGTGTCACGGCTTCGCCGTGACGGAGGGAGAGATAACGCGAGAGGCAGGGGCAGCCCCTCCACCAACAGAACAACAAAAAAAGAACCGCCTCCCGGCGGTTCTTTTCATATATCACCCTTACAGCGTCTCCATTTCTTTGTTGACGCGCTCCTCGCAGCTGCGCATGGCCAGAATGGTCTTCTCCATCAGCTCCTCGATGGTCCAGCCCAACCGCTCCGCGCCGGTGTTGATCACGTCACGGGAGCACCCTGCGGCGAACTTCTTGTCCTTGTACTTCTTCTTCAGACTGCTGACCTCCATGTCCATCACGCTCTTGCTGGGCCGCATCCGCGCGGCCGCGCCGATCAGGCCCGTCAGCTCATCCGCGGCGAACAGCACCTTCTCCATCTCATGGGTGGGCTCTACGTCGCACACCAGGCCGTAGCCGTGGGAACAGACGGCGTGGATGAACTCGTCGGAGCACCCGGCCTTCTCCAGCAGCTCCGGCGCTTTCAGACAGTGCTGCTCCGGCCACTTCTCAAAGTCTATGTCGTGGAGCAGGCCCACCGTGGCCCAGAAGTCCGCGTCCTCGCCGTAGCCCAGCTCGTTGGCGTACCAGCGCATCACGCCCTCCACCGTAAGAGCATGGAGAATGTGGAACGGTTCTTTGTTGTACTCTTTCAGCGCGGCCAGTGCCGCTTCGCGGGAGATGCATTCTTTCATGGGGTAGACCCTCCTTCGTAAATACCGTGCCGGATTTGCCTACCATTTTAGCAGGTTATTTCCGGTTGTCAAGGAATTTTCCACCACGGTCTCCGCCTGTTTTGCCCGTTCCTCCGCCTCCCGGCCCAAAGCTGCCAGCCGCCGGCCCAGACAGCCGTCCTCCAGCTGCTCCGCCGCCCCGGTGCAGCCCGCCGCCAGCTGCGCCTCCGCCCGGTACAGCGCCCGCAGAGCCCCGGGCAGCCCCTCCGTCACGGCGGGACAGGATGGCTGATACCACTGTCCCGTCAGCAGGTAATAGGACGCCAGCAGCCCCCGCAGGGCGGCCAATTCCCCCTGCTCCAGCCGTTCCAGCGTCCGCCGCACCTCCCGGGGCGCATTCCGGGCGCACCGGCGACAGCATTGCCGCGCCCTGGCAGCGCAGTCGATCAGCTGCCGCAGGGCGGCCTCTCCGGGCTGCCGCGGCAGCCCGCACCGCACTCCGGCGGGGCAGGGCACGCTGGTCTCGTCATAGGCGGGGATGGTCGGGCCGACCCGACGCCACACCGCCGCCGCGGCGGCGGTGTCGTAGGGCAGGGAAGGGGAGCTGGACATACTAAAACGCCTCCTTTTCAGGCTATACTATGCACAGCACAGGAATACCGTGCCTTATGGCAAAGGAAAACATTGCATTTTTCCCCAAACCCTGCTACACTGATACAGTTAAAAACATTTTTCGACTGCTGTTGCAGATGCCACATATTTCCTGCGCGCCCCGCGGTATACTGACGGCAGCCATCACCACAGGAGAGGAGACCGTTTCCATGCTGGAACTGCAAAATATCTGCTACCGCGTGTCCGCCCCGGACGGCGAGCAGGACATCCTCAAGGATATTTCCATCACCATCCCCGACCATAAGCTCATGGTGTTCACCGGGCCCAACGGCGGCGGAAAGACCACCCTGGCCAAGGTCGTCATGGGCCTGGTGCAGCCCACCTCGGGCCGCATCCTCTATAACGGCGAGGACATCACCGGCCTGTCCATCACCGACCGTGCCCGCCGGGGCATCAGCTACGGCTTCCAGCAGCCGCCCCGGTTCAAGGGCATCACCGTCCACGACCTGCTGCTGCTGGCGGCAGGACAGGAGCAGCTCAGCAAGGACAAGTGCTGCGCCTACCTGACCAAGGTGGGCCTCTGCGCCAACGACTACCTGGACCGCGAGGTGGACGTGTCCCTGTCCGGCGGCGAGGTCAAGCGCATCGAGATCGCCACCATTCTGGCCCGCCACAGTGACCTGATGATCTTCGACGAGCCGGAGGCCGGCATCGACCTGTGGAGCTTCGCCCGTCTCACCGAGACGTTCGAGCAGATCCACCGCGAGGGCGATGCCACCATGATCATCATCTCCCACCAGGAGCGCATCATCCGCCTGGCGGACGAGATCGTGGTCATCGCGAACGGGCAGATCGCCCACCGCGGCAGCACCGAAGAGATATTCCCCCTGATCCTGGCCGACACCCTGGGCAGCTGTCCCGTACTGGAGAGAAAGGAGGCCGCACAATGATCACCGAAATCGACGCCGGCCTGCTGGAAAAGATCGCCGACCTGACGGGCCAGCCCGTGGGCGCGTTCAACATCCGCAAGGACTCCGGCTGTGAGGCCCGCCAGTCCACCGAGCATATCACCATCGACGCCCGCGCCGACGGCAAGCCCGGTATCGACATTCATATCAAGCCCGGCACAAAGGGCGAGAAGTGCTATATCCCCGTCATCATCAGCAAGACCGGCCTCAGCGAGATGGTCTATAACGACTTCTACGTGGGCGACGACTGCGACGTGGAGATCGTGGCCGGCTGCGGCATCCACAACACCGGCTGCGACGAGAGCCGCCACGACGGCATCCACACCTTCCACATCGGCAAGAACGCCAAGGTCCGCTACGCTGAGAAGCACTACGGCGAGAACGACCCCGGCCAGACCGGCGGCAACATCATGAACCCCCAAACCGTGGTCTACCTGGGCGAAAACTCCTCCATGCAGATGGAGACGGTACAGATCCGGGGCATCGACTCCACCAGGCGCGAGACGGAGTTCCACTGTCAGGCCGGCAGCGAGGTGGTGGTCACCGAGCGCCTGCTGACCCACGGCTGTCAGGAGGCCGAGAGCGACATGATCATCGAGCTGAACGGTGACGACGCCAAGGGCCGCGTCATCTCCCGCTCCGTGGCCCAGGACAGCTCCCACCAGGTGTTTCGCCCCGTCATGGTGGGCAACGCCAAGTGCTTCGGCCACGTCCAGTGCGACAGCATCATCATGGGCAGCGCCCGCATCGAGTCCGTCCCGGCCATCACCGCCAACTGTCCCGATGCCCAGCTCATCCACGAGGCCGCCATCGGCAAGATCGCCGGCGACCAGCTGCTGAAGCTGGAGA
>ERZ1106939.2518-NODE-2518-length-11202-cov-11.524625_pt1 | contig 11202 bp, 8 predicted proteins | sample MGYA00403669_ERZ1106939 | MGnify/ENA primary metagenome ERZ1106939 (study PRJEB35170, sample SAMEA104062447) | human gut metagenome | biome: human gut; feature: human-associated habitat; material: faeces | place: Denmark | collected 2012-09-28 ...
GAGGCGTGGGCGCGGTGGACCGTGCCGAAGGCGTCGGACACGTACAGCTCCGCCATATCCGCCAGCTCCTTGGCAAAGGCGGGGTCGTTCTTCTCCTCACGGGGGTCGAAGCGCAGGTTCTCCAGCAGCATGATCTGGCCGCCCTGCAGCGCCGCGGCCTTGGCCTTGGCGTCCTCGCCCACGATGTCCTTGGCAAAGATGACCTCCCGGCCCAGCAGCTGGCTCAGACGCTCCGCCACGGGGGCGAGGGTCAGCTTGCTCTTCCACTCACCCTTGGGCTTGCCCAGGTGGGAGCAGGCGATGACCGCCGCGTTCCGCTCCAGCAGATACCGGATGGTGGGCAGCGCCGCCACGATGCGCTTGTCGCTGGTGATGGCGCCGGTCTCCTTATCCTGCGGCACGTTGAAATCGCAGCGCAGCAGGATCTTCTTGCCGGCGACGTCCACGTCGCGGATGGTCTTTTTGTTGTAATTCATACGAAACGCTCCTCTCGCATAAAAATCACGGTTTATGGTGTATGTTCCGCCATCTCGCCTGCGCCGGACAGGCCGGGAAAGCCGCTTTGACGCAGGGCCTCGTAGGTGAGGATGGCCACGGAATTGCTCAAATTCAGACTGCGGGCCTCCGGGCGCATGGGCAGACGGAGGCAGCGGTCATAGTGGGCCATGCGGAAGTCCTCCGGCAGGCCCGCCGTCTCCTTGCCGAACACCAGCCAGCAATCCGGCGAAAAGGCAGCCCGGGTGTAGTCCCGGGGCGCTTTGGTGGTGGCCAGCCACATATTCTCCGACGCCTGGGGATTGCGGCGGAAAAAATCGTCCAGCCCGTCGTAGTCGTACACGTCCACCAGATGCCAGTAGTCCAGCCCGGCCCGCTTGACGGCCCGGTCAGAGATGTCGAAGCCCAGGGGGCGGATCAGGTGAAGGCTGCTGCCGGTGGCGGCGCAGGTGCGGGCGATGTTGCCGCAATTTTGGGGTATTTCAGGTTCTACCAGCACGATATGCAGCATACGCGGCCCAACTCCTTTTCCAGATACCTGCCTATTGTAATGCAGTGAAAAGGAAAATGCAACTATAAAATAGGAAAAATGCCCTATATTTATCAGAAACATGAAAAATGCCAGCAATTTGCCGAACAAACTGCGGACGCAGTTGTGGAAAAGGACGGCGAAAAAATTATTGCCAAAAAAAACGGGAAAAATACTGGATTTTCTCAGTAAACCTGCTATAATAGGGGGCAGTACAGGAAAGGGGGTGCGTGCCGATGGGCATTGTCAGCCGCAGCAAGGTGCATATCGTCCGTGACCGCGCCCTCGTATCCGGGGGATCGCTGCCGTCCGTGCTGTCCGCCGCGCTCTGATGCGCCGGTGCAGCGGGACGGTTTTTTGTTTTCTTTTTAACGATCCGTCTTCCCCTTCGCGTGAAACAGCCGTCTGTTTCCATATATATCATCCATAAACCAAAAACGGATAGAAAGCGAGAGTACGACCATGATTTCTCACGGCAAGGACATGAAGATCTTCACCGGCAATGCCAACCCCGCGCTGGCCCAGGAGATCTGCAAGATCATCGGGATCAAGCTGGGCGAGGCGGAGGTCAAGAGCTTCGCCGACGGCGAGGCCTCCGTATCCCTGTATGAGAGCGTCCGCGGCAGCGACGTGTTCCTCATCAACTCCACCTGCAAGCCCGTCAATGACAGCCTGATGGAGCTGCTCATTATGATCGACGCCTGCAAGCGCGCCAGCGCCGGCCGTGTCACCGCCGTGATCCCCTATTTCGGCTACGCCCGTCAGGACCGCAAGGCCAAGAGCCGCGATCCCATCTCCGCCAAGCTGGTGGCCAATATGCTCACCGCCTCCGGTGCTGACCGGGTGCTGACCATGGATCTCCACGCCAGCCAGATCCAGGGCTTCTTCGACATCCCCGTGGACAACCTGCTGGGCAACCCGGTGTTCGTGGACTACTATGCCAAGAAGTTCGGCGAGAAGTGCGATGACATGGTGGTGGTGTCCCCCGACGTGGGCAGCGTGGCCCGTGCCCGCACCTTCGCCCAAAAGCTGCACATGGGTCTGGCCATTGTGGACAAGCGCCGCCAGAAGGCCAACCAGTGCGAGGTCATGAACGTAATCGGCGACGTGGAGGGCAAGGACTGCATCCTGTTTGATGACATGATCGATACCGCCGGCTCTATCTGCAACGCGGCCAAGGCCATCGTGGAGGTGGGCGGCGCGAAGAGCGTGTACGCCTGTGCCAGCCACGGCGTGCTGTCCGGCCCGGCACTGGAGCGCCTGAGCAGCAGCGTCATCAAGGAGGTGGCCCTGCTGAACACCATTCCCGAGTCCATGGGTGAGGGCTGCGAAAAGATCAAGTATCTGTCTGTTGCGCCCATGTTCGCCGAGGCCATCGAGCGCATCTATCAGGAGATCTCCATCGCCAAGCTGTTCAACTGAGCCTTTCCAAACGGAGAAGAATGTGGTATACTGAGGGGACTGCGTTTGCAGTCCCCTTTTATTTCGGCAGGAGGAGGCGAGGGCCTTGTTTTTTAACAGAAGCAATTCCGGCGGCGTGAGCTGGATACTGGTGGGCCTGGGAAACCCGGGCAAGCAGTACGAAAGCACCCGGCACAACATGGGTTGGCTGGCGCTGGACAGCCTGATGGAGATGGAAAATTTCAAACTTTCCAAGCTGAGATTTAAGGCTTGGACGGGTATTTTGGAGAAAAACGGGAATAAGATATTGGTGATGAAGCCCCAGACGTACATGAATCTGTCCGGCGAGTCCGTGGGCGAGGCGGCCCGGTTCTACAAGGTGCCGGCAGACCACGTGCTGGTCATCTCCGACGACGTGTCGCTGCCGGTGGGCAAGCTGCGTATCCGCAAGAGCGGGTCGGCCGGAGGGCACAACGGGCTGAAGAACATCATCCAGCACCTTGGTACAGACGCTTTTCCCCGGATCAAGGTGGGCGTGGGGATGCCGGAGCATCCCGACCACGAGATGATCGACTGGGTCATCGGCAAGCCCACGGGACAGGAGGCCAAAGTGCTGCGGGAGGTGCTGGACCGGGCGGCGGAGGCTGCGCTATATTTGGTTGATAATGGCGCAGAAAAAGCGATGAACCGCTATAACTGAACGTTGAAATTTCTTGAAGGAGTTTGAAAGGGGTTTGGAAATTTCAAAGCCCGAAGCCGTAAAAATATTGGAATGAACCTGAAGGACACGGAAGGAGGTGAGCCCTTGCGCGGATTGGTGGAGGAGATACGGTCGCTGCCCCAGATACGGGAGCTGACACAGGCCCTGACGGGGCGGGAGCGGTGCGCGGCGGTGACGGGGCTTGCCCCCGTTCACCGGGCCATGGTGACGGCGGCGGTGCTGGCGGAGGCCGGGCGGCCGGTGTTGGTGCTGTGCGCCGACGAGAAGGAGGCCCGACGGCAGGCGGCGGATCTGGCGGCCCTGACGGGGCAGACGCCGGTGATGCTGCCCGCCCGGGAATTGCAGCTGCGGCCCGGTGCGTACAGCCGCCAGTGGGAGAACAGCCGACTGGCGGCGCTGCACCGCATGGCGGGCGGCGCGGCCATCGTGGTGGCCGCCGTAGACGGCATGGTGCAGCGGTGCATCCCACAAGAGGTGCTGGAGAACGCCGCCTTTACGCTGGAGGTGGGCGGGCAGTACGATGTGACGGCGCTGGCCGGGCATCTCGCCGCCGCCGGGTACAGCCGGTGCGACCAAGTGGAAGGCCCGGGGCAGTTCGCGGTGCGGGGCGGCATTCTGGATGTGTTCCCGCCGGATGCGGAGCAGCCGGTGCGATGCGAGTTCTTTGACGACGAGCTGGACAGCATGGGCGACTTCGCCGTGAACACCCAGCGGCGGGTGAAGAACCGCCATGCGCTGACGGTGCTGCCCGCGTCGGAGCTGCTGCCCTGCCGGACGGCGGACAGCGCCGCCCAGGCGGCGGAGCGCATCGAGGAGGCGGCCAAGCGGCTGAAGAAGGAGCACGGTGCGCTGCGCCAGCGGCTGGAGAGCGACGCGGCGCTGCTGCGACAGGGTGTGACACCCCCCGGCGGTGACCGCTATATGGCGGCGGTGTACCCGGAAAAGGCCACGGCCTTTGACTATCTCCCGCCGGACACCATCGTGTGCGTCAGCGAGGCGGGACGGGTGCAGGAAGCGCTGCGGGCATCGCTGTGGCAGCTGCGGCAGGACGTGACCGCCGCCGCGGAGGGCGGCGTGATGGCCGCGGCCTTCGGCGACCTGATGATGACGGAGGGCGAGCTGGAATCGGCGCTGGGCCGCTTCCCGGTGTGCCAGCTGGAGAGTTTGCCCACCAGCCGGTATCTGCTGCCGCCCAAGCTGCTGCTGGACATGGCGGCCAAGCAGCTGGCAGGCTACGGCGGCAGTCTGGACACCGCCGCCGGGGACATTGAGCATTACCGAAGCAGCGGCTGCGGCGTGCTGGTGCTGTGCGGCGGCGAGGTGCGCTGCCGCAATATGCAGGAGCTGCTGCAGCAGCGGGACATCCCGGCAGCCCTGGCGCTGGACAGACAGCGGACGCCCCGGCCCGGGGAGGTCATCATTGCGCTGGGGGCGCTGAGCGCCGGCAGCGAGTGGCCGGCGCTGAAGCTGGCGGTGCTGACGGAGGGCCAGCTGACCCGCAGCCTGTCGGGCCGGAAAGCAAGGCCCAGGGCGGCCAAGAGCGACAGCCGCCAGCGGATCATGAGCTACGCCGACCTGTCGGTGGGCGACCTGGTGGTACACGTACACCACGGCATCGGGCGGTTCGCCGGGATGATCCGGCTGCCGGTGGACGGCGTGGAGAAGGACTACATCAAGATCAACTACGCGGGGAGTGACTGCCTGTACGTCCCCGCTACGTCGCTGGACCTGGTGAGCAAGTACATCGGCGGCGGCGAGGAGGCGGAGAAAGCACGGCTGAACAAGCTGTCCGGCGACCAGTGGGCCAAGACCACCCGCCGGGCCAAGGCCGCGGCCAAGGACCTGGCGGAGGGGCTGATCCGGCTGTATGCCCAGCGGCAGCGGCTGGGAGGACACGCCTTCTCCCCGGACAGCCCGTGGCAGCAGGAGTTTGAGGACGCCTTCGACTACACGGAGACGGAGGATCAGCTTGCGGCCGTACGGGACATCAAGCGGGATATGGAGAAGCCTGTGCCTATGGACCGCCTGCTGTGCGGCGACGTGGGCTACGGCAAGACGGAGGTGGCCCTGCGGGCGGCCATGAAGTGTATTCTGGACGGCAAGCAGGCGGCGATCCTCGTGCCCACCACCGTGCTGGCACAGCAGCACTACGCCACGGCGGCGGCGCGGTTTCGGGCCTTTCCGGTGACGGTGGAGGTGCTGTCCCGCTTCCGCACACCCAAGCAGGAGAAGGAGATATTGCAGCGGGTGAAGGAGGGCCGGGTGGACCTGCTCATCGGCACCCACAAGCTGCTGAGCAAGGATCTGGAGTTCAGGGATCTGGGGCTGCTGATCATCGACGAGGAGCAGCGCTTCGGCGTGACCCACAAGGAGAAGCTCCGGGAGCGGACAAAGCAGGTGGACACGCTGACCCTCAGCGCCACGCCCATCCCCCGGACGCTGAACATGGCCCTGAGCGGTATCCGCGACATGAGCACCATCGAGCAGCCGCCCCAGGATCGCCAGCCGGTGCAGACCTACGTGCTGGAGCACGACTGGGGCATCGTGGCGGAGGCGCTGCGGCGGGAGCTGGACCGGGGCGGGCAGGCCTACTACCTGCACAACCGGGTGGAGACCATCGACACCACGGCCCGGCGGCTGCGGGAGCTGCTGGGCGACGGCGCGGTGGTGGAGACGGCCCACGGAAAGATGTCCGAGGGCGAGCTGAGCCGGGTCATGGGACGGATGGCCGAGGGCGACATCGACGTGCTGGTGTGCACCACCATCATCGAGACGGGCATCGACATCCCCAACGTGAACACGCTGATCATCGAGGACGCGGACAACATGGGGCTGAGCCAGCTGCACCAGATACGGGGACGTATCGGGCGCAGCGCACGGCGGGCCTACGCCTATCTGACGTACCGTACCGGAAAGGTGCTGACGGAGGTGGCGGCCAAGCGGCTGACGGCCATACGGGAATATGTGGAGTTCGGCTCCGGGTTCAAGATCGCCATGCGCGACCTGGAGATACGGGGCGCGGGCAACCTGCTTGGGCCGGAGCAGTCGGGGTATATGATGTCCGTGGGCTACGACATGTATCTGAAGCTGCTGAACGACGCGGTGCTGGAGCAGCAGGGCAAGGCCGTGCCCGCCCGGGTGGAGTGCTCGGCGGACCTGACGGTGGCGGCCTATATCCCGGAGAGCTATGTGCCCGCGCCGGAGCAGCGGATGGACCTGTACCGGCGTATCGCCGCGCTGCGGACGGCGGAGGACGAGAGCGAGCTGACCGACGAGCTGCTGGACCGGTACGGCGACGTGCCCGGGCCGGTGACGGCGCTTCTGCAGGTGGCGCTGCTGCGGGCGGCGGCCATGGCAGCGGGCGTCACCGATATTACACAGAAGGGGCGGCAGCTGGTGTTCAGCTTCGACCCGCACATGGACGCGGCATCGCTGCTGGCGGTGTGCACCATGGCGGGCTACCGAAGCCGCGCGCAGCTGTCCGCCGGAGCTGTGCCGAAGCTGACGCTGTATATGCAGCCCAAGGAGGAGGCGCTGGCCGCCGCCGGAGGGCTGGTGGAGGCGCTGCGTTTGCAGCAGGAAGAGAACAGGGCCGCGGCCCGGACAGAGGAGACGACACATGAAAAGTAACTGGATCAGATTTTTGGCGGGCGTGATCGCGTCCGCGGTGCTGGTGGGCGCGTTCGCCCTCACCGGCGGCATGAAAAACGGCAAACGCACCGACGGGCTGCTGTATCAGGCCAGCGGCCTGCACCCGGACGGGGAGCTGCTGCGCATCGACGGGCAGACCGTGACGGCGGAGGAGTATCTGTACTGGCTGGCCCAGGACTGCGACTATCTGGCCGGACAGGTGGAGGGTCTGGACTGGGATGCCGCCGTGACGGAGGACATGACCTTCGGCGCATACGCCAAGGCGGACGCCATGGAGGCGGTGAAGCAGCACGCGGTGGTGCGGGCCTGGGCCGAAGAGGCCGGGATCGGGCTGACCGACGCGGACAAGGCGGAGATGGAGGCCCAGCGGCAGCAGTATGTGACGTACTACGGCAGCGAGGAATCATTTCTGCAGCGGCTGGCGGTGATGGGCGTCAGCGAAGCGGCCTGGGACATGATCCAGACGGGGCAGTATCTGTACCGCAACCTGTATGAAGCGTTCTGTACCCCGGGCAGCGGGCTGTATCCCGACGAGGCATCGCTGGCGGACTACGCCGCGGCCCAGGGCTACATGAGCGTGTACGCGGTGACCGTCACCGACGACGATGATGCCGAGGGCGTGGCCGCCGACCTGCTGGCGCGCTGGCAGGCGGCGGAGGACAAGGAGGGCGAGTACGCCGCCATCTGCGAGGAGCTGGGCCAGGAGGCCGGCTCCGCCGTGACGCTGGCCGCCGTGGAGGACGATCCCCTCAGCGATGCCATCGCGGCGCTGGAGGAGGGCGGCATGGACGCCGTGATCGATCCCTATGAGGACGGGACGTGCTATGTGGTGATGCGGACGGAGACGGACATGAGCGCCGTGGCCCAGACGTATTTTGACGTGCTGTGGGAGCAGCGGGTGCAGGATGCCGTGGTGGTGGTGAACACCAAGCTGTATGACACCATCGACACCGGCGCGTTCTATGAAAAGCTGACCCAGCTCCGGGCGGCGCTGGAGGCGGAGAGCGGCGATACCGCCGGTTGAGCTTCGTCAAAATGACTGAAAAGCGGCGGAGAGGTCTGACAATTTTCACGATTTTTACGCGGTGACAAAAAACACGGTTGACTATTGTTAAAAAATTGACTATCATGGCGATAGACAGACTTCCCCGCATGGTGTATAATCATTTCAACATTTTATAGGAGGTAACTTTCATGAAGGACCTGTATCTTGTCAACTGCTGCCGTACCGCCATCGGCTCTTTTGGCGGCTCTCTGAAGAACACTTCTGCCGCCGACATGGGCGCTGTGGTGGTCAAGGAGGCGCTGAAGCGCGCCAATGTCGCGCCTGAGAACGTGGACGAGCTGATGTTCGGCTGCATCCTGACCGCGGCTCAGGGCCAGAACGTGGCCCGCCAGGTCTCCGTAAAGGCCGGTATTCCCTACTCCACCCCCGCCTACACCGTGGGTATGGTCTGCGGCTCCGGCATGAAGTCCCTCATCGAGGCCGCCCGTTCCATTCTGGCCGGTGACAGCGACATCGTCGTCTGCGGCGGCACGGAGAACATGAGCGCCGCTCCCTTCGCCTCCATGGACGCCCGCTGGGGCGCCCGCATGGGCGACAAGAAGCTGGTGGACACCATGATCAAGGACGGCCTGTGGGATGCGTACAACAACTACCACATGGGCACTACCGCCGAGAACATCAACGACCTGTGGGGCATCACCCGTGCCGAGCAGGACGCCTTTGCCGCCGCTTCCCAGCAGAAGGCTGAGGCCGCCCAGGCCGCCGGCCGCTTCGACGATGAGATCGTCCCCGTGATGGTCAAGGTGAAGAAGGACATGGTGCCCTTCGCCAAGGACGAGTATCCCAAGGCCGGCGTGACCGCGGAGAGCATCGCCAAGCTGAAGGGTGCATTCCCCCTGAGCGCCGAGTCCCCCAACCCCGTTGTGGTGAACACCTTTGAGCCCACCGGCTATCAGGACGCCGCTGACAAGGGCACGCAGCGCGTGACCGCCGCCAACGCCTCCGGCATCAACGACGGCGCTGCCGCCATGGTGCTGGCCTCCGGCGAGGCTGTGAAGAAGTACGGTCTGAAGCCCATGGCCAAGCTGATCGGCTGGGGCCAGGGCGGCGTCGATCCCAAGATCATGGGCGTTGGCCCGGTGGTGGCCGTTCGCAACGCTATGAAGAAGGCCGGCGTGACCATCGACGACATCGACCTGATCGAGGCCAACGAGGCGTTTGCCGCTCAGTCCATCGCCGTGGCCCGCGAGCTGCACTTTGACATGAGCAAGGTCAACGTCAACGGCGGCGCCATCGCTCTGGGCCATCCCGTGGGCGCCTCCGGCGCGCGTATCATCGTCACCCTGCTGCACGAGATGCAGAAGCGCCCCGAGGCCAAGAAGGGTCTGGCCACCCTGTGCATCGGCGGCGGTATGGGTACTGCCGTGGTGTTCGAGAAGTGCTGAACCACTGAAAACGTATAAAAGAAGGACCGCCGAAGGGCGGTCCTTCTTTTATGTGTGGGAAAGAAGCGGCGGGCGGCTCAGGAGACAGGGGCGTTGGGGGACTGGTGCTTCAGGAATGACAGGAACAGCCGGGCTGAGGAATTGGCCGCCGGCATGGACTTCACCGCCACGCCCAGCCGCCGGGACAGGGGCTGGGCCAGAGGGATGACCTTGACGCGGTTCTCGTAGCCCGCCAGCGAAAACGCGGACAGCACCGACACGCCCAGCCCTGCCGCCACCATGGACAGGATCGCCCCGTCGTCGGAGGCGGTGACCTCCAGGCGCGGCACCTCCGGGGGCAGGTACTGCTCCACATACTGCTCCGGGCTGGAGAGGAACGGCTCCTGCAGCAGCCGGGCCAAGGGGATGGTATCCTCCGTCCAGGGGAAGTCCGGCGGTGTCACCGCCACCAGCGGGGCGTCCGTCAGCGGCGTCCACTGGAAGCCACGGGCGCAGGCCTCGTCCACGATGGCCAGCTGGATGCGGCCCTCCTCCAGCGCGTCGGCCAGCTCGTTGCCCTGCACCAGCACGTCCACCTTGATCTCCGGGTGCTGCTTGCGGAATTTACGCAGCAGCTCCGGCAGCCGTGCCCGGGCGATGCTGGCAAAGCAGCCGATGCGCAGCGCCCGGCCGTAGACCCGGCCCTGGCCCTCCGCCTCCTGCCGCAGCGCGGCGCAGGCGTCGATGACGTTCTGAATATAGGGCAGCAGATGCTCCCCCTCCTCCGACAGGCGGACGCCCTTGCTGCTGCGCAGCAGCAGCGTGCAGCCCAGCTCCGCCTCCAGCTTGCTGACCAGATGGGTCATGGCCGACTGGGTATAGCCCAGCTGCGCGGCGGCCTTTCCGAAACTGCCGCACTGGACGGCTGTCAACAGCGCTCGCAGCTTATTATCATCCATAGTAACCTCGCTTTTGACATTTTGCACAATTCTTTTGGGTCTAATTTTCAATATATCACAATACGGAGGCTTTTTCAACGCGGTTTTTGTTAATTATCTGCCAATTATTTCCTGCCTTTTGCGAAATTCTTTGCCCCATGAATTTTTTTAATGTCCCCATCAACAGCGCTCATTTCACTTGTCATGAAAAAAATGTTACCCTATATGCATGATTTGCATGACCAGTGTTCAGCAAAATTTGGAACAAAATCGGGCAAAAGAGGAGAAAAGGAAGTATGCAGAAGAGTAACAACACCGTCCGGGACATCATTGTCGTCGGCTTTGCGCTGTTTTCCATGTTTTTCGGCGCGGGCAACGTGGTCTTCCCGCCGTACCTGGGCATGGAGTCCGGCCCGCAGTGGCTGCTGGGCTTCTCCGCCTATTTCATCGCGGACATCGGTCTGGCGCTGCTGGGCGTGTTCGCCCTGCTGCGGGTGGGCAGCAGCGAAGCGGTGACGCTCCGGCTGGGCAAGATCCCCGCGGAGCTTCTGATGTGCGCCATCATCCTGTGCATCGGGCCGATGGTGGCCATCCCCCGTACCTCCGCCACCACGTTTGAAATGGCCATCGCCCCCAACATCCCCGGCGTGTCCCCGGTGCTGTTTTCCGTTCTGTTCTTCGCGCTGATCCTGGCGCTGTGCATCAAGGAGTCCGCCGTGGTGGACATCGTGGGCAAGGTGCTGACGCCGCTGCTGTTAGTGGGTCTGTTTGCCATCATCATCAAGGGCATCGTGACGCCGCTGGGCGAGATCGCCGCCCTGCCCCAGATCGCCAACGCCGCCGTTACCGGCATCAAGGCCGGCTATCAGACCATGGACGCGCTGGCGGCGCTGCCCTTCGGCATCATCGTGCTGCAGAGCGTCACCGCCAAGGGCTATGACAGCGGCAGGAAGCAATTCCGCGTGGTGGGCGGCGCCGCCGTGCTGGCCGGCGTACTCCTGCTGTGCGTCTACATGGGACTGGCCTATCTGGGGGCT
>ERZ1106939.2519-NODE-2519-length-11200-cov-4.045491_pt1 | contig 11200 bp, 9 predicted proteins | sample MGYA00403669_ERZ1106939 | MGnify/ENA primary metagenome ERZ1106939 (study PRJEB35170, sample SAMEA104062447) | human gut metagenome | biome: human gut; feature: human-associated habitat; material: faeces | place: Denmark | collected 2012-09-28 ...
CCATGCCCCGAAACTCGTGTTATGGTCAGAAATTGGATTATTTCTCTTCTGCAATAGCAGCCTGTGTATGGAAATATTATAATATAACAAATGATACTCCATTAATATTCAACTTTCGCTATCATTTACTATATCATAAAAAAGGCTTATAAATTCTTCTAACTGTGCATTATCCTTTGGCATAACTGGCATATCAAATTCATTTAATCCTCCAGCTTTTTTGAGTTTTTGAATCTTTGAAAAACTTTCTTGATTAAAACTACACCATGTTTCCAAATTATAAAGGACATTTATCTTAATACAAGCATCCTGACGATTTTGTAGTGCCTCATAAAAATTAATACCATTCTCTATTATTACTGCATACTCATTTTTATTCTTAATTGTCCTAATATCCTCAGCTTCTTGAAATATTTTCTTTGTTATAAAATCTCCTGACTGTGGTGTCTTGCCATACTCAGGATACTTTCTATGCTTTATTTCTTCTTCCTTTTCAGCAGTAATTCCATATATTAGGCGAAACAATTCCTTATCGTGTGATACAAAATCCAATGTAATATTATTAGGAAGTGAATCCTTGCAAACAACAAGCACTTTCTGTATCTGATGTTTCATCGTTTCAATCATATCACTCAATTGATTGAACTCTGGAGATTTGTAATCATCATCTCTATGCGCACAATTCTTATCACGTTCATAATAAATCGCCTCAATCAGCTTGTCTTCACAAATTTTCTTTTTGTTTTTAGGATGCGATTTATCAAGTACAACACAGCAGTTTATGTAGAATTCTCTCCTTAGTTCCTCAACTTTTCGTCTAAGGTTTAGATTGCAAATCTTATCAATGTTTTCTTCAATAAAAATAATGCTATCTATATTCTTTTTTGCATCAATCAAATACTTTGCTATACTCCATTTATCTATAATAACTCACCTCCTCGCACAATCCAATTTACTTGATAAGTTGGTCACAATATGGTAAAAGTTCCTCAATCTTGGCAACGATACGCTTCTGCTCCTCAAATGGTGGGAGTGGAAACAAATAATTTCTAAATACTTTCAAAGAAATAAATGACTGAACTCCGCCAGATGCAACTTTTTTCATGATATACTGCTCTCTGTATAAAAACCAATACACATATTCGATACACATTTTGGATTTATCATAATTTTTAAACAGCGCAACATTCTTTACGCAAAATTCTCTATCTTTGTTTACTATCACAGGATTGCCAATTGAACCTATCATCGCAAACAAAATATCACCCGTATCAACATTAGAACGTTCATTGATTTTATCAGCATCTTCTCGAGAAATGTATTTCACATTAGAGAAATACAATCCTCCACCTGATATATTTTTACTCGTAACTAAGGGAATTCCTGTTTCTATATACTTAGGAGAATCATGTGTTCCATCACGTACATCCATTACTTCTGAAAATCTCACCCATCTCCAACTACTAGGGATCTCATAAGGGATTTCATCCTCTGCAATCTCAGGCAATGGCTTTTCTTTCTTAATCTTGCCATCCTTGATAAGCTGAGCTTTCTCAGCAACAATCTGCTCATAAAGCCCATCAGCTGTTCCTTCTTCTGGTCGTTGTTCCACCAGCTTTCCCTGCATAGCCATTTGCAGAATACTCTTCTTCATATCCTCTGGGAATTTTTTATTAAATATTTCCAGCTTCGTATAAGCCTTGTCATACTGGTCGATATATGGAAGAATTTCCTCTATCTTGGCAACGATGCGGTGTTGCTCTTCAAGTGGTGGAATAGGAATTGGCATACCCCTGAGTGTATCTAAATTAATTTTATTTGTATGAGTTCCACCCCCCACTTTATTATCATCTATCCACCGATAACCATAGCCAGAATTAATTACTTGAACTATGTAATCAGCTACATCTGCTTCAATTAATTTTAATAATCCCAAACTAACGAATATACTAAATTCCTTATCTGTACATATTTTTATTGCTTTGCCTAATGTACCAATTCTACACAACAGAACATCATTCATCTCAGGTTTACAACGAGATATCAATTTTTCATGTTCCTCTCGCGTAATATATTTCACATTTGAAAAGTCCATAACTCCACTTGATATATCTTTAACAGAAATAAATGGTACACCATATTCTACATATGCTGGTGTTTTATGTGTACCATCTGAAATCAAGCTACACAAATCAATTAACCTTACCCACTCCCAAGACTCAGGGATTTCAAATGGTATCTCATCCTCCGTAATCTCTGGCAATGGCTTTGACTTCTTTATCTTTTTATCCTTTATGAGCTGTTCCTTTTCCAGCTTTATCTGTTCAAGCAACTCTCTCGCAGTGCCTTCTTCGGCTCTTTGCTCGACGAGCTTGCCTTGAACAGCAAGCTGTAGGATACTGTTCTTTAAATCCTGAGCATTCAAATTAGTTACCTCCCAACATAGAAGTAATCTTCTCTAATACATGGTCAATCTCAGCATTAAGGGATGCTCTCTTTTCCTGATACTGATTAATTAAATCCATCGGGTCAAGGATTTCCTCTTCTTCGTGTGGGAATCCACAAAGGTCAATATTGTATCCGTTGGCTACGATTTCATCTACCGTATATTTCTTAGCCTTAGGGAATCCATCTACTTCAATCTCCTCACGATTATCCCACCACTTAAGGGCAGGTGCAAAATGCTCCAGCTTCATAGGCTTTGTCTTTGAGAAATTCTTATACCCCTCAGGCATGTCCAAACGATAGAACCATGTCTCCTCTGTTGGGTGTGTATTGTCAAAGAACAAAATATTTGTCGTAATAGAAGTATACGGAGCAAACACACTATGTGGCATTCTTATGACTGTATGAAGATTAAACTCCTCAAGCAGTTTCTTCTTGATATTTACCTTTGCATTATCAGTACCAAAGAGGAAACCATCAGGAAGAATAATTCCACATCTACCATCTTTCTTTAAGCGGAACATAATAATATCCATGAATAAATCAGCAGTCTCTGAACTACGCAGTTCCATAGGGAAGTTTGCTTTTACAGAATCCTTTTCATTACCGCCATATGGTGGGTTCATAAGGACAAGATCAAACTTTTCCATCTTTCTGTACTCTTTGTAATCAGTCTCAAGAGTATTGCCATGAATTATCTCAGGGTTATCAATATCATGCAGGAGCATATTGGTAACACAAAGAATATGTGGCAGAGCTTTCTTCTCCACACCATAAACTGTATTATTATAAATTTCCTTGTTCTCGTTAGATTTAAGGCTCTCCTCATATAATTCATTAAGAGCAGACACAAGGAATCCACCAGTACCACAGGCAAAGTCAGCTACCCTCTCACCTAGTCTTGGTTTTGTAACTTTTACCATAAAGTCAGTTACAGCTCTAGGTGTGTAGTATTCTCCTGAATTACCAGCACTTTGTAAATCTTTCAGAAATGACTCGTAGATTGAGCCAAATGCGTGTCTTTCCTCATACTCTGTAAAATCAATTTCATCAATGATATTGATGACCTGTCTAAGCAGGATACCATCTTTCATATAGTTGTTGGCATCCTCAAAGGCATAACGCACCATCATCTGGTTCATTGGAGTATCCTCTGATACCTCAAGATTTTTAAGTGCAGGGAACAACTTATTATTAACAAAGTCAAGAAATGCATCTCCAGTAAGAGCCTGACCATCCTTGTTATCTACCGCCCAATTTCTCCACTTGTACTCATCGGGAATGATAGAAATATAATCATCATTGATAAGCTCCCATTCCTCTTCTTTTGCATCATATATCTTTAAAAACAGAGTCCATACAATCTGCTCAATACGCTGAGCGTCTCCATTTACCCCTGCATCATTACGCATTACATCTTGTATTCTCTTAACGAAATTAGTTATAGCCATTGGTAAAAAACCTACTTTCAATTTTTATTTGTAAAATACTACGCAGAGAAGATTTCATCTTCCAGTTCTTTCACAGCCTGTTCATATGCTGCTTTACCTCCAAAGGCTTTGACAATCTTCATAGGACTACCAAACTGCTGGAATTCGTGTAACTGTAAAACCTTTGTCTCCTCTATCTCTTTCAATCCTTCACTTGCATACTTATCCATAAGTGTTCCCAGAACCTTTTGTGCAAGCTCAGAATACTTATAGAGATATCCTCTCTTTTGAACATTTTTGATACGCTCTATACGGGTAAGCGGTGCTTTATCATATGCAAGGTGCAGGATTAAATCAAAATCGTCTATATCAGTCTGACCTGTCTCTTCACGAACAGCATCCAGCAGTACACCATCCTCACGAAGTTCTTCTACGATAGCCTGTTTCTTCTTTGCTTCATTCCACTTCTTAAGGAATACATCTAACCTCGCATACTGTCCTAAAATATTCTTTCTTGTGTAATCGATAAGACTTTCAGTTATAAGTTTTCCATCCTTATCAATATACTGTATTCTCTCCGACAGAACTTTGACTTCTACATCCTTGACATAATACTTCTTAGGCTTCTCAGAGCCATCACCATTACCCCAATCATCGCCAGAATCACCAGTATTTCCTGTATTTCCAGTACCTGAATTACTGCCAGTATCATCTCCTGTATTTTCAGTATCGTCTTCATTGCCTGTTACTGGATTTACTGGGTCATCGCCAGTAATGTCGATTACTACCTCAGGATTACCATCAAAATCTTTATCAGCAAATAATCTTGATGCGTTACGGAAGTCCATAATTGTAAAATATGTTTTTCCATAATCCTCAAGCAGACGAGTACCTCGGCCAATAATCTGCTTGAATTCTGTCATGGAATTTATATTGTTATCCAACACAATGAGCTTGCACATTTTAGCATCAACACCAGTAGTCATCAGCTTACTTGTGACTGCTATAACAGGATATGTACTGTCCTCATCAATGAAATTATCCAGTTGGGCTTTACCTTCAGCATTATCTCCAGTTATACGCATAATGTACTTATGGTTCTCAGTCCACAGGTCTTTATTCTCAGCAATGAGAGCCTGACGCATACGCTCCGCATGCTCCACATCTACGCAGAACACAATGGTCTTACTGAACCTGTCAGTTTTCTTCAAAAATTCTGTAACTTTCTTTGCAATAACTTTGGTTCTCTCATCAAGTACAAGAGTCCTGTCAAAGTCTTTGATATTATATTCTCTGTCCTCGATTTCATAGCCATTATCATCAATTTTTCCAGCTTCTGGACGATATCCAACAAGGTCTTTATCAAGTCCTATACGAATGACTTTATATGGAGCAAGGAATCCATCATTAATTCCCTGTTTCAGAGAATACTCATAAATAGCTTCTCCAAAATATGTTTGTGAAGATGCTTCTTTGGTTTCAATTGGTGTAGCTGTCATACCTATCTGAGTTGCACCAGAGAAATACTCTAATATTTTTCTCCAAGCAGACTCTTCCTTAGCAGAGCCTCTATGACACTCATCAATGAGTATCAGATCAAAGAACTCAGGCTTAAACTGCTTGAATGGCTCTACGCCCTCATCACCAGCTAACTGCTGGTACAATGCAAGATAGATTTCATAAGAACTGTCGAGCTGTTTATTCTCGACTTTAGTCATTTTACCCCCGAATGGCTTGAAATCACCAGATATTGTCTGGTCTACAAGGACATTCCTATCTGCAAGGAACAATATCTTCTTTTTAATACCAGCTTTCCATAGTCTGTAGATAATCTGAAAAGCCATGAATGTTTTACCAGTTCCAGTTGCACAGACTAAGAGTACCCTGTCTCTGCCACTTGCTACAGCATTTACAGTTCTGTCGATGGCAATTCTCTGATAGTAACGAGGTGTCTTATAACCTGGTGCCCAGTAATATGGCTCTAGCAGAGCTTTCTCACCAATTTCAGAGAAATTCATCTCATTTACATATCTGTGATACAGTTCATCTGGCGATGGGAACTCATTTAATGAAAGATTGCGAATATCACCAGTTATTAAATCCTGCTCTACAAAGCCATCTCCATTGGATGCATATACAAACTTTACATCCAGAGTTTCTGCATACTCTATAGCCTGTTGCAGTCCCGCTCCTACTGAATGGTTGTTATCCTTAGCTTCTATGATTGCTAATGGAAAATTAGGCTTATAGAATAGCAAATAATCTGCTCGCTTCTGCTTGCCTCGTGAAGTTACATTACCCCTTAGGATGATGCGACCTGCTGTGAATGCATACTCATAACGAATCTGCTTTTTATCCCAGCCTGATTGCTCTACCGCTGGAGTTATATATCTTGCTTTTATATCTTCTTCTGAAAGTTTTTCTTTTCCCATACCCAACACAACTCCCCTCTTTAGTACTCGTAAAATCTTACACATCACTTATAATGTGAATTATAGCAAAATTGTATTGTTAATGCAAAATGTCAAACCTCTATTGCTTCTGCAAAATCTTTGGCTAATACAGTCTATAGATTTTTTATCGTTCTATGCTTTTAAAAATATTATTTTTATATGGTAATTCACCACTTTTTATAGTATAATATTTTCACTATTTATTTAAAGGAGCAACTTAATTATATGCTTGTATTCATAGACGAAAGCGGATATCCTCGCCCTACTGATTCAACCAAAAATCCAATTTTACTTGGAGTTTGTATCCATGAAAATGATATTAAACCTATAACAAATCAGATATATAAATTAAAAGAAATGATTTATGGGAAACAAGACGAAATAAAATCTACAAAACTTATTCGTGAAGCGACTATTACAAAAAATCGAACAAATAATAAAACTTATGTTGAAGGCATGGTAGACATCATCACTTCTTATGACGCTGCTATTTTTGCTGTAATTATGGACAAACCAGATGAATCAATTATTGTACCCGTACATCATCTTCCAAAACAATATTATCTATTATTAAAAAAAGTGGAATTTTATTGCAACCATCATCACTATGGAAAAGCAATGATGATATTTGATGAGGTACATGAAGAAGCTGATAGAAAAATTGCTGAAGCCATTACTGGCTTTTTGTTCAAAACAAATTTTGGACGTTCTTTCCATCACATATTAGAAATGCCATTGTTTGTCAGTTCTGCTGTAACTCCCGCAGTACAGTTTGCTGATATATTTGCTGGTATCGTAAGACATTATTATGAAAACGAACTTGATCAAAAAGAACCAGAAACAAAATTTCAAAAATGGATTGTAAAGCTCTTTACCCAATTACATAATATCACAGAGAATAACTATATTCCAAAATCTCACTTTTTAGAATATGGTTTCCAAAAAATAGGCAAAAATTTTTCATACCCTGTAAGTGAAAAATTTTCCACACTTGATAAGGACGAAAATCTTTTAGATGAATATATTCCGGAAGATTTTTCAGAATAAATATTTAATTGACTTCATATAAATATTGTGTATAATATTAACTATCAAAGAAAGGCAGTAGAGTTTTATGAATGACGAAAAAACTGAAATTTTCACTGCAAGCGTTACTGCGGTCTTATTATTTCGCTTGCTATTTCATTTATCAAAGAATTTCTTGATAAGAAGATGAGATATAGTGAAGATATGATTTCCGTAGGTGATATTCCTATCCTTGCTGCAATTCCCAAATTTGATAGTATAAATAACAGTAATAATAAAAAAGGATAGTAAAATCAAGTGAAGATGGTCTGTAATGAAAAAAATACAGTAAATGACATAAAACTAAATACTGATTCTGTTGGTTTTCAGATTAGAGAATCATATAAAAAGGCTAGAACAAACATTATTTATTCGATTGTAAAAAAAGGTTGCAAGAAGATTGCGTTTACAAGTTCAGCAAAATCTGAGGGTAAAACGATTACCGCTGTAAACATTGCGATTGCACTTGCTCAACAAGTTGACACCAGAGTTCTGATAGTTGATTGTGACCTTAGAAGACCTCGTGTTCAGTCTGTGCTTGATATTAATATAGGTAATGGAATTACGAACTATCTTAATTTCGAGTGCGATATTTCCAGTATTATTAATAAAACTAAAATTTCTAATCTTGATGCAATTTGTTGTGGTACAATACCACCAAACCCTTCGTAACTTTTGACTAGTGATAATATGAAAGAACTTATTAATACTCTTTCGAATAAATATGATTATATCATTTTTGATACTCCTCCTGTTGGTATAGTTATAGATTCTATACCAGTTATTAAACAAGCAGATGGTGTTGTAATGATTGTAAGAGATAATGTGACAGATATTACAGAATACAAGAAAACAATAAATATTTTAAAAAGATCTGAAGCGAATATCCTTGGTATAATATTCAACGGTGTTGAGTCTATTTCAAAACATAAATATGGTAATGGATATAGATACGATTACTACGGAAAAGACAAATATTAATATGTTTTCAAATCTTTGATAATGAGTGTTTTGGGAGGGAAAATGTTATGCCAAAAAGCAAGACTCGTGGTACTTGTTGTAATGATTTTAGTGAGAGTAAGGGTATGCATAATGCTTATAGAACTCGTAATGCCTATTGTTTTTTTAGAAGACTACAAGATATAATATTTTCATTAATTGCCATTATAACTCTCCTTCCTATAATGATATTTACATCAATAGCTATCATTATAGATGACCCAAAGGGTGGTCCATTTTTTTCTCAGATTAGGGTTGGCAAGGATGGCAAAATCTTTAAAATGTATAAATTTCGTTCCATGGTGGTTGATGCAGAAGAACAACTTCAAATGTTGCTTAAAGATAATGAAATGGATGGTCCTGCGTTTAAAATATCTGACGATCCAAGAATTACTAGGGTTGGTAAATTCATTAGAAAAACAAGTATTGATGAATTGCCACAATTATTCAATATTTTAAAAGGTGATATGAGTATAGTTGGTCCTCGTCCGGCATTACCGAGGGAAGTAGAACAATATACTCTTTATCAAACTCAGCGTTTATTTATAACACCTGGTCTCACCTGTTATTGGCAGATTCAGCCTAATAGAAATGATATTCCATTTAATGACTGGGTTGAGATGGATATACGATACATTCGTGAACGCAGTTTTTTTGTGGATTGGAAAATAATTTTAAAGACTATCGTTTCTGTTTTTACAAAACAAGGCAGATAAAATCAAAGTACCGAACACTTTTAGTATTATAAAATTATGACTGCAGAGACGTTTAATGCAACGCTTATTATTTATTATCCCATGTCGGTGCTTATGAATGCAGGAATCCGTGATATTCTTATCATATCGACTCCGCAGGATACACCGAGATTTGAAGATTTGCTTGGTGACGGTCATCAGTTTGGCGTTAATCTTACATATGCCGTTCAGCCGAGTCCTGACGGACTTGCTCAGGCATTCATAATCGGAGCTGATTTTATCGGTGATGACGATGTTGCAATGGTACTCGGCGATAATATTTTTGCCGGTCACGGTCTTAACGAGAGATTAAAGTCTGCCGTTGAAAATGCGAAAAAAGGCAATGCCGCTTCAGATGGCTACACAGTTAATGGCACTCCGCTTAATCTTTCCGATAAAGATAAAAAGTGGTTGGAATTAAAGGATACTTTTAAATTTTGATTCTTTCTTGGTGCTAGTTAGCAGAGAGACATTAGAAAATTGTAAAAGGCACGAAAAGCAATGAGCAAAAGAGCGAGTGAGGGTTATCCACACGATGATTGAGACCACCGAAAAGTTTGTGTAAAAGTGAATAATAGACTTCCTTTCAAGCAATAATGGAAATAGAAAAATTAAAGCTTGAAAGGAAGTTTTTGACTCTATGTCAACAGTTGGGGTAGCATTAAAACAGAATAATTGAAATTGACAAGTGGTGGTTGTTTAAACTGCCGCTTGTTTTGTATTGTTTTTGCTGATTTGAGTGAGAACATATGTAGAATGCGGTTGCGGAAGCGGTTGAAATCTCTGTAACCATACGCATTTCTTTTTAGGACTTTAATTTTGTTGTTGCAGCCTTCAATAAAACCGTTTGTAAGCGGTGTAGTGAACGAATCGAGTATTCCTGTCAGCCAATTTTGCATTGTTTTCGCACATTTTACAAAGCGTGGAATGCCACAATCATAAGCGGAGTTAATCCAATCAGACATTGCCTTTCTGGCAGACTGCCTGTCTTGGCAATCAAGAATTTTGAGAAAATCTTCCTTGTAAAAGTGAGCCGTACACAGATTTGGTGAAGTATACAGCATAATATTTACCTGCTGTTTTTGTTCATCATTCAAATCATCAAATCTTTTTAACAATAGCTTTCTTGAATTTTTAAAATATCTGCTATGTGATTCGCTGAACTTCTTTTGTTCTTCCTTTCGTACACTCTCAAATGCGTACATAATCTGCCGTATCCAGTGGTATTTATCAACAATTTTGGTTGCGTTTTTGAACCAAACCGAACTGATATCTGAAAAAGTCCTCCACATATCGCTGACGAAGTATTCAACCTTATCTCGCTCGGATTTATCAAATTTTTTGAAGTATTTAGACAAACAATACTTGGTTCTTTTGGGCAGAATATCCAAAACTACCTTGTTCTCAGGATCGGTCAAAATACATTGATACTTTTCTTTGCCTGTATTGCCCTTGAATTCATCAATAGAAAGTGCTGTCGGCAGTTCTTTTAGTGAATATGAAACCAAATCAAATATTCTGATAACAGTCGGTAATGACAGATTTACTTCCTTAGCAACGCTTGTAAAAGATGCCTCACACCTTAATTTGTCGATAACATATGCAACTAATCTGTTTGTCATTCTGTGAAAACGGGGAAGAAAAGAATTCTTTTCATAAAACCGCTTTCCGCATGAGCAACTATATCTACGCTTTGTGAGGTGAATGAAAACAAACTTTCCAAAAGCCGGAATATCCTTGATAATCTGTTCTCGGTAATCGTGAATTTTGTCTGTATGATTTCCGCAGACGGGACATTCGTGAATTTTCCGCTCAAGTTTGCAGTAAATGTGAATAGTATCATCAATTTCTTCAATGTTTTCGATTAAAACACCTTGCAATCCGAGTAATTTTTCTGTAAAATAATTGGTTATGATAAAAAATGAAATGTCAGTGTAACAAATCAAACATAATGATTTCGGTAGAACAACGCAGGTTAGAACTGTACGCAGTAACTGTGTTCTTGTATTTAATACCGATTACGAGCACGCGGATTGTAATGTTATTAACAAATATTTTAATGACAGCCTCCTAT
>ERZ1106939.2520-NODE-2520-length-11199-cov-24.368001_pt1 | contig 11199 bp, 8 predicted proteins | sample MGYA00403669_ERZ1106939 | MGnify/ENA primary metagenome ERZ1106939 (study PRJEB35170, sample SAMEA104062447) | human gut metagenome | biome: human gut; feature: human-associated habitat; material: faeces | place: Denmark | collected 2012-09-28 ...
GCAACCTTCTATGTTGACGGCGCTGAGTACAGAGTCGTTCCCACGAAGGTCGGCGAGCAGATCATCACTCCCGAGAATCCCACCAAGGAAGGCTTCGTCTTCACCGGTTGGGATAAGGAAGTCGGAGTCATGGGCACCGAGGATGTTTCCTTCAACGCTCAGTTCTCCGCCGGCGAAGTCTCCTACAAGGTTGAGACTTACGTCATGGATGTCAACGGCGCTTACGGCGCAGCTGATGTCAAGGTCGTTCCTGCCACTACCGGCGCGGCCGTCTCCGTCGATCCCGAGGCTCGTGAGGGCTTCACGGTCGCCGCTGACAGCGTCCTCTCCGGCACAGTCGCAGCTGACGGCAGCCTTGTTCTCAAGGTTTACTACAGCCGTAACCAGTATAAGCTTACGGTTGACGGTGCAGAGTCCATGGTTTACTACGGTGCTGAACTCAACATCGCAGAGCCCACCAAGGATCACTACACCTTCGCAGGTTGGAACGTCGAAGTTCCTGCCACCATGCCCGCATCCGACCTGACCCTCGTTTCCCAGTGGACCGAGGAAGGCGCTGACTACACTGCATATGATGCAGCAGTCAAGGCCGCTCAGGCGAAGAAGGCTGAGGCGGACTATGAAAAGACCTACACAGCAGAGTCCAGAGCGGCTCTCGATGCAGCTCTTGCCATAGACGTTGCCAATAAGAAGTATTCCGAGCAGGCTGATGTCGATGCAGCAACTGCTGCTATCAACGACGCAGTCAAAGCTCTCGAGCTCATGACCTACACCGCTAACTTCTATGTCAACGGCCAGCTCTATAAGGCTGTTACCGCGAAGGTCGGCGAGCAGATCATAGCTCCCAACGATCCGTCTGTCGACGGTTACAACTTCAACGGTTGGGATCCCGCAGTCGGAACCATGGGCACCGAGGATGTCAGATTTGACGCTATCCTTGTTGCCAGCAACTCCTCCATCATCTCCGTCACTCCGGAGACCCCGAACTACGGCGGCATGCATCAGTATGCAGTCAAGGTCAAGGGCGAGCCTCTGAAGATCAAGATAGTTGACGCAAACGGCAATACCCGCACGTTTGACAGAAACACCTCCATGACAAGCGATGCCAATGCGCTCGGTATCTTGAAGATAGAGAAGACTGAGGACGGCGAAATCTGGCTCATCAATGCTAACCTCGCAGAAGGCAAGTTCACTGCTTATGCGAAGATGGCGAAGGAATACTGGGAGAACGATGGCTATGGCTTCACAGTCTCGTTCGATCAGAAGCCCGAGCCTAAGATCGGCGACGTTACCGAAGTTACCTACGACACACCGAACTACGGCGGCAAGCAGGACTATCGCGTTAAGGTCACCGATAAGGCTGATAAGATCCAGTTCGTCTATGCAAACGGCGGAACCACCACCCTTACAAGACTTGATCCGAGAGTCTCCATCAAGTCTTATGACGCACAGGGCAATGAGGTCTATGCAAACAGCACCAACCTCGCTTATGAGATTTGGACTGTTAACTTCAACCTTCCCGCAGGCAACTATGTTGTCAGAGCGAAGTATGGAAGAAATACATGGAGCGAAGGCCTTGCAGTCAACGTAGTTATCAGCGCTAAGCCGGCAACGGCTGTCAGCGTTACCGAGGTCAATGCCTCTGCTGATTCTGTCGCAGTCACCGTCAACGGCACTGCCAAGAAGGTCAAGATAACCTACGCTTCGGGTGCTACCAGAACCTTCAACAGAGATGATGCCAATGTCTCCATCGCTTCTAACGGCGACGGCGAGATCTGGACCATCAATGTTAAGCTCACCGAAGGCGATTACACCGCAACTGCGAAGTATATGGCCAACGGCAAGCAGGTCTGGGATACTACCGACTTTGCTTTCACGGTCTAAGGCTGTGAACAAAAACTGAAATCCTGCTCAAAAGGCAGGTGAGAAGGGGAGTCGCCCTCGGGCGGCTCCCCCGATTTTTTTGCCCCGAAGTTTACTTGAACTATCTGAAAAAATATGATACAATAGTTGCAGTACAAGTATAATTTTCAGGTTGGTGAAATTTTTATGACTCCGAATATCTCGAAACACACTCTTCAGAGACTGCCGATGTACCTGAGCTATATCCAGGGGCTTCCGGAGGATGCGCCGAAAAATATATCCGCCACAACCATTGCCGAAGCGCTTCAGCTCAATGATGTTCAGGTGCGCAAGGATCTCGCGAGCGTCAGCTCGTCCGGCAAACCGAAGGTCGGCTACAATGTCAAGGATCTTATCGCGGAGCTTGAAGCTTTCCTCGGCTATAATGATATAGATAATGCCGTGATAGTCGGCGCGGGCAGCCTCGGCAAGGCGCTGCTCAACTACAGCGGCTTCAAGGCATACGGGCTCAATATAATCGCCGCGTTCGACCTGTGTGAAGAGCCGACCGAATTCCAGGGCAAGACGGTCTTCCCGATAGCCCAGCTCGGCAGCTTCTGCCGCAAGGTGAATGTGCATATAGGCATCATCACTGTCCCTGCATCGAGCGCGCAGGAGATATGCGACCTGCTTGTTGAAAGCGGCATCCGCGCTATCTGGAACTTTGCTCCGGTTCATCTTGTCGTCCCGGACGGCATACTCGTCCAGAACGAGAATATGGCGTCGTCGCTCGCTCTGCTTTCAAACCACCTGCGCGAGCAGATGAAAAAGTAAATATAAACAATCAATCGGCTGTCGAATAAAAACGACAGCCGATTTTTTGTATCTAATATGCGAAATTTTGATGTGTTCATATTAAATTATAAATGCTGGTACGGTAAAAATGTACAAATTTGGATTTATCTATCACTTTAGCTATAGCAAAATAAAAGCAAGTGACCAGTTGACTTCTATAATAAAACCTTTAATAGCCGCGCCGCAGTGTTAGATAAGCCAATTGAAACAGGCGAGGGAACGGCTTGCGAAGCAAGACGCACGAGCCCGTATTGTTTGAGCGAAGCGAGTTTACGGGCGAATGTGCCGAGCAACTGATTGAGAGCCACGAGCTTGGTACTGCGGCGCGGAATTTCAGGAGGAGGTGAGTTGTAGGGGTCGGCGACCTCGACGACCTTTTGACGCGTGAGCGTCACGGTGTTTTTTGGAGATGATGCAAGTAAAGCGATCATTTAGTTACTTGTCACTATTATAGATTTTAAAAGCAGGCGAACAAAGTTCGCCCCTACGGTCTGTAAAATAAACTTTTGCGAAAATTTCGTGCCGCTTGCGCGGCAGCGGTGCGTCGAGTCGCCGCACCCTACAAGTTGCGCATCAAAAAAATTCGTGCAGATTTCGCGGGCGGATAGTATCTGCCCATATCGAGCACCTTTTCACTATTCACTTTGCGTGCAGATGATATCCACCCCTACCGCACACTTTTTCACTATTCACTTTTACTTATTACTTTGAGCGTTAGCGAAACAACCCCTCAGTCTCGGTTTACGCCGAGCCAGCTCCCCTACAGGGGGAGCCTAAATAGATTCTGCGACAAAACCCAATTCATCAATCACAAAACCGACCGCAGCAGATATGCCGCGGTCGGTTACTGTTTTACGGCACCCGTTTATGTTCCGGGCACTTTTCTTATTCCATATTGTCTATATAGCTGCAGGCCGCGAGTGCGGCTACGGAGCCGTCCGCCGCTGCGGTGGTCAGCTGGCGCACTTCCTTTGTGCGGCAGTCGCCCGCGGTGAAGACGCCGGGTGTCTTTGTTCTGCAGCTCTCGTCCGCGATGATATAGCCGTAGTCATCGAGGTCTGCAACATCCTTGAAGCTCTCGTTGTTCGGCATCTGACCGACCGCAATAAAAATGCCGTCCATCGGAATGGAACGGGGTTCCTCGTCGCCCGTCGCTATCTTTATGCCGTCGAGCTCGTCGCTGCCGATGAGTTTGACTACCTTCGTGTTCATGAGAACCTTTATGTTATCTTTCTCGCCGAGCTTCTTGACAAGAGCCTTTTCGCCCCTGAACTCATCGCGTCTGTGTATAAGCGTGACGCTCTTGCAGTAAGACGCGAGGAAGAGCGCGGACTGGAGAGCGCTGTCTCCGCCGCCGACAACGGCGACATTCTTGCCCTTATAAAAAGCTCCGTCGCACACCGCGCAGTAGGACACTCCCCTGCCCGCGAGGTCGTTCTCGCCGTCCGCTCCGAGCGGTCTGTGGCGCGCTCCGGTGGCGATTATAACGCACTTGCACTGATAGCTGTTCGAATCGGTTATGACGGTTTTTATCTTTCCGTCGACTATTTTTATTACCCGCTCAAGCTCAACATCCGCGCCGAGCTCCATCGCCTGCGAAACGAGGTTATCCGCAAATTCGCTGCCGCTTATCTGCGATATTCCCGGATAGTTTTCAACTCTCGGCGAAGAGGTTATCTGACCGCCGAAAGACTCGCCCTCGGTCACGAGCACGGTTTTTCCCGCTCTGAGCGCATAGATTGCCGCCGTGAGTCCGGCCGTGCCGGCGCCGACGATAACGATATCAAATTGCTGCATTTCTTTTTCCTCTGAATATGGCAAAATTTTTCTTTAATGCGCCGAAAACCGGGTGAAGCCGCGCTCCACCCGATCTTCCGGCGTTTATCAGTGCATCAGCACTGCTCAATGAACTTTTTGATGTTTGAAAGATTGACGAAGCTCTCATATCCGTCTCCGTCGGTGACGATGAGAGTCGGAGCCTGTCTGATTCCGTATTTCATCGTCAGATCCTCCTGAGCCTCTGCATCGATCTTCTCGTAGCCGATATTCGCCTTGTCAAGCAGAGTATAGGCTATCTTGCAGTTGGGGCAGGTCTTTGTGGTGAAGAGCATGACCTTTGCGCTGTTTGATGCCTTGGGAGCATCCTCGTGCTTGCCGTCCTCCACGGTGTGGCTGACGGTGCGCTCATTCTTGAGATGAGACGCGCCGAGGTTATAGACGGTTCTGTCCTTGAACTCCTGCGCCTTGCCGTCGTTCCAGTTCTGGACGGGGCGATAGTAACCGGTGATACGGCTGTAGACCTCGGTCTGACCGCCGCACTCGGGGCAGGTAAAGTGCTCGCCCGCGATGTAACCGTGATCCTTGCACACAGAGTAGGTCGGGGAGATCGTGTAATAGGGCAGCTTGTAGTTCTCGGCTATCTTGCGCACGAGAGAAGCAGTCGAGGTCCAGTCGGGCAGCTTCTCGCCGAGGAAGGCGTGGAAGACTGTGCCGGAGGTGTATCTCGTCTGAAGATCATCCTGAATGTCGAGCGCCTCAAAGATATCCTCCGAGAACGAAACAGGAAGATGCGAGCTGTTGGTGTAATAGGGAGTGCCGCCGTCCTTCGCCGCGGTGATGATATCCGGGAACTGAGCGACATCGTGCTTTGCGAAGCGATAAGTGGTGGACTCGGCGGGAGTTGCCTCGAGGTTGTAGAGATCGCCGTACTTCTCCTGATAGTCGGAGAGGCGCTCACGCATATGGTCGAGGACTTCCTTGGTGAACTGCTGAGTCTTCTCGTGGGTCATATCCGCTCTGAGCCACTTGGCGTTGAGACCGACCTCGTTCATGCCGATGAGGCCGATGGTCGAGAAGTGGTTCTCGAAAGTACCGAGGTAGCGTCTGGTGTAGGGATAGAGACCCTCGTTGAGAAGCTTCGTGATAACCGTACGCTTAACGCTGAGCGAACGGGCGGAGATATCCATAAGCTTGTCGAGTCTGCGGTAGAAGTCCGCCTCATCCTCTGCAAGATATGCGATTCTCGGCATATTTATCGTGACAACGCCTATAGAACCGGTGCTCTCGCCGCTGCCGAAGAAGCCGCCGGACTTCTTGCGAAGCTCGCGCAGGTCGAGGCGCAGTCTGCAGCACATGGAGCGGACATCGCTCGGTTCCATATCGCTGTTGATGTAGTTAGAGAAATAAGGTGTGCCGTACTTTGCGGTCATCTCGAAGAGAAGTCTGTTGTTCTCAGTATCCGACCAGTCAAAGTCGCTGGTTATGGAATAAGTCGGGATGGGATACTGGAAGCCGCGTCCGTTGGCGTCGCCCTCGATCATGGTCTCGATGAACGCCTTGTTGACCATATCCATCTCTTTCTTGCAGTCCTTGTACTTGAAGGGCATCTCCTTGCCGCCGACAATGGCGTTGAGCTCGGCAAGGTCGTTGGGAACGGTCCAGTCAAGGGTTATATTCGAGAACGGAGCCTGAGTGCCCCAGCGGCTGGGGGTGTTGACGCCGAAGATGAACGACTCGATGCACTTCTTGACCTCGCGGTAAGAGAGGTTGTCCGCCTTGACGAACGGAGCAAGATAGGTATCGAACGAGGAGAACGCCTGAGCGCCCGCCCACTCGTTCTGCATGATACCGAGAAAGTTGACCATCTGGTTGCAGAGGGTCGCAAGGTGGCTTGCGGGAGAAGAGGTTATCTTTCCGGGGACGCCGCCGAGACCTTCCTGAATGAGCTGCTTCAAAGACCAGCCCGCGCAGTAACCGGTGAGCATGGAGAGGTCATGGAGGTGGATGTCGCCGTTTCTGTGGGCGTTTGCTATCTCTTCGTCATAGACCTCGGAGAGCCAGTAGTTCGCGGTGATCGCGCCGGAGTTGCTGAGAATCAGTCCGCCGACGGAATATGTGACGGTCGAATTCTCTTTAACGCGCCAGTCGGATACCTTGACGTAGCTGTCAACGAGCTCCTTGTAGTCGAGGATGGTCGACTTCATGTTTCTGACTTTTTCGCGCTGCTTTCTGTAGAGAATATAGGCCTTTGCGACATCGGCGTAGCCCGCCTGGCTGAGCACCGACTCGACGCTGTCCTGAATGTCCTCAACGGCGATAAGTCCGTCCTTGATCTTGCCCTCGAAGTCCGAAGTGACCTTGAGTGCGAGCAGGTCGATGACCGTCGGATGAGTTTCCTTGTTGAGCGCGTCGAAAGCCTTTGATATAGCCGAAGATATCTTTGCTATATCAAAATCGGCGACTGCGCCATCTCTTTTGATAACCTTGTACATCATCATGCCTCCATTTTCTTTCTTTTTCCAAATATACGCTTCATTCGCGCTGTCTGCCTACAATTATAGATGCAACCATGGCAAATGTCAACAGCAAAATACAAGATATTGTGTAGAATTTATTTTTCTACCCCAAGATGTTCCGAGTTTCAGTGTCCGTTATATTCCCCTTATCTCGACATTCGGGACATTTTTGCGGACTATATCCGCGAAAGAGCGCAGTGTTTCGCGGCTGTGCGAGCCGAGACCCTTCTGCAAAACGAACTCGGAATCGGTGAAGTTCTGGAGAAAATATTTCTCGTCGCCCTTGAGCCAATCGCCTATTTTCTCAAAGTCCTCCGCGCTGTGCAGCTCGCGCACAACGGTCGTGCGGAACTCAAAATCGGTCTTTCCGCCCATGAGCAGGCGCACGCTCTCATATATCGGCTCCATATCGAATTTTTCGAGTCCGACCGTCTCGGCATATTTTTCGGGCGAATTTTTGATATCCATCGCCACATAGTCAACGAGCCCAGCGTCTATAAGCGACTGCATCTTGTCCGGGAAAGTTCCGTTGGTGTCGAGCTTTACGAGATAGCCCATGTCTTTTATGCGCCTTGCAAACTCGTCGACATTTTTATTAACGAGCGGTTCGCCGCCTGTTATGCACACGCCATCGAGCATACCCTGACGCTTCTTGAGAAACGCAAAGAAATCCTCCTCCGGAATCTCGTATTCGTCCCCGCCGGGGAGAATGAGCTCCGAATTCTGGCAGAACGGGCAGCGGAAGTTGCATCCGCCGAGGAACACAGTGCATCCCATCTTGCCGGGAAAATCGAGCAATGTAAGTTTTTGCAGACCTCTGACGCGCATACCGATACCCCTTTTCAAGCCGTAAAAATCGAGACGGATAAAATCGGTCTTTCCGTCCCGGCAAAATCTATTATATACCACTAAAGCGCTCTTGTCACCAAAAACATCTTGAAAAATTGCACAAAGATTACCACAAAATAATGTGCATATTATCGCCGCGATACATATATGTTGCATTTTCTGCGAAAATTTGATACACTCATAGTATAATACAATCCCAATATATATGTATAACTGCGGAGGTGTCTTAATTGGCTGGAAAAAGACCTGTTGCGGCGATACTCTATGACTTCGACCGCACACTTTGCACAAAGGATATGCAGGAATATCAGTTCATTCCGAGCGTCGGCATGGAGCCCGCGGATTTCTGGGGGCTCGCCAACAGCTACGCCGAGGAAGAGCATATGGACAAAATCCTGTCATATATGTACATCATGATAAAAAAATCGCAGGAGTGCGGGATTCCGCTGACGCGCAAGAGCGTCATGGAGTGCGGACGCGCGATAGAACTGTATAAAGGTCTGCCCGGCTGGTTCGACCGCCTCAACCGCTTCGGCAGCGAAAACGGCGTGACCGTCGAGCACTATGTCCTCTCCTCCGGTCTTAAAGAGATAATCGAGGGATCCGAAATAGGCAAATGCTTCAAAGAGATTTTTGCCTGTGAGTTCCTTTACGGCGAGAACGGCGAGGCAGTCTGGCCGAAGACCGCCGTCAATTATACTTCAAAGACCCAGTTTGTCTATCGCATAAACAAAGGCGTGCTCGATGTATCTAACGATAAAGATCTCAACCGCTCTACTCCGGACAACAAGCGCCGCGTGCCGTTTTCCAATATGCTCTATATCGGCGACGGGCTTTCCGATGTCCCGTGCATGAAGATGGTCAAGGCATACGGCGGATATTCTATAGCCGTCCACAACAACGAACCGCGCCAGCTCGAGGGCGTGAGTGACCTGCTCTATCACAACCGCGTTGACTTCGCCTTCGCGGCAGACTACTCAGAAAACAGCGAGCTTGACATAACCGTCAAGGATATCATCCGCAGAATAGCCATAGACAGCACCCTGCGCGACGAGCACAGCAAGCAGAAGCGCCGCTCGAAATGCTGCTGTGCGGACATCTGACGGAGGATAAATATGTCTGTATTTTTTACCGCCGCGGTGTGCGTATACAACACGGAAAAATATCTTCGCGAATGTCTGGATTCCGTTCTCAATCAGAGCTACAAAAATTTTGAACTGCTCATAGTTGACGACGGCTCGACGGACAAAAGCGGCTGCATCTGCGACGAATACGCAGAAAAAGACAGCCGTGTGCGTGTCATTCACACGGAGAATCAGGGTGTATTGCTCGCGCGAAAGACTGCGTTTGAGAATGCGCGCGGGGACTATTTCATCGTCTTTGATTCGGACGACACCGTCTCGCCCGAGCTGTTTTCGAGATTGAGCGAAAAAATCGAGCAGTGCGCGCCGGACATGATATTCTTTGACTATAATAAAATAAACGGCGAAAATATCACGCATGAAAAGACATTCGACGGCGAGCGCACTTTTAATAAGGACAGCAAAAAAGAGCTTTGGGAGCTGCTGCTGCGCTCGAAGTTCAACTCGCTTTGCTGCAAGTGCATAAGGCGCGATAAATTCGACTATGATATAGACGCGGCTTATTACAAAGGCTACAGCCGCGGCGAGGACAGGCTCGTCTCGGCGCATATGCTGAGCCGGCTCAACACTTTTTGTTACCTGCCCGAGGCACTTTATAACTACCGCACCTCGGCTTCCTCTCTGACGCGGACATATTCGTTTGAGAATCTCGTCATGTCCTCCCGCGCTACAGAGGAGATTCGCCAAATGATATCAGCCGACGGCTGCCTCGACGGCGAGTGCGAAGCGCTCATATGCTCTCTCGCGAGGATGATTTACCGCAATTTTCTCTATTCCAACGCCGTCTCTCTATCTAAAAAAGAAACTGTTGAGCTGATAAAAAAGAGCGAATCTCTCGGCATCTATAAGCTGTGCACCGATCGCAGAGCGGACAAATATTCTTCAAAGCCGGAGAATCTTAAATTTTCGCTGCTGAGAAATAAAAAATACTCCCTGCTCGTTGACGCACTGAGGCTCAAGAGCAGGATATAAGTCGAAGAGAGTCGATTGCCTTGACAAAATTTCTGCCGGGCGTTATAATATTCTCCCGAAAACTGCCCGTGCGGAAAGGAAGTGAAAGCCATGGGCACAGAACAGAAAAAGATCGCCGCCCAGAACAAGAAGGCTTTTCACGACTATTTCGTGCTCGACAGATACGAAGCGGGAATCGAGCTTTGCGGCACGGAGGTCAAATCCATCCGCCAGGGCAAGCTCAATCTCAAGGACTCATGGTGCTCGATAGTTGACGGCGAATTGTTCGTCAACGGAATGCATATCAGCCCCTATGAGCACGGCAATATCTTCAACCGCGACCCGCTGAGGGTGCGCCGCCTGCTGATGCACAAGCGCGAGATAATGCGCCTGCTCGGTCAGACGAAGCAGGAGGGCTTGACCCTCGTGCCGCTGAGCGTATATTTCGTAAAAGGGCGCGCCAAGGTTGAGGTTGGGCTGTGCAAGGGCAAAAAGCTCTATGACAAGCGCGAAACGGCGGCGAAGAAAGACGCCGCGCGCAATATCGAGCGCAGCATGAAAAACTTCTGATTCAATCGGCAAAGGCCGTTTGATATATGGGGATGAAAGGATTTCGACGGGGAGGTTGAACTTCGGTAAGCGGGCAGCGGTGTGGGGCCGCTATAAAACCCATACGTTTAAATAATAAACGACAACAAAACAGTTTTACAAGCTGCTTAAATAGCAGCCGTCTTTGCCGGGAGTACTGCGGCCCGGTACAAGGCGTCGATTAGCAGTGAACGTGCACGGGTGAGCGCTCCGTAACCCGTCATGAACAACGGAACTACCGAACCGGTGAGCCTGCCTGACGGCGCTCCGGCGAGGGAATCTTAAAAGACAGGCTACGCCCGTAGAAAGCTGTGGGGAGCCCTTTTCGGACGCGGTTTCGATTACCGCCATCTCCACCATGAAAAAAGCACTTGCTGTTGCAAGTGCTTTTTTCAATGAAATTCGTTCTTCGGAACGAGTGAAATATGCCTGCGGCATATAAAGGAACGAATTTTTTCACTTGATGTGCAGCATCAAATTTCACAATTTATGAAGTAAATTATTTCACCGCGAGCAGTGCGAGCGATTTCACTAAAGTTTACAATTGCACGAGTTGAAACCGCTGTTATTGCAAATGATTTTTCCACCGTAACCGACAATCAAGCCGGGAAAGTCTTTTATAACTCTCCCGGCTTGATTTTTATTTTTGCAGTCATATTCTGACTGCTTCAATTTCG
>ERZ1106939.2523-NODE-2523-length-11182-cov-6.932866_pt1 | contig 11182 bp, 8 predicted proteins | sample MGYA00403669_ERZ1106939 | MGnify/ENA primary metagenome ERZ1106939 (study PRJEB35170, sample SAMEA104062447) | human gut metagenome | biome: human gut; feature: human-associated habitat; material: faeces | place: Denmark | collected 2012-09-28 ...
CGGAAACTCTGCGGCAAGTTTTATAACTCCGTCAGAATCCAATGCGTCCGACTTATACTTTTTTCCGTCGGCGGCAGTTGCCGAGAATTTCTCGGTAACTGCTTCTCGATTCAATTCGCTTTCCGCGAAGATGTTCTTCAAGTGCAGGGAGATGTTATCCGGCGTGCAGCCGAACAGCTCAGCCATCGCCTTCTGCGTCAGCCAGAATGTCTCGTCCTTGAATACGACGCTGACAAACTCTTTTCCGTTTTCATCGCTGTACAGGAGAATTTCACTGTGCTCCATCATTTCATGTTCCATTTGCGTTTCCCTCCGTTTCTCTGGCGGCAAGCATGAACCACACATATCTTCTGATAAACATACTATTTTAGATAATATTGTACAGGATATTTTCAAGCTTTGCAAGGGCAAAAAAGAAAAGGGCGGAAGAGATTTCTCTCTTCCGCCCGAGGTTTATCGCTCCATGCCCACGGTGCGCTGCTTTTTCGCCTGCTGCACGGCCTTTTCGGCGCTGCGGCGGCGGTTGAAGAGCAGCAGATCCCGCGTGTTCTCGTAAAGGTCGCCCTTGCCTGACTCGAACACGGCGACCATGTATTTCTTCGTCTTATACTTGGCGTAAATCTCTTTTAGTCCCTCCCGCAGGACGGGGTCAATTTTTTCTGCATTCGTCAGCCAGATTTCAACAAGCTTCTGATCGTCCCTGACGTTCATCTCCAAATAGAACCAGCCTCCTTTAACATCCTTAGTTTCCTCATCTTTCCTGCGGCTTATGTTGGATGCGGAAATTTACGTTTACCGGATCGCAGATATGCGGATCAAGGATATGAATACGGTTCTGGAAGCTACCCGCCAGATAGTTCTGATGGAGCATGGCGAGGAAGCTAACGATCTGAGCAGCATCCTGCGGGACATCCGGGAGGAACACAGGACAGATGCCCTGACCGCGGACGATGACCTGTCCGCTGTCGCTGTGCAGAAGCAGTTGATGGAGGCCGTACATTTTGAGGGCAGCTCCGAGGAAAAGAAAATCCGCGCGTACCTTGCAACACTTGGAATTGATTACGACACGCTCACGAAAGAAGAGTTTGTTTCTCTGATTGGAATCCTCAAGAAGTCCAAGCACATGAAAAGCCCCATCAGCCAGCGCGGGAAAACGTCCATGACCCACGGCAAGGGGAAACGGAAGAAGCGCTGAAACAAAGACGGCGCTGCGGCGGGACGGGGGCTTTTATATACCTCTGCTTCCTTCTCCGGCCAGTCGGATTTTGCTTTCCAGAAATCCTGCATTTGTGTCACCTTGGTGTCACAAAACCCGCCTGTCCTCCTGCCGCTGAAAAGCGTCTGCCAACCGCTATCTGTCCGTACAGCAGATGGCGAAGCCAGGCCCTTTCCCGCGTCAGCCGGAAGCAAAGGTATAACACACTAGACTTTCCTGCGGAAAATCGTGTGCCAACAGGGATGCTTCGCGCCCCTATTGGAAACCCAGCGTCAAAGGGATGCTCCCTTTGAAATCCCTTATTTTCCTCGCAGGTGCATATACAAACTGCAAAATGCAGCTTGTAATGCCTGCTCAGAAAATGCAAAAGGAAGTCCGTACCGATGAGTGGCGGACTTTCTTTTTTGCTGACAATCTGAAATCGTTACGATACAGCTTTCGATTGTCAGCGCCTGCGAGGGGACATGATGCGTAGCAGACGACAGCCAAATTCTAATTTTATCATTAATGCAAAAATGAGGAAATTGATATTGACAGCGATGTAATTCAAGGATATACTATAATTGCATCATTCGATAAGATTTGATGAAATTGAAATTCAAATGAGGGCAGTGCATGAGAGCGTTCGACTTCAAAACAGAATACAACAAATTGCTGACGCCAGAGATCGTGGCCTACCTGACGCAGATTCACGAATACAAGGGGCAGCAAAATCTCTTTATCGAGGCTAAAGAGGATGCGTTGTCTGAACTTCTGGAAGTTGCGAAAATTCAGAGCACAGAGGCATCTAACCGCATCGAGGGAATTATCACCACGGATGACAGACTGAAGAAAATCGTGCGTGATAAAACAATGCCAAAAACTCGCAGGGAAAAAGAGATTGCCGGATACCGCGATGTGCTTGCAACGATTCATGAAAGCCATGACTATATCCCGCCAAAGCCGCCCATCATTTTGCAGCTTCACCGGGATCTGTACAAATACAGCGGTAAGTCCATCGGCGGCTGCTTCAAAAATTCGGATAACGTGATTGCCGAAGAACTGCCGGACGGTCAGCAGATTGTCCGGTTTGAGCCTGTTCCTGCGTGGGAAACGCCGGAGGCTATTACGGCGCTGTGCAGCGCGTTTGAAGCGGCTATGCAGGATGCTGAACTTGACCCGTTGCTGCTGATTCCCATCTTTATACTGGACTTTCTCTGTATCCATCCCTTCAACGATGGCAACGGCCGCATGAGCAGGCTCCTGACACTGCTGCTCCTGTACCGCTCTGGCTATATCGTTGGCAAATATATCAGTATTGAAAAGCTGATCTCCGATACCAAGGAAACCTATTACGAGACTCTGCAAGCCAGCTCCTATAACTGGCATGAGGGAACCAACGACTATGCCCCCTTTGTCACCTATATGCTGGGTGTTCTGGTGGCGGCGTACCGGGATTTCGAGAGCCGGATCGAGCTGCTGACCACCAAGGGCCTGTCCAAGCCCGACCGGGTGCGCGAGATCATCAAGAACCACCTCGGCAAGATCACCAAGAGTGAAATCATGGAAAAGTGCCCGGATATCAGTCAAATCACCGTCCAGCGCGCGCTGGCAGATCTGCTGAAATCCGGCGAGATCATCAAACTCAGCGGCGGGCGCTACACTTCTTACACTTGGAACAGGGAGAGAGAATAAATGATTACAGGTGAACTGAAAAACAAAATCGACAGCCTCTGGGATATTTTTGCGGCGGGCGGACTGGTGAACCCGCTGGATGTTATTGAGCAGATCACCTATCTGATGTTCATCCATGATCTGGATGACACCGACAATCTCCGGGCCAAGGAAGCTGCCATGCTGGGGCTGCCGTATCAGAGCATTTTTGCGGATGAGGTGCAGGTCGGTGACCGTACCATCGACGGCCAGCAGCTTAAGTGGAGTGTATTCCACGATTTCCCCGCCGGAAAGATGTACAGCGTGATGCAGGAGTGGGTGTTTCCGTTCATCAAGAACCTCCACGGGGATAAGAACAGCGCCTATTCCAAGTATATGGACGATGCCATTTTCAAGCTGCCCACACCGCTACTACTTTCTAAGGTGGTGGATGCGCTGGACGAGATTTATCGTCTGATGAACGAATCTCAGGCGGTGGATGTGCGCGGCGACACCTATGAATATCTGCTGAGCAAAATTGCCCAGTCAGGCCTCAACGGCCAGTTCCGTACCCCGCGCCATATTATCCGCATGATGGTGGAGCTGATGGACCCAAAAGCGGACGATGTGATCTGCGACCCGGCCTGCGGCACTTCCGGCTTCCTTGTTTCTGCGGGTGAATACCTGAAGGAGCACCGCAAAGAAGAAATCTTCTTCAACCGCCAGAAGAAGGATCACTATATGAACCACATGTTTTTCGGCTACGACATGGACAGAACCATGCTCCGCATCGGCGCGATGAACATGATGACCCACGGCATTGACAATCCCTTTATCGAATACCGGGACAGCTTGTCCGATCAGAACCCGGACAAGGAAAAGTATTCTCTGATTCTTGCCAATCCACCGTTCAAGGGCAGTCTGGATGCCGACACCGTTTCGGCGGATCTTCTTAAGGTCTGCAAGACCAAGAAAACGGAACTGCTGTTTTTGGCTCTGTTCCTGCGGATGCTGCGCATCGGCGGGCGCTGCGCCTGCATCGTGCCGGACGGCGTACTGTTCGGCTCGTCCACGGCGCACAAAGCCATCCGCAAGGAACTGGTAGACGGCAACCGGCTGGAGGCCGTGATCTCCATGCCCAGCGGCGTATTCAAGCCCTATGCAGGGGTGTCTACCGCGGTGCTGATCTTCACCAAGACCGGCCACGGTGGTACAGACAATGTGTGGTTCTACGATATGACCGCCGACGGTTTCTCGCTGGACGATAAGCGCAGCCCGGTGGCAGACAACGATATCCCTGATATCATTGCACGGTTCCGCAATCTGGATGCCGAAAAAGACCGCCAGCGCACGGAAAAATCCTTCTTCATGCCCAAGGCGGAGATCGTAGAAAATGGCTATGACCTGTCCATCAATAAATACAAGAAAACCGAGTATAAGCCCGTGGAGTATCCGCCTACCAACGAGATTTTGGCGGAGCTGCGGCGACTGGAGAAGGAAATCGGTACTGCGATGGATGAACTGGAGGAGATGCTGAAATGAAGAAGCGTGTATATGACTTTATTTGCACCCACCCGGATACAAATATTCACGATATTGCCCCTGTGGTAAATGAACCGGAATTGGAAGTCTTGAAAACGGTAAATGCTCTTTATAGCGATGGGTATGTCACATTGAGTAGAATTGTTCCGCTCAGCCCGGAGAATTCTGATAGCTGCCGGTACTCTGCGACTGGCAAGCAATATTTTGGTGATTAAATTCGGATTTGTGGGGATGAATGATGGCTAAACTACCAGAGCTGTGTGAGATTCAATATGGATATGCATTTGATTCGGCCTGTTTTACTGAAGATAACACACACCTTCCGTTGGTGCGGATTCGTGACGTGAAGCGAGGATACTCTGAAACATTCTATTCCGGGAACTATCCCAGCGATTATGTTATTGATAGCGGAAGCCTGTTAGTCGGAATGGATGGCGAATTTAACATTGCTCGATGGAAAGGCGGGCACGCCTTGTTAAACCAGCGAGTATGCAAAATTACCGCAAAAGCGAATGTGAATGAAGAATATATAAGATTTGCGCTTTCTAAGGCTCTCAAGGAAATTGAAAATCGGACCGCATTTGTAACAGTTAAGCACCTATCAGCGAAAGAATTAAATCAGTTAGAGATTGACATCCCAAATTACACAACGCAGACGGTTGTAGCTAAAGTACTGACACAAATTGAGAGCATAATCTCGGCTCGCCAACAACAGCTTCAAAAGCTGGACGAGCTTGTCAAAGCCCGATTTGTCGAGATGTTTGGCGACCCGGAACTAAATCCCAGAGGTCTGCCAGTTCTTCCATGGAATGCGGTGTTCCTAACAACTACAGGAAAGCTGGACTCTAATGCCATGGTAGAAAACGGCCGATACCCATTTTTTACTTGTGCAAAAGAAAGCTATAAGATTGATTCTTACGCGTTTGACTGCGAGGCACTTTTGCTTGCGGGTAACAATGCTGCTGGGATTTATGATGTCAAACATTATAAAGGTAAGTTCAACGCGTATCAGCGCACTTATGTGTTGCGCTTGATGAACGAAAAATGGAGCTACATATTGTTTAAAAGGCAATTGGAGGATAAGCTACAATACCTACAAAGCCAGTCAAAAGGCACAAACACGCGATATTTGACATTGGGGATACTCAACGAATTGCGCTTTGTAGTTCCTCCAGTCGCTGAGCAGGAGCAATTCGTAGCCTTCGTCACCCAGACCGACAAATCAAAAGTTGCCGTACAGAAAGCGTTGGACGAAGCACAACTACTGTTTGACAGTCTGATGCAGAAGTATTTCGGATAAGCCAAATGCTATATAGAAAGAGAGATGTATTATGTTAGTAAATGAATTAGATGAAGCGTCTCTGGATATAGCGAAAGAGACGGCAAAAGCAGTGACAAAAGAGGTTTATGCAGATGTGGGTCATCCAATTGCCAAACCTACGGGAGAGCTTGTTGGGTTAGTGCCAAGAGCAATCAGGGCAGCTCTTGCACCGGTTGAAAAGTGGGTCCTTGAGCGGGAGTATAATGTTGCAGAGACGAAAAAACTGCTGGAAGAAAAGCTAAAAAACATTCCGCCCGAGCAAATTGAGGCCCCGGAGGCGTATATTGCGGTTCCTGCGCTGCAAAATATAAGCTACTGTATGGATAACGATGAGCTTCGAGATATGTATGCAAATCTTTTGGCGAACTCGATGACGTCAATTGTGAAGAATGGTGTTCATCCAGGCTTTGTTGATATTATCAAACAGCTTTCTCCTGATGAAGCAAAGATCCTAAGATATTTTGCGGCGGAAAACGTCATTCCGACGATTACATTGCGATATGAAAACAACGATGGCAGCGGGATTTCAGTCGTTAAGAATTTCTCAAATGTTGGAGAATTGACTCAATGTGAAAATCAGTATACCGTAAACAAATATTTTGACAATTTGAATCGACTTGGTCTAGTGGAATCATCAGAGGTAATGTCGTCTTTAACAGACAAGACGCTTTATGAGCCACTGAAAAAGCATTCGTATATCAAAACGAGGATAGCGGATTCTGTTGTTAAGAAAGCTGGCTTTGAAAAATACGAGATTAAAGAAGGGTATATGAGTATTACGGATTATGGAAGAGAATTTTGCAACATCTGCATTTCTAAGACGAGAATAACCCAGGGATAACAAAGAGAATTTATATTTTAATATGACGGGTGTTGACTATGACCAACTTTGATATTTTCGCATCTATATCAGAATTTGAATCCTTTGCCTCCGTAGCGGTATCTGCGGAAAGAATTCTACATATCGACCCCTCCGCCTGCGTGCTGAACTGCCGCAGGGCGATGGAGTTTGCCGTGAAGTGGATGTACTCCGTGGACAAGGCGCTGGTCATGCCCTATCAGGATACACTGGTCAGCCTGATGAACACCGAGGACTTCCGGGATATCGTTGGCACTGACCTCTGGCGGCGTATGGATTTTATTCGCCGCACGGGCAATAACGCCGCACACAGCGGTAAAAAGATTACCGAGGAGCAGGCGGCGCTGTGTCTGGAAAACCTCTATGTATTCTTGGACTTCGTGGCCTATTGCTATGGTGAGAACTACACAGAGGGGCATTTTGACCGTTCCTTGCTGATGCAGCCCGCCGAAGCGCCCGCAGTTCCTTCGCAGACGATACCCGATGTGGATTTTGCAGCCCTTATGGCGGAGAATGCCGCTTTGAAGGAAGAGCTCACCGCCAGGCGTACCGCGCAGCAGCAGACCTATGTGCCCAAGCCGCTGGATTTGTCCGAATACAAGACCCGGAAACTTTACATCGACACCATGCTCACCGACGCCGGTTGGACGGAAGGGAAGGATTGGCTGAACGAGGTGGAACTGCCCGGTATGCCAAACAAGTCCGAGGTGGGTTATGCGGACTATGTGCTCTACGGCGATGATGGCCGCCCGCTGGCAGTGGTGGAGGCTAAGCGCACATGCGTGGATGTGGCCAAGGGACGCCAGCAGGCAAAGCTCTATGCAGACCTGCTGGAAAAGAAGTATCACCGCCGCCCGGTCATTTTCCTGACCAATGGCTTTGAGACCCGCATTACGGACAATATCTATCCCGAACGCAAGTGTGCCGCTATCTACTCCAAGCGGGATCTGGAAAAACTGTTCAATCTCCAGACCATGCGGACAAGCCTGAAAAATGTCATGGTGGATCGGAAGATAGCCGGACGCTATTATCAGGAGGACGCCATCAAAGCTGCCTGCGATGCCTTTGCACGCAACCGGCGCAAGGCGCTGCTGGTCATGGCCACCGGCTCCGGAAAAACGAGAACAGTTATTGCCCTATGCGATGTGCTGCTCCAGCATGGTTGGGTGAAAAATATTCTCTTCCTTGCTGACCGCAACAGTCTGGTAACGCAGGCCAAGCGCAGCTTTGTGAATCTGCTGCCCGATCTCTCCGTTATCAACCTCTGTGAGGAGAAGGATAACTACACCGCTCACTGCGTATTTTCCACCTATCAGACCATGTACAATGTCATTGACAGTGTACAGGACGAGGAGGGCAAACTCTTCACCTGCGGGCATTTCGATCTGGTCATCTGCGACGAAGCACACCGCTCCGTTTACAACAAATACAGGGATATTTTCAACTACTTTGATGCCCCGCTGGTGGGGCTGACAGCCACGCCGAAAGACGAAATTGACAAGAATACCTATGAGATTTTTGAGTTGGAAAATGGCGTGCCCACCTATGGCTATGAGCTGGCGCAGGCGGTCAAGGACGGGTATCTGGTGGATTTCCTGTCTGTAGAAACGAAACTGAAATTCATTGAACAGGGCATTGTCTACGATGAACTTTCCGACGCGGACAAGCGGGCTTACGAGGACACTTTTGAGGACGAGAATGGTGAACTTCCGGAGAGTATTGCATCGTCGGCGCTGAACGAGTGGATTTTCAATGAAGATACCATCCGGCAGGTGTTGAATACGCTGATGACCAATGGCCTGACCATCGACTATGGCAGCAAATTGGGCAAAACCATCATCTTTGCAAAGAACCACATCCACGCCGAGAAAATCCTTGAGGTGTTCAACAAGGAATATCCGCACTTGCCCGGTTTCGCCAAAGTCATCGACAACTATATGACCTATGCGCAAAGCGCCATCGATGAGTTTTCTGATCCGAAAAAGCTGCCGCAGATTGCCATTTCTGTAGATATGCTGGACACCGGCATTGACGTGCCGGAGGTGCTGAATTTAGTGTTTTTCAAGAAGGTCATGAGCAAGGCGAAGTTCTGGCAGATGATCGGGCGAGGCACCCGTCTGTGCCCGAGGCTGCTGGACGGTAAGGACAAGGACAAGTTCTACATATTTGACTTTTGCGGCAACTTTGAGTTCTTTCGCATGAACAAGGGACGCCCCACTGCCAATATGATTGCCTTACAAGGAGCGATCTTCCATCTGAAGGCCCAAATTGCGTTCAAATTGCAAGACTTGGCGTATCAGACGACGGATCTCATTGCCTTCCGCAAGACGCTGGTAGAGGACATGGTGCATAAGGTGCAGGAGCTGAACAGGGAGAACTTCGCTGTCCGGCAGCACCTCAAATATGTAGAGCTTTACTCAAATGCGGACAACTACAATGCGCTGACCTATGAGGACACCCTGCTCATGGGGCAGGAGTTGGCACCGCTCATCACGCCGGAGGAAGACGATGCTAAGGCGCTGCGGTTCGATGCGCTGATATACGGCATTGAGCTTGCCTATCTCGTCGGAAAGAAATACGGCAAAGCCCGCAGCGACCTGTTTAAGAAGGTTTCCGCTGTTGCATCTGTGGCGAACATCCCGGAAATCATGGCGCAAGCCGAATTGATCGACAAAATTCTGCATACGGACTATGTAGAGAATGCCGGAATCAACGAATTTGAGCATATCCGGGAAAATCTGCGAGACCTTATGAAGTATATCCCGCAAACCAGCGTGCGCTATGATACGAATTTTGATGATGAGATTCTCTCTGTAGACTGGAATGAATCAGATTTGGAAAATGATGACCTTAAGAACTACAAGGCTAAAGCAGAATTCTATGTGCGGCAGCACATGGACAATGTGGTGATTGCCAAGCTCAAAAGCAATGTCCCCCTGACCGCGGAAGATGTACAGGCACTGGAGAAAATTCTTTGGAGTGAAGTCGGCACCAAGCAGGACTATGAGGCCGAGTATGGGCAAAAGCCGCTGGGCGAGTTCGTGCGGGAAATTGTCGGGCTTGATATGAATGCAGCAAAAGAAGCCTTTGCTCAGTATCTGAATGATGCCAGCCTCGATAGCCGACAGATTTATTTCGTAAATCAGATTGTGGAGTACATCGTCCATAACGGCATGATGAAAGACCTGTCCGTTTTGCAGGAAGCGCCCTTCACCGATCACGGCAGCATTGTGGAAGTTTTCACGGATTTGTCCGTGTGGTCTGGTATTCGGCAGGCGATTGAGCGGGTCAATGCCAATGCGTTGGCAGCGTGAGTTGTATTTTGGTGTAAGGAGATTTAATAAATGGCAAACATTATTGCAGTAATCTGGGACTGTGACAAAACCCTGATTGACGGTTATATGCAAGATCCGATTTTTGCAGAATATCAAATTAACTCGTCTGATTTTTGGAAAAAAGTAAATGCGAAGCCAATGAAACTCGCAGAGAAAGGGATCCGAGTAAATCGGGATACTTATTACCTGAACTACTTTATTGAATGCGCTCATAACGGGACTTTTAAGGGATTAAATAATCAAAAACTCAATGGCTATGGGAAGAAACAGAAATTTTATAGAGGTATCCCAGAAATCTTCGAGAAAACTAAAAATATGTTCAAGGACAATAAAAGTTATGCAGAATACGGAATTCAAGTTGAACATTATATTGTTAGCACTGGCTTTGCTGAAATTATCCGCGGTTCAGATTTGATGCCTTTTGTTGATGGCGTATGGGGATGCGAGCTTTTGGAAACTCCCGATAGTGACGGCGATATGGTTATCGGTGAGACGGTATATACGATTGACAACACATCAAAAACCAGAGCAATATTTGAAATAAATAAAGGAATTGATAAAATCGATGGAATTGAAGTCAATTCCAAGATCCCGGAAGAAAATCGTAGAGTTCATTTTGAAAATATGATTTATATTGCGGATGGACCGAGTGATATTCCGGCATTTTCCGTTGTAAAAAAGGGCGGTGGCGCAACCTTTGCGATCTATCCCAAGGGTGACAACGAAGCCATGCAGCAGGTAGAACAGATGCGTGAGGATGGACGCGTCGATATGTACGCAGAAGCGGATTATTCCGAGGGGACTACCGCATATATGTGGATTACCAATAGAATTCAAAGAATGGCTGATCGGATTCGTAATGCAGAAAAAGAAAAAATCATGAGCTCTGCATCAGGAGTCCCACATCATTTGGTTTGATGTTTGCTTTCTATGTATGATTGTTCTGGCAAACAGCACATACCCTTCCTGACATTATTGGCACAGAGAAAATCGCGCAAATCCGTTGTGTACCAACGGGTTTGCGCGATTTGTACCTTCGCTCTTACCCACTCCCGTATTCCCACGGCTAAGACCTACCATTTCGTCACTATGTACTACTCCCATCCCCGTCGTTTGGCCAAATCGCCCATCGCGAAGCAGAATCTCTCCCACCGTGCCAATGTTATCTGTGACGGATCCCTTGAGCAGATCTTCATAGTAGAGATAGAGCTCGTCGTTCATGGCTTCGCTGAGATCGTTGTTGTCCACTTCCCACTTTATCAGCGGGAGCACCGCGT